>Ga0247837_1001370_pt1 | contig 50639 bp, 39 predicted proteins | sample LaCtaG_2_FD_187115 | JGI IMG/M metagenome (GOLD analysis project Ga0247837, IMG submission 187115) | Freshwater microbial communities from meromictic Lake La Cruz, Castile-La Mancha, Spain - LaCruzMarch2015_14.5m | ecosystem: Environmental > Aquatic > Freshwater > Lake | place: Spain: Castile-La...
CCGTGGTTAGCGCTGGCTTGTGGAATCACCACCTGGCCGCGCGGGCCTGCAACCCATCCTGAAGACAGGAGTCAGCGCCACCTTCTGCCCGCGTTCATCCCGTTTCTTATCCGAGAACAAGTCTAATGAGGGGGTATTGTAGCGCGTCTGTGCCAGACGCCTCCGATTGTAGCGCGTCTGTGTCAGACGCCGGGCTGCCGTCTGACACAGACGGCCTATAAGGCGGGGAGCCGTCTCACAGAGACGGCCTACAAGGCTGGCGCTGGATGGAGGGTGGGTTTGACCGACTGCTGCGCACGGATGAGAGCGCGCAGGAGAAATGGGCCTACATGCGCCTGAATCCGGTGCGCGCCGGGTTGGTGAAGCGCCCGGAGGACTGGCCGTATCAGACCGGGCTGGGCGAGGTGTTGTAGGCGTCTCTGTGAGCCGCTTCCGCTTGTAGGGCGTCTGTGCCAGACGCCTTCCCTGAGCCGCCTCACAGAGGCGGCCTACAATGGCCGACAATGCATAGGCGTCTCACAAAGACGCGCTACAATTCCGAGATCACCACCCCAGGCCTAGCTTCGCCAACTCCTCGTGCAGCGCCTGCAGGTTCCACTCGAAGAGCCGGTGGCGCAGGCCGAGGACGTAGAGGCGGGTGCCGTCGTGGGAGAATTTCAGGCCGGCGGTGTTGATGGGTTGCGGAGGGATGAGCTTCACCAGCAGGCGGCCAGTGGGCAGGGAGATGAGATGGATGACTTCTTCATCCTGCTCCACGGCGGCGAGGGTGCCGTCGGCGCTGATGGCGGCATCTGGCGTCTGGCCCATGGGGACGCTGCTGGGCACGGCGGCGCGCTGTTGCCAGGTGCTCGTCTCGATGAACCGGTAGGCGCTGGGCTCGCGCAGTAGCAGCCATTGCTCGCCGGGGCTGAAGGACGCGAGGCCGGGCACGGTGGCGGTGTATTCCCCGCAGGGCTGGCCGGTGCGCGCGTCGAGGAGGGTGCGCTTTCCTGCCGCATACTGCTGAATGTAGGCGAAGCGCAGGGTCGGGCTAAGGCGGTGGCCGTTCAGCAGCTTGTCTTTGATCTGGTGCTCCGGCGCGGAGCCATCGGGCTGCCAGAGCTGGTAGGGCGCACCCACATTCCGCAGTACCCAGGTCTGGCCGTCAGGGGAGATGCGATCGAGCCATTTGCCGTCCGAACCGGGGACAGTGGCGCGGTCTCCGAGGCGCAGGCGGCCATCCCCTGCCCACTCAACACGATGCCGGTGGATTCCACTACGGTCGCGAGATACATACCAGGATTTGCTATCGGCAGAGAAAGCGCTGCTGGCTCCGGGAATTGTGCCCCCTTTTAAGGCCGACATTTCGACGAAGCTGCGCTCGCGCGCATCCCAAAGCATGGCGGCTGTGTTGCCGTGGGTGGAGATCAGGCGGCCATCGGGACTGATCTCGATTTGCTCGGTGGAGGCACCACCCCTGTTGTCTTCCGGGTGATAGAACTCTCCGAAAACCCGGTCTGGCGCGTGCCGCCATTTCATGAGGTGGCCGTTTTCCCCCTCCATGAGCAAGGCCCGGCCATCCTCCGCTGCCATCAGCGCACCGGAGCCGCCGCGCAATTGCCAGACCGCCCGGCCATCACGCACGTCCCAGGTGGAGACCACGCCTTGGACATCCAGTGCGACGGCCAGCTTGGTGCGGGGGATCAGGCAGCCCGCCACGACAGAGATATTCGGGCTGACGTAGCGGGAGGAGTGGGTGTTGCCGCCTGAGAGAACCACGGCGTCGCGCGTGTTGCGATCAAAGGTCATGAAGTAATTGCCCGCGCCATCAAACAACTCGCCGGGGTCCATCATCTGAAAACGCCAGAGCATGCGTTTGTCAGCAATCTGCCAAAGCTCGATGCTGGTGCCGGTCGCCGCCGCGATGGTATCTCCGTTTTCAGTCAGGAACACCGCCGTGGTCTCCAGCATGGCACCCGGCCTCACATCGGTGCGCTGACCGGTGGTGAGATCATATAGCCACAAAGTGCCCGCGCGGTCCACTCCGGCGCTCAGCGGCAGCCTCGCGTGCAGGTGGAAGGGCCGTGCTTTATGGCGGTAGGCCGCCTCCTTTTCCTTTGGCTGAAGCAGCGTGCTATGCACAAGCCGGTTCGCCTTGGTGTCCCACACCTCCACCGAGTGATCAGGAAAGACCAGTCCGGCGTACTGGCCGGAGTCCGAGAGATAAAACTGATCGGGCGCAGGGCTGCGCAGCGCCGCAGGCCGCCACACGATCTTGCCCGCGCTGAGATCGCGCAGCGCCACCTCACCGTCGTCGGCATCAAGGCAGAGCATGAGCCGGAGATCGGGCGTGACGGTGACGCTCCGCCCGTCCCTGCCGGTCGGCTTGAAGCGGGCGATCTCACCGACGAATTCCACATCCGGCTCTGCCAGCGCCGCTGCCGCCTCGTGGCGCAGCTCCATACTCGGCCCTCCGGCCGCCACGGCTTGGCGGATGAGCGCCAGCGTCTTGAACCGCTGGCCGGTCTGGATGCTCTGGCGCATCAGACTCGCCTGCCCGGCCAGCGAGTCGCGCAGCGCATCCTCGGCGCGAGCCTCGTGTTGCTGCGCGGTCGTGACAGCACCCTGGAGTTTCCGGTTTGCCCGCATCAGCAATCCCGCGCTGGCCGCCAGCGTGAACACCAGTACCGCGAGCATCGCGGCGAGCGCCGGTTTTCTTTTCGCCCACAACCACGCACGCTCCGCAATGGACACGGGCCGCGCGTGGATGGGCATCCCATCCAGCCAGCGGCGGAGATCGTCGGCGAAGGCCTGGGCGGTGCCGTAACGGCGGGCGGGGTCTTTTTGCAGCGCCTTCAAGGTGATGACGACGAGATCGCGTGGGATGCCGGACGTAGAACGAACTTTCAGTTCCTTTTCACCGGCCTTGCCCACGGATTGAAAACCCGTGTTGCGAAGCGACGTTGGCGCATCCTCCGTCACGGCGCGGAGCACGGCGGGAATGTTTTCTCCCTGAAAGGGCAAATGCCCGGCGAGCAGCTCATACAAGATCACGCCGAGGCTCCAGACATCACTGGCGGTGGTGACGCCGCCTTCTTTGCGCGCCATCTCCGGGGCCATGTAGTGCGGCGTGCCCATCATGGTGAGGGTGCGTGTGAGATCGCTGTCCGAGCCGATCATCTTCGCCAAACCAAAATCGCTGACCAGAGCACTGCCGCTCTCATCGAAGAGGATGTTCCCCGGTTTCAGATCCCGATGCAGCACTCCGCGGCTGTGCGCAAACTGCACTGCCTCCGCGATGCGTGCGATGAGTTCCGCGATCTCATGCCACTTGCCAGCGTAATCACCCATGCGCTGCGAGAGCGTGCCGCCAGTAGCGTGCTTCATGGTGAAGAACGGCGTGCCATCCTCCTCGCCAATCTCATACACCGGCACGATGGCGGGGTGGTCCAGCTTCGCCATCGCCTGCGCCTCCACCTTGAATCGTGCTCTCGCCTCCTCGCTCATCAGCCCCGCTCCAGGTAGAGCCTTCAGTGCCACCTCACGCGCCGGAACTTTCTGCCGCGCGCGATACACGATCCCCATGCCGCCCCGGGCGATGACCTCGATCAACTCATAGCCGCAGATGAAGCCCAGGGAGCCTGCGGACATCTCCGCCGCATCACCAAAGGCATCACCCAGCGCACAGGCCGCGCAGACACCACCCGCCTTCACTTCAGCGCTGCAAACGGGACAGATGGTAGTGGGTGTGGAAATCAAGACGTTGGAGATGAGAGTTGCTCACGGTTTGTTCCCGTTTTGCGGCGTGGAGGTACTCGATTTCGGCGGCGAGAGCAGAAGCGAGCGCAGATAAACCAACTCCTCCTCCACCTCATGCGGCGCGGACACGCTGCGCGCCACCGCGCCGCGCACCAGCTCGCGGAAGCGCTCACGCAACCGGTGAACGGCAATCTTCACCGCGTCCAGCTTCACACCCAGTCGCTCCGCCGCGCCCTCCAGCGTGAGCACCTCACCCGCGCCGGGAAGAAAATGCTGCAGCACCGCGAACTCGGCCCCCTTGCCGCCCGCCTGTCTTTCGCCCGCCAGTACGGAGAGCGCGTTCTCAACCAAAGCCTCCGCCCAGCCACGATCAAACTCCATCACATCCGGTGCGCTCGGGCACGCAGGCTCGATGCCATACTCCGCCAGCTCATCGAGACTCTGATCGACCGCGCCACCGCCGCGTTTCTCCGCACGTCCCTTGCTGCGATGATGCGCCAGCGTGTGCATCACCCCGCCCAGCATGAAGGTGCGGAACTTTCCCTTCTCCCTGTCCGCCCGCTTCCACGCGCGTGACTTCAGCCAGCGCAAAAAGAAATCCTGCACCACATCCTCCAGCTCCTCATCCCTCAGCCCACGAGCAGTAAGAAACTGCTCCACTGGCTTTCGATAGCTCATGCACAGATCATCCAGCGCCTTTTGCCCAAGCGCATCCCCGGCCAGGGTGGCCTCGGCAAGCAGAGTCCAGCGTGTCGTCGGGAAACTCATTGAGTGACTTCTCCTTTAGTCACTTTTTCGCCCTGAAAGGCAAGCCTGAAATGGTTCTGCCTTGGGCGGAGTCGGAGTATGAGGCGGCGGACGCTACTTACAACCAGAGGCAAATCCAGACGCCCATCAACACGTTCGGTGCCGACTTTGGCTCGATCACGGATTTTGTGTGACTGGCTCGTCAGCAGTAGCAGCGGTAATTTCTGGTGCTATCGGCGGTGGTGGCACCTCTGTGGGTAGTGGTTCGTCAAACGCTGATGCTGGTTCATCTAGGAGGAAGGGCAGTGGTGGCTCCTCGGCGGGTGGTGGTGTCTCAAAATCTGTTGGTGCTACGGCGGCGGTTGGCGCGGGTTCTGCCGCCCTTGCGTCTGCGGCGGCTTGCAGTGCATCGCGTTCCTGTAGCGCTGCGTCGCGGGCCTCGGCGGCGGCGGTGATTTCTGCGCGTAGTTTCTCGGCCTGTGCTTCTAGTTCCTTGGCTTTTGCGGCTGCTTCCTGGGCTTCGCTGAGGCGGTATTCCAGCTCGGCGATCTTGTAGCCGTCCTCGCGGGCTTTCTTGCGTGTGTCGGCCTCTAGTTGGGTGATTTTTGCTTCCAGATCACTGGTGCGCCTGTCGCTGCCTTTGTCGGCGCTGGTGCCGGGGGAGCTCTCCGGCAGTACGCCCATGGCGCTCATGAACTCTTTTTGCACCATCGCCGACTTCGCCTCGGCGGCGGCGAGCTGGCGCTGGAGGTTGGCGATGCGTGTCTCGGCCTGCTGGTGGTAGGCGCTGTGGGTTTCGGCGAGTCTGTTGATCTCGCTGTCCACGGTTTCTAGGCGGGCGGTGTCGGTGGCTAGGGATTGCTCGCGCGTGGCGATTTCTTCCATGAGGGCGGCTTCGCGTTGGTGTGCCTGCTCACGGGTTTTGGCAAGCTGGTCCTGGGTTTCACGGAGGCGTTTGTCTAACTCATCGGCACGGGTGGTGGTGACGGTGAGGGTCTGCTCCAGGGCGTGGATGCGGCCGCGTTCGGCAGTGATGGCGGTCTCTAGATCGCCAATGCGCGCGCGGGTGGGTTCGAGTTGTGCGGCGAGTTGGAGGGTGGCAGAGAGTTCGGCCTCTAGGGCTAGTATGCGCTGGTCGGCATCGTGCTCGCGGCGCTGGGCGGCCTCCCGCTGGGTGGTGTAGCGCTCCTCCAGTAGCCGGTAGGTTGTAGCGGCGTCATCTAGCTTTTGCTGCGCTGCGGCTGCTGACGCGGCGGCCTCTGCCTGCTGGGCGGCGAGTGCGGCGGTGTGGGTGGCCTCGCGTTCTGCCATTTGTTTGTGTAGCGCCTTCAGCCGCAGCCCCTGCATGAGCCAGGCGAGGCCGGAGGCGATAAAGGCGACGACGCCCATGATGATGAGGTGCTCCGGCGCAGGCTGGGGGATGCCGATAACTGCACAGAGAGTGGAGATGGGGAAGGCTGCCGGAGTCATGGGCGGAAATGAACCTGAAAGCGTGGGAGATGTCGAGCACGGATCATGCCGGGTGCAAGGGTCGGCTGTTTTCGGCTGGTCAGCAGGTTCTTGCGGTTCCGGTTTCCAAGGACTGGAGAAAGTCGGCATAGGCCGCGCGCAGGCCGTCTGCGAGGGGGATGCGCGGCTGCCAGCCAGTGGCAGTCATGCGGGTTGTGTCCAGGAGCTTGCGCGGGGTGCCATCGGGCTTTGCGGGGTCGAAGAGGAGTTCGCCTGTGTAGCCGACGGTGGTTTTGACCAGCCCGGCTAGCTCGCGGATGCTGATGTCGCTGCCGCAGCCGAGATTGACCCAGTCGGGCGGGTTTTCCAGCTCCAGCAGGTGCAGGCAGCCCTGGGCGAGGTCGTCCACATGCAGGAACTCGCGGCGCGGGGTGCCGGTGCCCCAGACGGTGACGGCGGGGAGGGCGCTGACCTTTGCCTCATGAAAGCGGCGCAGGAGGGCGGGGATGACGTGGCTGTTCTGCGGGTGGTAATTGTCCCCCGGGCCGTAGAGGTTGGTGGGCATGGCGCTGTGGTAGAGCAGGCCGTGCTGGGCGCGGTAGTGCTGGCAGAGCTTTAGTCCGGCGATTTTGGCGATGGCGTAGGCTTCGTTGGTGACCTCCAGCGGACCGGTGAGCAGGCTGTCCTCTGGCATGGGCTGCGGGGCCAGGCGCGGGTAGATGCAGGAGCTGCCGAGGAAAAGCAGACGCCGCACGCCCGTGCGGAAGGCGGCGTGGACGCAGTTGGCGGCGATCATCAGGTTTTCATAAAGGAAGTCGGCGGGGTAGGTGGCGTTGGCATGGATGCCGCCGACCTTGGCGGCGGCGATGATGGCGATGTCGGGCTGCTCCTTCGCAAAGAACGCCTCCACCTCCGACTGGCGGGTGAGATCGGCCTGCTCACGCGTGGCGGTGATGATGCGGGGGCAGCCGCGCTGGCGCAGGGCGCGGACGAGGGCGCTGCCGACCATGCCGCGATGGCCTGCGATGAAGATGGAGGAGGTCATGAGGGGGGAGGTTTGCGCTGGTTTGTGCTGCGCACGTTTGCAGTGACTGGGAAACCATAGCAAACAATGGCAATCCACTGTAAACTTCCGCGCACATGTCCCTGAGCCGCTTTTTTTTGCCTGCCGCCGAATGGCGCGCGGACGTGCTGACGCTGACGGGGGATGAGGCGGCGCACTGCGCGCGGGTGCTGCGGAAGTCGGCGGGGGAGGAGATCGAGGTCTTCGATGGTGCGGGACGAGTGGCCGTGACCAGGATCACGCAGGTGCGGAAGGCTGAGGTGGGCACGCAGATCGTGCGGGAGTGGCGGCATGACGCACTGCCCGTGGCGATCCATCTCATCCCGGCGCTGATCAAGGCGGAACCCTTCGAATGGCTGCTGGAAAAGGCGGTGGAGCTGGGTGCGGCCTCCGTGCAGCCGGTGGTCACAGAGCGGACGGTGGTGCATCTGGCCGGGGAGCATCTGGAGAAAAAAATGACGCGCTGGCGGCGGCACATGATCGAGTCGGCGAAGCAGTGCCACACGCCCTGGCTGCCGCGTCTGGAGGCACCGCGCCCGTTTGCGCAAGTGGTGTCAGGCTTGCCAGATACCGCGCTGAAAATCATGCCCGCGCTGAGCGAGCGCCGCCGGACTCTGCGGGAGGCGGGAGATGCGTCAAAGACGACCTATGTGGCGGTCGGCCCTGAGGGGGATTTCACGCCGGAGGAGGAGGCGCTGGCCCTGCGGCATGGGTTTGTACCGGTGACGCTGGGACCGCTGATCCTGCGCGCGGAGACGGCGGCGATCACGGTGCTGGCGTACCTGGGGCAGCAGGGAGTGGTGAGAGATTGATTGCCGAGGCCGTGCGGGCGCTGCATAGACTGCGCCCCCTTTTGAACACACCGCCGAGCACTCTGTATCTTGAACAAACCGCCGCGAGAGGACTCGCGGACCATGTTGTACCACACCCGGAACTCGACTGGCTCTACAGCACGCAGCTTTACGGCATCAAGCTGGGGCTGGAAAACGTCCACAAGCTGCTGGGGGCGCTGGGTCTGCCGGGGCAGGGGACGAAATTTATCCATGTGGCGGGGACAAACGGGAAGGGGAGCACCTGCGCCTTCATGCACGCCATTTTGAAGCAGGCGGGTATCAAAGCGGGACTGTTCACCTCTCCCCATCTCATTCGCTTTAATGAACGCATCCGCGATGCGGAGAGGGAGATCACGGATGCGGAAATAGAGGCCGGTCTGGCGAAGCTGCGCGTCCTGGTGGCAGGCTGGCAGCCGCACCCGACCTTCTTTGAGCTGGCGCTGGCCCTGGCGCTGGACTGGTTCGCGCAACGTCAGGTAGAGTGGGTCATTCTGGAGACGGGCCTGGGCGGGCGGCTGGACGCGACGAATGCCTTGACGCCAGAGGTAGCGGTCATCACCCGCATCGGCATGGATCACCGGGAGCAGCTCGGCGACACAGTGGCAAAAATCGCTGCTGAGAAAGCAGGCATCATCAAACCCGGCGTGCCCGTGCTCACAGCCCAGCAGCCGAAGGAAGCGCTGGAAGTTATCCGGCAGACGGCCAAGGCCCAGCGGGCTGAATTGAATGTCATCGGGCGGGCGCTGACCGAGGTGCCGCTGGGGTTGGCAGGTGCGCATCAGGGCTGGAATGCCGCCCTGGCCGTGGAGGCGCTGAAAGAGGCGGGCGTGCGCATTCCGGCAGTCATTGTGGAGGCGGGCTTGGCCCAGGTGAAGTGGTCGGGGCGCTTTCAGAATGTAGGCGGCCTCATTGTGGACGGTGCGCACAATGAAGACGCCGCGCAGGTGCTCGTTGCCACCTGGCGGCAGCATTTTCCGGGGCAGAAGGCTGCGGTCATCTTCGGCGCGGCGCGGGACAAAGACGTGGGCGCTGTCATGCGGGCGCTGGCCCCCATCGTGGGAGAGTGGTGCTTCACGGCCTCTCGGTCCCCGCGCTCACTGCCTCCGGAACGGCTTATGGAAGTCTGGGGTGAGGTAGCAGAGAAAAAGGTTCCCGTGCGCAGTGCTCCGGGCATCGAGAAAGCTCTGGATCTTCCTTGCTCCCATCCCCGGCTGGTTGCAGGCTCTCTCTATCTGGTAGGGGAGACGTTAGCACTGCTTGCGGGGCAGACAGGCGGTTTTCAAGTCAGCGCACAGTGACAAAACAGACACGAAGGAAAGTGTTTACTTGGTGTGCACAAATTTCTAAAATCCACAACAAATCCAACCCCAATTCGCCGCCACGTCTGGAAAAATCTCCGCCGTGGAAGCCGTTCTTGGTTCCCCCCCAGCCTCATTTAAATCCATGAAAACACTCCGCAGCCACCGCACATTCATCAATAGTCTGTTGATTGCCCTGCTGACCTTCTGGCAAGTAGCCCAGCCGCTCCGTGGGGCTACCTTTTATTGGGACACAGACACAAGCACGGCAGGCAATAACATTGACGGCACCGGCCTGGGAGGAACTGGCACATGGGATGCATTGACGACCAGCAACTGGTGGAATCTTGCCAATTTGGTTCCGTGGCCCAACACGAATGCGGATCATGCGATCTTCACGGGCCCGGCACCGACGGGGCTTCCCACGCTGAATACAGTCACTCTTACCTCTGGCATCACGGCCAACAGGTTGTCCTTTTCCCGCAGCGGCTATACGCTGACGGGCGGAGACCTGACCCTGGCGGGAACGACCCCGACGCTGCACGCAAATCTGGGGGAGTCGGCAGCAATCAACAGCCAGATCCTCGGCACGGCGGGCCTTACCAAGACCGGTGGCGGCTCGATTCGCCTGACGAACAACACGAACGGTTACACGGGCGAGACCACGATCAGCAACGGCAGCTTGATCATCAGCAATCAGGCTCAACTCGGCGCGGATACATCGGCTATTTCGATTCTGACTAGCAATAACACACCACAAAACCTGACCCTCTACGGCTTTGGTGGTGGTTCCTTGGTGCTGGACGGCACATCCTCCGGTTTTACTCTCTCCCGGAACATCAACCTCGAAGGCCGCGGCCCCATCGGCGAGCGCGGCGCAGCCGTCATCAGTATCGGCAACAACACGCTTTCTGGCACCGTCAGTTCAGCCGTCAGCCCGCTTGCCCCGTCCACCATCCGCAACAGCCGCATCAACAGCGTCAACGGCACCCTCACTTTCTTCGGCACGCTCAACGTGGGCGGCACCTCGGCCACCACCTTCCTCCAGCTAGGCGGCATCAATAGCGCCGGCACGGGCAACTTCGACCTCACCGGCGTGCTTTCAGGCACCGGCTCTATCGAGAAAACCGGCGGCGGCACCTTGTTCCTCAACCCCTCTAGCACCTCCGGCTTCTCGGGCACCGTTCGCGTGAGCGGCTCGAATGCCGTTGGCCAGGAGAGCTCCATTCGCGTCACCCAGCTCACCGTCGGTGGCACCAGCATCTTCGGGGCCAACACCATCTCCGGGGACGACCCCAGCGCCATCGACATCAACGGCGGCGTGCTCGAGTTCCGCAACGAGGGCAGCCTGAACTTCAACAGCCTGAGTTCCGGCAAGAACCTGTATCATCGCGCCGATGGCACCTTGTTCGCCGGCCCCGGCGCGGGCGGGCAGGGGATCAACGGCACCGTCACCCTCGGAACCTACCGGGTGGTGGACGGGGCGGACCCGACCTACAACAGCCGCAACGGCTACGGTTTCACCTTCCAAGCCTGGACCCAGGAACAGTCGGATGGAGACAACACCCTCACCAATAACCTCGGCGGCACCCTCCTGTTCACGGGCAACGCCTGGAACAATAGCGACGGCAGCGCCCGCACCCTGAACCTCAACGGCGGCGGCAACACGACCATCACCGGGGACCTCAACACCAGCGGTGCGGGCACCAAGACCTTGGCCAAGGGCGACGGCGGCACGCTCACTCTCAACGGAACCGGAACCACTTTGAACGGTCCGGTCAACATCACTAACGGTGAGGTCGTGATCCGCGATTTCCGTTCACTGAACAACAATACCGCCACGATCAACCTGGGCAGCGGCAGCAACACCGTCGGCTTGCTCATCGGCAGCGATCAGGTTGCCACCAGCGGCGGCCTCACCACCAGCAAGGTGATCAACCTGAACGGCACCACGGGAGGAGCCCACCTCTATGCCAATCAGTCCTTTGCGGCCCCCGTCGTTCTCAATGCGAACTTCACCGCAACGGGTGCCGGAGCCAAGACGCTGTTCTTAGGCGGCACGAGTCAACAGGACAACATCATCAATGGAGCCATCGTCAACAACAGCGGCACAAACACCACTGCGATCACGAAAATAGGCTCCGGCACTTGGGTGCTGGCTTCCGGCTCCAACAGCTTCACCGGAAACATCACCGTCACCAACGGCACCCTCAAAGTGAAGGCCAATGCCGCCACTTCCACTATCGTGGACAACACGGTGGACATTATCTTTGATGGCAGCAATGTCTTTGCTGGTGGCACGCTCGAGTTCGTCGGACAGAACGGTGCCAATAATGTCGAGACCCTTGATGTCCTCACTCCGACTCTGGGTGCCGGCAAAATCAAGCTGACTCCAGGCACAAGTGGCTCCGCCTCGCTGGTTTTCGGCTCTCTCGGCACGGTCGGTGACGGGGCTACAGTGAACATCGTTGGCTCCACTGGCGGCAGCTCGGTCACGCTGACGGGACAGTCAGGGCTGAATGCCAACCCCCGGCTGTTCTTCAATGGTTCCGACTTTGCCATCGGTGGTGCAGGGGGCGTGATGCGTGCTCCGGTTTATGGAACCGATGCCGGATTCGTCAACGCTTCTGCAGGGGCAACACTTCCTGCAGGTGCGGACAGCTTTTCCATCAATGGCAATATCACCGCCCAAGGTTCACAGACGGTGGATACTCTTAAATTTAACGGCGGCCAGACGCTTACTCTCACTGGCGGCTCGACCCTCACCGTGCGCACGGGCGCAGCCAATACGGACGGTGCCATCCTCGCCACGGGCGGCTCCTCCACCATCACGGGCGGCACCGGCATCACCACCGGCGGCAGTGGATCGCTTACGTTTTATGTCAATGGGAACTTGGACACGCTCGTGGTAGAATCTCCGCTCACCAGTGGCACTTCGGGCGGCATAACGAAGTCGGGCGATGGCACCTTGATCCTCAGTGGCAACAACCTCCAAACCGGCACCACTTCTATTTTGGAAGGCACAGTCCAGCTCTCCGGCAGCGGTCGACTTAGCGGCAACAACGTCACCACCACTATCCGGCAAGGTGCCACGCTGGATCTGAATGGGGTCAGCACTGGCAACGCCATCGGCCAGTTCAACAACAACGGCATTGTCACGAACAGTAACGCCACGGCGGCCACTCTCCAGATTGGCAACAACAATGGCACTGGGGATCTTCGTGGTGTCATTCAGGATGGTATAGGCGTGGTCAACGTCACCAAGGTCGGCACGGGGAACCAGGTCTGGTATAACCTCAACACCTACAGCGGCGTCACCACCATCGGCTCCACCGGCCTCGTCACTGTGGATTACTTGGCCGACATCGGCCAGGACAGCGGGATCGGACGTGGCAGCGATGCCACCAACGCCGCCAGCCTGGTTTTCAACGGCTCCACGGGCGGTTTGGTTTACCGAGGCGACCGCTTCAATGGCAATCTTAACGTCGCCGACGTCTCCACCTCCACAAACCGCCTCTTTACGCTGGCGGCGGCAGCCACCGGAGCCCGTCTCTCCAGCACCGTAGGCCTGAACAACGCCATCGTCTGGAGCAATACGGCCGCCATCGTCAACAATACCTCGGCCAACGCGACCCTGACCTTTGAAGGCGACTCCGCTGGTGACAACACCTTTAATCCCCAGCTTGTGAACAGTTCGGCCGGAGGTGGCGTGACCCTTTCTGTCACCAAAACCGGCACCGGCCAGTGGAACCTGGGTAACAGCAACAACACCTACACCGGCACGACCACCGTGGGCGAGGGCATTCTGGGCCTGAACAACAGTGGGGCTCTCCCCGTAAACAGCCCGCTTGTCCTCGGCAGCGCCGCCACCTCCGGCGTCCTCCAGACCTCCGGCACCATCGCCCGCAACCTGACAGCGACCCCCACGGCGGGCACCGGCACCCTCACCTGGGGCGGCACCACGGGCGGCGGCGGCTTTGCGGCCCACAGCACTCCGCTGACCGTCACCTTGAATGGCGGCGCGGGACTCACCTGGGGCGGCGGCGGTTTTGTTCCGACCGGTGCCCCGCTCATCTTTGGCTCCGCCAGCGCCCTTTCGGAGGTCACCTTCACCAACGCCATCGACCTCGGCGCTGTGGTCCGCACCGTCACCGTGAATGCCAACACCAACACCGGCTCCGACCAGGCCACCCTCAGTGGTATCCTCTCCGGCACCGGCGGCGGTCTGCTGAAGAATGGCGCAGGCGTTCTGCGTCTGACCGGCGCGAACATCTACACGGGCGTTACGGACGTGAATGCCGGCACCTTGGTGGTCAGCTCCCTGGGCCGCAGCACGAGCCCGGCCAGCACCCCCACCAGCGTTGGACTGAGCGGCACGGATGTCACCTTTGGCAACACCAACGCCATCACCATCGGCAACGCCGGCACCGGCAACGACCGAATCCTGCAATATGTGGGCGCGGGCGAGACCAGCGACCGCAAGATTCGCCTCAACGCCACGACCGGCAGCCCGCAGATCCATGCGGACGGCAGCGGCCCGCTCATCCTCACCAACGTGGCCAATGACATGGCAGCCGGTGCTAAAACGCTCATTCTGCGCGGTTCCAACACCGCGGGAAACATGATCACCAGCCAGCTTTCTGACAACGGCGGCGCTCTCAGCGTCACCGTGGACGGTGCCGCCACCTGGATACTGACCGACCCGGCCAACAACTACGCCGGCAACACCAACGTCAACGCCGGTGCCCTCGGCATCGGGAACGATGCGGCCCTCGGCACGGGCACCCTGGTGTTTAACAACGGCAACACCTTCGCCTACGGCGCGGACCGCACCATCACCAACGCCGTCAACCACAACAATAACACCACCGCTGGTTTCCTGGGCGACTATAGCCTCACCTTCACCCAGCCACTCAACGTGCGAGCGGCGGCGAACAACGTGACCACCAGCAATAGTGTCGCCGTAGGCAAGACGGTGACCTTCGCCGACGGTGTCACCAACACCGAAATGACCGCCAATCGCGCTTGGGGCTTCGATGGCCCAGGCGAGACGGTGATCAACGGAAACATCACGACCACGACTGCCTTCGGCCTGCGGTTCGACATCAATGGCGGCGGCACTCTGACCCTGGGGACGAACGGGGCCACCTCCAACTGGAACCAAAGCGGCACAGCGGCGGTAGACGTGGATCGCGGCACGCTGAAGTTCACCACCAACAACGCCATCCCCACCACGAACGCGGCCTACGCGGGGATCATCATTTCGCCTGAACTTGCCACCACCGACACCGCCACGGTCAATCTCAACGGCACCGTCCAGACCATCAATGCCCTGACCGCCACGACTGACGGCACGATCACCATTGACAACACCTCCGCCACTGCGGCCAGCTTCCGATTTGGGGCCAACAACACCACGGTGAACTTCGGCTCCGGTACTGGCACCTACACCATCACGGACAGCGGGGCGGGTGCATTGTCCATCGTCAAATTGGGCAACACCAGCACGACCTTCGGCTCAGGAGTGAATCTCACCTATCAAGGTGCGACCCGTGTTGAAGGCGGCAGTTTGACGCTCCCCTCCGCCGTCAATGGCACCACCGCCCTCGAGGTGGCCAACAGCGGCAGCACCCTCGCCCTCACCGGCGGCATCACCATGACCGCTGCCATAACCAGCATAGTCATCGAAAACGGCGGCACCCTCAGCCTACTTGATGGCTCTGGCAACAAGCTCACCGGCCTCACCAATCTCCAGCTCGGCTCCAGCGGCGGCACCAATACCATGCTGAACCTCAATGTGGGCGACATCACCGCTGGTGACGGACTGAATACCGACACCCTCGGTCTGCTTACTGGTGGCACTCTCAGCCTCTTCGCGGGGAACAAGATTACCTTCAATCTCACCGACACCGGCCTGAACCCAAATCAGCAATATATCCTCCTCAGTGCGGCAGGCGGCGGTCTATTTGGCACCCTAACCATTGCAGATTTCCTCCTCGGTGCAACCCCTGGCGGCTTCACTAGCATCAATCTCACCACCAACTCCACGACCAACCAAATCATCCTTACCACCGGGAATCTGATCACCGGTGATCTCTTCTGGCGCGGTCTTGCGGGTGGCGGCACGAATGACACCTGGAACGCCAACTCCAACAACTGGTCCCTCGACAAGGCAAACACCAGCGTCGCCACTTCGATTCCTGGCCAGGGTACCGATGTGATCTTTGCCATCAACTCCGCTACGGGTGCCGTCACCACCACCCTGGAGCAGAACTTCAAGATCAACTCCCTCACCTTCGAGGCGGGCACTACCACCCCGACCTCTGTCACCATAGCCCCCGGCACCATCACCACCAGCCGACTCGAGGTCGCCCCCCAGGTGGCTACCGAGGGTGTAGGGATCACTGCTGGCGGACCTGCCACGGTGACGATTTCAGCGCCCTTCCGCGTCGGGGCAGCGCAGACCTGGACGGTTGCTGATGCTGCCGCTCTCCTCATTTTCAATGGAGAACTGACCGGCTCTGGTGCCGTCATCAAAGCTGGCGACGGTCGGGTCCGTCTCGGCGCTGCGGCCCCTGCCGAGTTCGCCGTCCCCACCGTCACCGTCAACGCCGGTCGCCTGGAGATTAACAGCAACGCCGCCCTTGGCTCCACGGCAAATGCCAACCTTGCTGGAATCATCATCAACACAGGTGGTGCCGCCTACTACAACAACGCTACTGGAGGCACCCTCGCCAACACCTTCACTCTTGGTGGTGGCACTCTCTCTGCAGGTGGAGCTAACCATACCTACAGCGGCACGGTCAATGTCAGTGCAAATTCGTTTATCAACATGCGGGAAAGCGCTTCCGCCGTTCTTACAGATACTGCGCGCAACATTACGCTCAGCGGAGCCGTCTCTGGCAGTGGCAGCATCACTTTGGATAGCATCAACACGATCAGCGCTGGAAACCAATTATCCAGCACCCTGACCTTCAACAACGCAGGGAACACCTGGAGTGGTGATTTGAATGTCCTGCGCGGCACCGCGACCTTTGCTGCCGCTGCCAGTCCTGCCTTCACCGCCAATAATCTGAGCTTTAATGGCTTCGGACGCACCATCATCCAGGGCGTCAATGCCGCTTCCCTCACCCGCACCGGCACGCTCGGCCTCACCGCCGCAACCATCGCCGAATTCCAGGTGGACAACACCAGCGGCACACTCGGCGCGAACTACACCATCAATCAGAACGGCGCGGTCAGCCTCGGTGGCGGATCAGGATTGCGCATCTTCCTCGCAGACGTGGCCAGCGCCCTCGACATTGGCGGTTCCGTTACCCTCGGCGGGAATGCCAGCATCTCCGTGGCTGGTGGCGATGCCGACTCCTTCGCCACCATCTCTAGCATCATCGGCGATGGAGGCTCCGGCTTCGGCCTCACCGTGAATGATGACCAGGGTGGCTGGGGGCAGACGAACACCATTCTCCGCCTTACCGGGGCGAACACCTTCACTGGGAATGTCACCGTCACGGAAGGCACCCTCCAGTTCAACACCGTGACCAACATCAGCGGTGGTGCCAGCGCCCTCGGCAATGGCACGGCGCTCACCGTCGGCGCGGCCACGCTCAGCTTCATCGGCTCCGCCAGCCAGGCCACCGACCGGCCCATCACCCAGACGGGGGCCTCGACTTACAGCGCCAACGGCACTGGCGGAGCCACCATCACCTACAACGGAGCCATCTCCGCCGCCGCCAACAACTTCACCCTCACCGGCACCACCGGCAGTGGTGGCATCATCACCAGCGGCATCACCACCACCGGCACCACGGACGCCACCGTCAACGGCGGCACTTGGACGCTCACCGGAGCCACCAGTGTGGGGGATGATCTAACCGTGACGGGTGTCGGCACCATCCTCAACCTCAACAGCACCGGAGCGCTGCTTTATAACGCGGCAGCCAGCGCCGACGCCTCCATGTTGATCACCAACGGTGCTGTCGTCAACCTTGGTGCCAATAATGCAGTGGTCGCTGCTGACTTCGACCGCCTCTTCATCGCCCAAGGCGCGGGTGGAGCCACCGCCACGCTGGCCATGAGCACCTTCAACCTCACCACCTCCCGGCTCATTCTCGGCGAACGTCTCGCGGACAGGACCGGCGAGATCACCGGCACCGGCACCCTCACCGTGACTGGCGGGGACATTGATCTCTTCAAGGGCACGATTTTCGCCAACCTCGCCACCACTGGCACGACCGCGCTTGAGAAATTCGGCCCTGGCACCGTCACGCTCACTGGCGACAACAGCGCTCTGGCCTCTACCGGAGCTACAACCATTGAGGAAGGGACTCTCGTCTTGGATTACACCGCCAGTAACACGACCAAAGTCCGTGCGGCGTCCCAACTCGGCATGGTGGGGTCCAACCTCATCCTCAACGGCAACGCCTCCGCCGCCACCGTGCAGACCGTTGCCAGCTTCACGCTCGGCAGTGGCGGAAACAGCACCATCACCCTCAATCCGGGAGCAGGACAGGATATCGTCCTCAATCTGGGGGCTATCACCCGCGCCGTGAATGCCCAGGACGGCACCCTCCGCATCATCCTGCCCTCCGGCACCCAAAGTGCCACACACGGCGTCACCACCACCACCGCTCTGACCAACGGTCTTGTCGGAACGTCCGGCTACATCACCGTCAATGACGGCACCGGCACTTGGTTCGCCACCAAGAGCGGCAACAACATCGTCGCTCTCGCCTCCACGGCGAAGAACAATGTCTCCACCTGGCTCGTCGGCGACCACATCACCGACGAAACCACCGGCTTCACCGGCACCCTCGGCAAGGAGTTTACCATCAACTCCTTGCGCTTGAATGCCGCCACCGGTTCAGACCTTGATCTTGGTGCCGCCGGTCATCTCCGGCTGACCTCGGGCGGTATCCTGGTAACGGACAGCGTGGGCGGCACGCCTTCCATCACTGGCGGCTCCCTAGACACGGCCTCCTTTGCCTTGCCCGTCGCTGCCTCGGAACTCATCATCACCCAGGACAGCGTCGCCACCTTTGAGATCGGCTCCAACCTCCACCGCGCCCAGAACGTCACCAAGTCCGGCTCCGGCACCCTGCTCCTCTCCGGCACGAACACCTACACCGGCTACACTGAGATTCAGAACGGCATCCTGCAGCTCGGCGGTGGCCATGCGATTGGTGACACTTCTGTCGTCACGCTCGCAGCCAACCGCAACAGCACGCTGCAATTGCTCGCGGACGAAACCATCGGCGGTCTCGCGGGCGGACGGCGCAATGACAATTCAGATTACGGCATGGTTGAGATTGGCAGCCACACGCTCACCCTGAACATGTCTGGCAGCAATACTTCGTATGCGGGCCGCTTCTCCGGCAACGGGACGATTGTCCGCCAAGGGACGACAAATAACCTGACGCTGACCGGGGTTAGCACTGGCTTCACCGGCGCTGTCATCATCAACACCGGTCGTTTTGAACTCAGTCTCAGCGGCAGGCTGGACGCATCCTCTTTCACCGTGAACGCCGGGGGTGTTCTCCTTTTGAACAACAATGGAGCGACCCGCACGGGAGCCCGCATCCTCGACACCACGCCCATCACACTCAATTCAGCGAATGGCTCCTATCAAGGGCAGACCATCGTCAAAGGTTTTGTCCTCCTGACCGATCAGGACGATACCAACAGCGAGACCGTCGGACTCGTCACCGCGAACAGCGGTGCCAGCTACATCACGGTTGAGGGCACATCAGCCAATGATGATCCCAACCTCACGATGAGCAACCTGGCGCGGGTGAGTGGAGCCACGGTCAACCTCCGTGGCACGAATCTCGGTTCTACCAACACGCAGCGCGGCCAGATTCGTATCGCCACCGCCAATGAAGCCGCGTTTATTGCCACCATGGTCGGGGGTGGCTCCACCACGGCTGGCGATGACAACATCAGCATCGTGCCATGGGCCGTCGGCGAAACCGTCGCCGGAGCCACGGCAGACGGCAACATGGGCAACTCCCTGGTCACCTATGTTGTCGGCAGCGGCTTCCGCCCGCTTGATCTCATCACGGAGTATGCGGGCTTCGCCGCCTCCGGTGCCACCGATAACGTCCGGGAAACCCTGGCCGCTGATCTGACAGCCCTGGCTGGGAAAACCCTGAACTCTCTCGTCATCAACAATCAGGCCGTGGGCACCCCCTTGAATGTGACCGGAGCTGGCGCAGGCCAGTTGCTCACCAACACCAGCGGTGCGTATATCTTCACCGTCACAGGCGGCGTGGCCAGCACGGCCTACAGCACGATCCTCAGCGGCTTTGACAGCGGCATCACCGTTGGTGGCACGAACGAATACGTGATCCACGTCGTGAATCCCTCCTCTGCCACGACGACCTCCACGCTGACGGCCACCATCGCTTCGCCCCTCACCTCAGCGGCAGACATCACCAAATCTGGTCGCGGCACCTTGATCCTAAATCAAATCAACGCGGCAGGCGGCGGCTCCAGAAAGACCACGATCAACGAAGGCACCCTCGAAATCGCCGATCTCGACAACATCGGCGGCGGCACCGGTGCGCTGGTCTTTGCAGGCGGCACGCTGCGTCTAGGCACCGGATTTGCCGATGATCTCTCCACCCGCACCGTCTCCTTCCTCACCGGAGGTGCCACCCTCGACACCAATGGAAACAACATTACCCTCGCCAACAGCATCGGAGGTGGCGGTGCCGGTTCCTTTACCAAGACCGGCGCGGGCGACGTGACGCTCAATGCGGCAGCGAGCTACTCGGGCGCCACCACCTTCACCAATGGCACGCTGACCCACGGCGTGAACAACGCCCTGCCCTCCGGCACCAGCCTCACCCTCGTTGGCGCTGCCACGGCCGCCACGCTGGACCTGAACGGCTTCAACCAGACCGTCGGCAGCTTCATGGTGGCGACGAACAGCGGCTCGCTAACTACCGGCTTGGTCATTGATCCCGGCACCACCTTCACTGCCAACGGCAATGTCCTCATCGGTGCGGACGCCGCTGCCGCCACCACGCTCTTCAGCGCCAGCGGGGGAGGCTCTTTCGTCGTCAATAGCCCTGCTGGAACCTTCCAGCTTGGTGGCGGAACCGGAACGACCAACACCAACGCGGCCACCGCCGACTTCAGCGGCCTTGCCAGCTTCACCGTGGATCTCGGCAATACCGGCATCTTCCGGGTTGGCGACAACAACGCGAACAGCTCCGGCAGTCCTAACACCAACTCCACCCTCACCCTTGCAGGCACCTCGAACACCATCACCGCTGGCATCCTTGGTATCGGCGACAGCCAAGGTCAGGGAGGCACCGCCACCCTTGAACTGGGGGCGGGCACCAATGTGATCAATGCCGACACGGTTTACATCGGTGCCGCCTCGGCCTTGGCACGCAGTGCTGGTGCCCTCGTCTTCGACGGGGCGGGAGGCTCCCTCACCCTACGCGGTAGTTCTGGCGGAACCTCTCGCGCCAATGTCGCCATGACCACCTCGACCATCAACACCGGCTTTATTCAGACCAATACCTTCCTCACTGCCGGGCACACAGCCGACCTCCGCATAGACAGCTTCGTGCTGAGCGAGCGCACGACGAACACCGGCAGCGTCACCTCCACCTTCACCTTTGACCAGGGTACTGCGGACATCACCTCCCTTATGATGGCCCGCCGCACGGGGGCTGGCACTGGTGGTGCCACAGCCAACTTCACCATAGGCGGTGGCTCTGTCACGATTGGCTCCATTGACATGGCTACCAATAACAGTGCTGGCGGTGCAGTTGTCGCCGACCTTAACATCACCAGTGGCATTGTCACCATCGGCACCGGCAGCGGCACCGCCATTAATATGGCCAACGCTGGCACCGGCCGCACCGTCACCTCCACGATTGATCTTACGGGTGGCACCGTCACCGTGACTGGCAACATCATCCGCACTGGTGGAACTGGCACAGAGAACGAAACCCTCACTCTCAACGGCTCCAACCTGAATCTCAGTGGCAACAGTATCGGTACCGCAGGGGCGAATATCAACTTCGCTGCCCATTCCGGCACTCTCACTGGTCTCGGTGAGTTCAATGGTGGTGGCGTGCTCGACAAAACCACCACCGGCACCCTGACACTCACCAACGGCAACACCTACACTGGCGGCACTACAGTTACCGCCGGAACCCTCCTCGCCATGAACACCACCGGCTCAGCCACGGGTACAGGAAATGTCACCGTCCTGACCTCAGCCACCCTCGGTGGTACAGGATCCGTGGCTGGCAATGTGCAGGTAAACGCCGACGGCACCCTTGCTCCCGGGGCGAGTGCAGGGCAGTTCACCATCGCCGGTAACCTCAGTGTGAGCAACGCAGGCATCCTGTTGTTTGAGCTTGGTGGCACCACCACTCAAGACACTGCCTTTACAATGGCCAATGTGGGCAACTTTGGTGCCGTCGCCCTACCTACAGCCTGGGAAAACTACATCGTCAACACCACCGCACACGATCAGATCAAGGTGGACTTCACCAGTGCAGGCCCCGTGCTTAGTGGCACCATTCAGATCAGCCCTACCTTCCTCAATAGCTACTCGCCTGCCTATGGCGATGTCTTTGACCTCATGGACTGGGCCTTCAGCGGTGCTGCCACCGGCACGCCCACGTTTGACCTGCCTGACATCAGCGGCCAGTCCCTCGCATGGGATACCTCAGGTTTCATGGCCCACGGCATCTTAGTTGTCGTTGGCGTCATCCCAGAGCCTAGCCGTGCGCTTTTGCTCATGCTCGGCCTGCTGTGCCTGTTCATGCGCCGCCGCCGCCAGTAGGTTGCCGATTCTATCGCCCCGCCGCCCGCGTCTTGACAGCGTACTGCTCCTGCCGCATCTGGCAGTCCGATGACACTGTCTGCCACCACCGCCCTTATCCGTGCCCGCCGCTCCATCAAGCCTGTGGACATGGACTCGGCGCGCGTGGTGGACTGTGAACTTCTGACTGAACTGATCGAAAACGCCACCTGGGCACCCACGCATGGTCTCACTGAGCCGTGGCGCTTTTTAGTCTTTCAGAATGAGGCCCGTCAGCGCTTGGCGCATGCCATGCAGGAAATCTACCGCCAGACCACGCCGCCCGCTGAGTTCCGTGAGGACAAGGTTAGGAAGATGGCGGAGAACCCGCTGCTATCACCCGTCATCATCGTCGCCGTCATGGAGCGGAATGGTGGCGCAAAGATTCCAGAGATTGAGGAGATCGAAGCCGTGGCCTGCGCCCTGCAAAACCTCCAACTCAGCGCCACCGCCGCTGGACTTGCCAGCTATTGGTCTTCACCGCCGCTGCTGGGCACATCGCAGTTTCAGGACTGGCTTGGCATCCGTCCCCAGGATCGTTGTCTTGGCCTCATCTACCTCGGGTGGCCCAAACCTGGACTCACACCGCCGCGCAGTGTACGCCAGCCGGTGGAGTCCAAAATCGTCTGGCACCATGCCTGATTGGCTTAACACCACCTGGGACGCGATCTCACAATTCATCGTCGGCATCCCGTATGAGGTGCTGGGTGTCTGGTCGCTCACAGTTTGCCTCCTGTTTGTCGGCCTGGTCGGCACCGTAGTACCTCTGCTTCCTGGCCCGTTCCTCATCTTTATCGCAGGTATCCTGCATACCGTGCTACTCCCGCAGGCAGGCATGAGCTGGCAGGGCATTGTTTTGCTCTCCGTCTGGTTGGTGCTCGCCTATATCGTGGATACGGTGGCAGGAGTGCTGGGTGCGCGCTGGTTTGGCGCTAGCCGTTGGGGCATTGCGGGCGTGTTTGTCGGTGGGCTGGTAGGATTGTTCTTCGCGCCGCTGGGATTCATCATCGGACCCCTCGCAGGCGGCCTAGTCTTCGAGTTGGCATTTGCGAAAAAGCGGATGGCCCCGGCAGTGAAGTCCACCTGGGGAACTCTGCTCGGCACAGGTGTCGGTCTTATCGTCCGGCTAGCGATCAGCCTCGCAATGATCGCCACCGTGCTCTTGGATATTCTTTCCTGAAGGTCATACCGCCCTCTCCAACTTCTCGTCAATCCGCGCCACGAGTGCGTCCAGCAGTTCGCTATTGCCAAAGCGCTCCACCACGCCGGCGAGGAAACCTTCGATGATGAGCTTGCGGCTTTCGCTGTCGCTGATGCCGCGGGCTTTAAGGTAGAAGAGTTCTTCGTCGCTGATGGGGCCGCTGGTGGCTCCGTGGCTGCATTTGACCTGATCGGCATTGATTTCGAGGCCGGGGAGGCTGGTGGCTTCGGCTTCGTTGCTGTTGAGCAGGTTCCGGCAGGTCTGGTAGGCGTCGGTGTAGTGCGCTCCTTCATCGACGATGATGAGGCCGCTGAAAATGCTGCGGGACTGGCCGTAGAGGGCGTTTTTGTAGAGCAGATCGCTGGTGGCGTGCGGGGCTTTGTGACGCTGGAGTGTGCGCTGATCGACGATTTGCTCGCCGATGGGCAAACTGACGCTGAGCATGTCGCTGCGGGCGCCCTGGCCGACGAGGTCGCTGACGCTCTCGCTGCGGCTGAAGGCGGCACCGAGCTGCACCTGGAAGCTTTTCACGCTCGCATCGCGTCCGGCGGTGATGCTGGAAAGATGCAGCGCCTGGGCGTCATCGGCGAGCTCCTGGCAGGCGGCGTAGGTGATCTTGCTGCCGCTACCGCCGACGAGATCGGCGATGGCGATGCTGAGGCCGCCTTCCCCTTCAAGACTGCGGTAATGATCGACGACGCTGACCTGCGCGTGGTCGCCCGTGACGACGAGTGTGTGCGGGAAGATGGCGGCGTGGTCGCCGACGACCCAGTGGAAGATTTCGACCGGCTTTTCGATGACGACATTCTTCGGCACAATGACGACGGTGCCTGCTTTGACATGCGCGAGGTGCAACGCGGCGAATTTATTCGAGCCCAGAGCTTGTTCGCCCTTCATGAAATGCTCCTGAAGGGCCGCTTCGTGCGCTTTGAGGGCTTCTTCGAAGCTCACGCACACGACACCGGCTGGCAGGCCGATCGTGTCGGATTCGACGAGTGTGTCATTCACGAAAACAAAGCGTGCCGCGCGTTCTTTGAGGCCCTCGGTGGCTGCGAGCGCGGCTTTCGACTGGTCGGCGGTCGGAGATTTGGCTGGAGCGTGGTCGGCGAGTTCGATCTTCTTCGCGTTCGAGTAGCGCCAGTTTTCGTCCTTGAGGCCGGGAAGCGGCAGAGACTGGAAATCGGTCCAGGCGGCGGTGGAGCGGGTGGTGAACCAGTTGGGGGCGACGGAGGTAGCAGTCGGGGCGATGGCGAGGAGGCCGGTGGAGGTGTCGGAGGGCATGAGGGAGAGAAAATCTGGCTAGACTGGCTAGAACTGGGCGGTTAGTCTTGGCGGCATGAAAGCTGTGAAAAAATCCGAGTGGCAACTCCAGACGGCCAAGAACCGTTTCAGCGAGGTGGTGAACCGTGCCATCACGGACGGAACCCAAACGATCACCCGCCACGGGAAGCCCGTCGTGGTGGTGATGTCACAGGAGGAGTTTCGGAAACTGGCTCCGGCCAAGGAGGAGGAATTTGACCTTCTTGAGCACTTGCTGGCTTGTCCTGACAAAACGCTGTACAAGCGTGTCTTCCGCACACCAGGAGTGCCTCGCGATGTCGATTTCTCATGAAATACCTGATCGACACGATGGTTCTGAGTGAGCCTACGAAGAGGAAGCAGGACGCAAATGTGATCCATTGGTTCTCGCTTCACCGGCACGAGTGCGCGGTTTCGATTCTTTCGCTCGGCGAGGTGGAGCGAGGCATCACCAAGATGAAGGACAGCAACCGAAAGCGTCGATTGATGGCGTGGTTCAACGCCATCGCGGACGGCATGGAGAAAGCCGGACGCATCCTGCCGGTAGATCGGACGCTGATGAGCTTCTGGGGACCGGTTTACAGCCGCGAAGAACGGCTGACGAAACGCAAGCCGCCCTTTGTGGACACGATCCTCGCCGCGACGGCTGAGTTGCACGGCCTGACGATGGTGACGCGAAACGAGAAGGACTTCCCGAAGACTTTGGCGCTGGTGAATCCGTGGAAGATTTGAGTGCCTGACAAGCTGCTGCCTCTCGGATGCGCGAAAGCGTTTTGGACTGCGTGTGGGAAGCGAAGCGCGACACAGCTTTGCGATGGCAAGGAGAGCTGACGAGAGCCAGACGACGCTCGAAAGCGGTGTCGACGATGCGAGGCTTCGCCCTCGCATCTCTGCCACCGCACTCCAGGACGCTGGCGCGTGCCGCGAAGAACCCTGAACAAACGAGGTTTGTTCAGCGATTGAGACATGTCTGGAGTTGGTGAAAGCTTTGTTCATGCCTTCTCACTCCACTTATCAATGATGACCCGAGCAAAGGCCTGTGTGTTGTCCTCGGAGCCGTTAGTGAGATACTTGTCGATCTTGGCGAGGGGGTAACAGTAGCTTGTGGTGTTCTGGCTGAGCACGAAGGCATTTCCGATGGCTTTACCGAAACGCGAAAAGTAGCTTGGGGCGATTCGATCACCTTCGTCGTAACCAATCCAATGCCATTCGGCAGGATTGTGGCGTCGGATGACTTCGCCTAAATAAGCGCCAGCTCTCAAACAGATGAGGTTCCAGACGGATTCCACGCTTTCACGTTTGCGAGCGAAGTTGAGGTAGGCATTAAGATCCGAAAGACTGTCCACCGAGTAATTGAAGGCTGGCACGTTTAAACGTTCACGCCAAGGCGTGGGGCGTTCATTGTCATGCAGGAAGATCTCGGAAATCTCCGAGAGTGCTTGATCTGCATATTCGACAACGGGCTGCATGTTCTTCGATCAGCCGACGCTGCCTTCCATTTCGAGGTCGATGAGGCGCTTCAGTTCCACGCTGTATTCCATCGGGAACTCCTTCACGAGGTCGTTGATGAAGCCGTTGACGGACAAGCTCATGGCTTCGGCTTCGGTGAGGCCGCGTTGCATGAGGTAGAAGATTTGGTCGGCGCTGACCTGGCTGACGCTGGCTTCGTGCTGGGTGCTGTGCTGATTGCCGCGAACGCTGATGGCGGGGTAGGTGTCGGTGTGGCTGTTGCTGTTGATGAGCAGGGCGTCGCACTCGGTGTTGTTTTTGCAGCCTTTGAGGTGCTTCGGGATGTGGACGAGTCCGCGATAGGTGCTGCGACCTTCACCAATGGAGATGGATTTGCTGATGACGTTGCTGGTGGTGTCATCGGCGGCGTGGACCATCTTCGCGCCGGTGTCCTGATGCTGGCCGCTGTTCGCCAAAGCGATGCTGATGACTTCACCACGGGCGCGTTTGCCCTTCATGATGATGCCGGGGTATTTCATGGTGAGGCGGCTGCCGATGTTGCAGTCGATCCAGCGCACTTCGGCGTCTTCCATGGCGATGCCGCGCTTAGTGACGAGGTTGAAGACGTTGCTGCTCCAGTTTTGAACGGTGACGTACTGGATCTTGGCACCTTTGAGGGCGACGAGTTCGACGACGGCGCTGTGCAGTGTGGCGGTCTCAAACTTCGGCGCGGTGCAGCCTTCCATGTACATGACCTCGCTGCCTTCATCGCAGATGATGAGCGTGCGCTCGAACTGGCCAAACTGCTCGCTGTTGATGCGGAAGTAGGCCTGGAGCGGGTGCTTCACCTTCACACCGGGCGGGACATAAATGAACGAGCCGCCGCTGAACACGGCGCTGTTGAGCGCGGAGAATTTGTTGTCGCCAGTCGGGATGACTTTGCCGAACCACTTCTTGAAGATATCGGGGTGCTCTTTGAGACCTTCGCTGCTGTTCACAAAAATGACGCCTTGCTCGGCAACGGCGGCTTTGATGTTCGAGTAAGCGGCTTCGCTGTCGTACTGCGCCTCGACACCGGCGAGGAATTTGCGTTCCTGCTCGGGGATGCCGAGACGATCGAAGGTCTTCTTCACATCCTCCGGCACGTCGTCCCAGGAGCGCTTCGGCTTCTGGCCGTCGCTGAGGTAGTAGCGGAATTCGTCGAAGTGGATGTTCTCCAGATCCTTCGTGGCCCAATGCGTGGGCATGGGCTTGTCCTGGAAGACTTTGAGGGCCTTGTGACGGAACTCGCGCACCCAATCAGGGTCGTCCTTCACATCGCTGATGTAATCGACGGTCTTCGACGTGATGCCGAAGCCGGAGTCGAACTTGTTGCGCTCGGGGAAGGTGAAATCGCCGATGTTGTCGGCTTTAATGTCGGAGATGTCGTTGGCGACGGGTTCTGGGGCGGTGACCATAAAATGTGAGAGTTTTAAGTGTTTAGTGATTGGTGGGCTGCTGCGGGGGCAGCGGAAGAGTCTTCAACTACTTCGCCGTTTAGCCAGAGTTCGGAGGCGGCGATGTCCATGTTGTCGTTCCAGATAGCTCCAAGGCCATGAGGATCAGTCTGCACAGCGCGGAAGAAGGCTGGCTCGTTGAGTAGTTGGAACATGGGCAGGCCGAGGTGCCGGCGGAAGTCGTAGCGGCGTACATCACCGTTGTCGAAGGCGCACAAGAGGTGGTGGTCCGGCAGAGCTTTGACGGACGTGAGGCTTGGGTAGTCTTTCCATTCTTCGTTCATCAGTCGAGTCCTGGGATTTGTTTAAACTCGTGGCTATCCCACATCTCCAACAGTTCCTGCTGGTGTTCTGCAGCCCATTCTTTGATCAACCGCAGGGAGCGAGGCGAAAGATCACCTTTGATGAGTTCCAAGGTGCGGATGTTGATCCAGCCGATTTCGTCACCATGCACGGCGTGAAAATGCGGCGGATTGTGTTCTGAAAAGAACATCTTGATGCTGATGCCGAAGAATCTGGAGACGGTGGGCATGGCAGTACTTCGTTGTGTTATGCCGCAGCGGCGAACTGCTCCTCGTGGACCCAGTCGTAGCCGCGTTCTTCGAGTTCGAGGGAGAGCTCTTTGCCGCCGGTTTTGACGATGCGGCCGTCTTTGAGGACGTGGACGATGTCGGGCTGGATGTAGTTCAGGAGGCGCTGGTAGTGGGTGATGACGAGGAAGCCGCGGTTCTCGCTGCGCATGGCATTCACGCCTCGGGAGACGATCTTGAGCGCGTCGATGTCGAGACCAGAGTCGGTTTCGTCGAGGATGGCGTATTTGGGTTCCAGCATCATGAGCTGCAGGATCTCGTTGCGCTTCTTTTCGCCGCCGGAGAAGCCTTCATTGACGCTGCGGCTGGTGAAGCTGCGGTCCATCTCGAGCTGGTCCATGCGGGCGTAGAGCTGCTTGTAAAACTTCACGGCGTCGATGTCCTCGCCCTGCGGCAGGCGGGCCTTTAGCGCGGCGCGGAGGAAGTTGGCGTTGCTGACGCCGGGAATCTCGTGCGGATACTGGAAGGCAAGGAAAAGCCCGGCGCGGCTACGGGCATCGACGGCCATGTCGAGGATGTTTTCGCCATCGAGGAGGACCTCGCCGCTGGTGACTTCGTAGTCTTCGTGGCCGCAGAGGACCTTGCTCAGTGTGCTTTTGCCAGAACCGTTCGGGCCCATGATGGCGTGAACTTCACCGGGGTTGATGGTGAGGTTCAGGCCTTTGAGGATTTCGCGGCCTGGGATCTGGGCGTGGAGGTTTTTGATTTCGAGGGACATGTGGGAGGGGAAAATGACGAATTCAGAATGACGAATGACGAACTACTTTGCCGCGCAGGCATCGCAGGTGCCGTGGATGGCGAGGTCGGTGCGGGTGACGCGGGTGCCTTTGGGGAGGTTCCAGAACTTGGCGGGGTCGAAATCGGTGGCCGGGTGGGCGTCGATGACCTTGCCGCAGGTCTCGCAGTGGAAATGGACGTGCTCGTGGAGGTTGGCGCAGTAGCGGGACTGGCCGCGCTCGAGGTGGACGAGCTTGATGAGGCCGTGGGAGGTGAGGTGCTCCAGGCAGTTATAGACGGTGGCGAGCGAGATGCCGGGGCTGCGTGACTTCACCCGGTCGAGAACATCGTAGGCTGTGGGGTGGTCGGTGGATTCGGCGAGCACCTGGAAGACCTCCCGGCGGTGCGGTGTCAGGCGGACATCGGTGCCCAGGACCGCCAGACGGCAATCTAGGCCGGAGGGCTTGGCAGGGACGCGCGGGGATGGAGTGGCCATAAGTTTAGAATTAGAATTGGAATGATTCTAAATGTACTGGAAACGAGCGTCTGGCAAGGGCGGATGCTTTGGGCCTGAAAGAAAATTTGATTCCCAGTGCGGTAGCCGCCTGGCTTCGTGCTATGCCTCCGCCCATGAACCGAACTCATGCCGATGAAATCCCCTGGACGCAGCAAACCTCGCCGCAGGGCAGGTATGGCGTCATGCGCCGCAGCCTTTCGCAGTCGGCAGGCGGGCAGAAAGACATCGGCACCTGGGGTGGCGGGCATCCTTTTGACCTGGAAATCCACCGGATCCCGCCGGGGAAGGTCAATTTCCCGTTCCACGAGCATTCTGCGCAATGGGAGGCCTATTACATCCTCTCCGGCAGTGGCAAGTTGCGCACGCCGAAGGGCAAGGAGGCGATCCAAGCCGGCGACTATCTCGTTTTCCCGCCTGGCGAAGCGCATCAGGTCATCAACAACTGCTCCGAAGACCTCACCTACATCGTCATCGCCGACCAGCCGCAGGCGGATGTCATCCACTACCCCGACTCTGGCAAGTGGCTGGTCAAGCCGCAGAAGAAATGCTTCGAGATGAAGGAGGCCGACTACTTCGCCGGTGAGGAGTAGGGCAGGGGACAGCCCGCCATCTTGCTTGCCACTGCGGGCTTCTTCCGTGACTGTCCGCGCATGTTGAAACTCGGACTCATCGGCTGTGGAAAAATGGGCGGCGCACTCCTGCGCGGAGTGGAGCATGCGCTTGGCAGCGACGCGCTGAACGTGACACTCAGCGACGTGGTGCCCGCTGCTGTGGAGGCGCTGCAAAAGTCCCTTTCCTGCAAGACCACGCCCGGCACGCCTGCCCAGACCGCTGCCGCCTCAGAGGTCATCCTTCTCGCCGTGAAGCCCGGCGATATTCAGCCGCTGTGCGAATCCCTGGCCCGGGTCAAAGGCAGCCGCCTTTACCTCAGCGTCGCCGCCGGGGTGAAGCTGGCCGATCTCGAACTCTGGCTCGGCCCCCGCACGCGCGTCATCCGCTCTATGCCGAACACGCCCGCCCTCGTCGGCACCGGCGCTGGGGCCTTTGCCCTTGGCAGTCGGGCCAGTGCGGAAGACGCCGCGCTCGCGACAAAGATTCTTGGCAGTGTCGGCACTGCGGATGAAGTCCCTGAAAAGTTGCTCGATGCCGTCACCGGTCTCAGCGGCAGCGGCCCCGCCTACATCTACACCGTCATTGAGGCGCTGGCCGATGGCGGCGTCCTCATGGGCCTGCCCCGCGCCACCGCCCTGCGCCTCGCTGCACAAACCGTTGCCGGAGCCGCGCAGATGGTTTTGGAGACAGGCAAGCATCCCGCTGCCCTGCGGGATGAAGTCACCAGCCCCGGCGGCACCACCATTGCCGGGCTAGAGCAACTCGAAGCCCACGGCCTACGCCACGCCCTCATCCAGGCCGTGCGCAGAGCTACCGAACGCAGCAGGGAGCTGGGGGGATGAATTCAGGTTTGGCTCAAATCCCAATGCCTCCAGCGCTGTAAAATCATGAAGACTGCACGGAAAAAGGTTGGAAAGCACGGGATCGGGTGATAAACGCGATGCCCATGAACTCTTGGCTTGTTTTGGATTCTTTGATTGGTCTGCATATGAAGCTGCGCGGAGCAGTCTTGACGTCTTTGGCTGTTTTTGGAACAGCCGTCGCCTTTTCCCAGGATGACAAGGCGCTGACCGCTGATGCGATCATCGCCTGCTATGTGGCGGGCAACCAGTCGAAGTCGGAGATGGCCTATGTGAAGATGATCACCGAGTCCGCCGGAGCACCGGCGACGGAGCGGCGCATCCTGCTGGCGTATCAAAAGGCAGGCGAAGGTGATGCCTTTTTCATGCGGCTGCTGCATCCGAAGGATGTGGAAGGGGTGACGCTGCTTGCCACGACCTCGGCGAGCCAGGAGTTGTCATATTACTTTTTTCTTCCAGCCCTGGGAAAGATGCGCCAACTGACGCCGGAGGCTCGGCAGGGGGCTTTCCTCGGCTCCGACTACACGTTTGAGGATCTTCTCCAGGAGGTGCCGGAGTTGCACGCCTACAAGCGCCTGCCGGATGAGGAGGAGGATGGCGTGCCCTGTTTTGTCGTGCGTGCGAGCGAAAGCCGCCAGGGCAAGACAAGCGCCTATGCCTACCGCGACCTGTTCATCGAGAAGGCCAACTTCAACCTCCGCAAGATTGCCTACTACGATACCAAGGAGAGCCTGGTGAAGCTGCTGCGCGCTTCTGGCTACGACTCGAAGGATGTCAAAGGTAAGACTACACGCCCGCAACATGCCGTAATGGTGACGGTGGAAACGAAGAGCAAGACGACCTTCACTGTGATCGAGGGGCGTGTGGACGAGAAGCTGGACGCGGCCCTCTTCACGCCGAAGAAACTGGAAAACTGGCCGATGCTGGATGTGGAGGAGTTCATCTTCGGCCTGGGCATGACGATTGACGTCAACTGAGCCGCAGGCTCTCTACATTCGCTGCCGTGACCCGACTGGCTGTCTTTTGCTTTGAGCGCAGGCTGCTCACGCTCCTATTCGTCGCCCTGGTGACCCTGGCGGCACTCCCGGCGGCGCGCCGTGTGCTGCTCGATCTGGGTGTGGAAAGCCTGTACCCAGCCTCTGGTCAGGCCGTGGAGGACTATGCGCGTGTGCGCCTGACCTTCGGCACGGACGAAGTGGCTGCCATCTATGCCGAGGATGCTCAGCTTTTCACGCCGGAGCGCCTGCGGGTTCTGGATGCCATTCACAGCCAACTGGCCAAGCTCCCCTTTGTGGAGAAGATCGAGAGCCTCTTCACGCTGCCGGACCTGCGCGACGAGGGCGGCATGATCAGCACCTCCCCGGTGCTGGCAAAGACGCCGGAGACACCCGCCCTGGCGGAGCAGGCACGGCAGCGCGCCATCGCCAACCCGCTGCTGCGCGGACAGCTCGTCTCTGAGGATGGCACGGCGCTTATGTTGATCCTGCGCCTGTCGCCAAAGTATCGCGGGATGGATGCGGCGGAGGCTGTGAAGCGGATCGAGTCCATCCTGGCACCGCATCAGGGTGCCTTTGCGCGTCTCTTTCAGTTGGGCGATCCCTTTACCCAGTCTTGGATGCGGAGCCAGCTCGCCGCCGATCAGCGGTTAATCTTGCCGCTGGCTCTGGTGCTGGTGCTGGTGCTGCTCACGGCTACGCAGCGGAGCTTCTGGGCCGGGATCATGCCCATTGTGAACGCAGGCATCGCCATCATCTGGACGCTGGCGCTGATGACGGTCTTTGGCATCCCGGTGAACTTTCTCAACTCCATCCTGCCTGCGCTGATCGTGATCATCGGGGCCACGAGCGATGTGCATTTCATCCATGAGTTTCGCGATCACCTGGGCCAGGGCATGGACGGTGCGGCGGCAATGCGTGCCACGGCCCGCAGGCTAACCCTGCCGCTCTTGCTGACCTCCTCCACGACCGTGCTCGGCTTTGCCACCACGGCCCTGAGCGAGCTGCCAATCCTGCGCGACTTTGGCATGGCGGCCACGCTAGGCATGAGCGGACGTTTCCTGGCCTCTGCCCTGACCCTGCCTGCATGCCTGCGGTTGTTACTGCCCTTTTTAAAGCCGCAACACGAGGCTGGAATAGCGTCGCATCCGCTGTGGACACATCGTTTCGCGGCGGTGCTGGTGGAGTTTCTACTGAGGCGTGCGCGCCTGGTATTGTGCGTGCTGGCGGCAGTGTGTGCGGTGGCCCTGTGGCAGGCCGGGAGCATTCGCGCTGGCAATGACCTGCACTCCTTTATCCGTCAGGATTCGCCTGTGCGCGTGCGGGACTCTGCTGCCACGGCAAAGCTCGCGGGTCTCAGCATCCTGAGCCTGACGATCCAGGAGGACAAAGGGGAGTTTCTGGAGCCGCGCGCCCTGCAGCAGCTCGAGGCCATGAGCAGCAAACTGCGGCAGGTGCCCGGTGTCTCGGCAGTTACTTCGTTCGCGGACATGCTGGCGCGGATGAATGCGCAACTGCGCGGCGGAGACAGCCGCTTCAACCGTGTCCCCACTGAGGCCGCAGCCGTGCAGCAGATGATGCTTTTCCTGCACGCGAAGGATTACCGCTCCTTCCTGACGCCGGATTTTTCCCAGGCGTGTATCCAACTGCGCTGCGACTTTTCCGATGCGAGCCGACTGCTGGCGCTGGAGCGGCAGATTCGTGCGATCATGGACGACCGCAGCTTCAACACCAATGCCTACACCCTCACGGGCAGCCCGCTGCTGGTGGCATCCGCCGTGGACTCGATCACAAGCGGCCAGGTGATGTCTCTCGGCAGCATGATGGCGCTGGTGTTTCTCATCATCTGGAGCCTGTTCCTCTCGCCGCGCTGCGGCGTCACCACGCTGGTCGTGAATGTTTTTCCCGTGGCGATGATCTTTGGCATCATGGGCGCGTGCGGCATCTCGCTGAATGTCGGCACCTGTATGGTGGCGGCCATCACGCTCGGCATCGCGGTGGATGACACGCTGCATCTGCTCGTGCGCTTCAACCGCGAGGCGCGGGAATTGAAGGACGAGCGCAAGGGCATTGAGGTGGCCATCCGCGAGGAACTGGCCCCCATCGCCACCACCACGGTGGCCCTGGCGTCCGGCTTCGCAGTGCTGGGCCTGTCCAGCTTTCAGCCGGTGCGGGAGTTTGGCCTGCTGAGCTCCGGCGTTATGGTGATCGGGCTGATCACGGACATGGTTGTGACGCCCGTGCTGTTTGGACGCACCCGCATCGTCACTCTCTGGGATGTGCTGGGCATGAACCTGCGCAAGTCACTGCTGGAAACCTCGCCTTTCTTTGCCAGATTGAACAGTTGGCAGGCACGCCGACTGATCCTGATGTCCAATGTGGTGGAGCATCATGCCGGTGAAGCGCCGGTGCGGACTGGAGATGTGGGGGACTCGCTGTTTGTGGTGCTCGCTGGTGAGCTGGAGGCCAGCGTGACCACGCCGCAAGGCAGGCAGGTGCTGAAAGAGATGCAGCCCGGAGATGTCTTTGGCGAGATGGCCTTCGTGACCCGCCAGCCGCGCACCGCCGATGTCACCGCGCGCACGGATACACGCCTGCTGAAGATCAACTTTGACGACCTCGCCAAGCTGCGCCGTTTCTCCCCCTACCTCGCCTCACAGCTTCTGTACAACATCTCACGGATTGTCTGCGAGCGGGTGGCGCGACCCGCGAAGACCTTGAAACCCGAGTCGTGAGGTCAGGGCGGAGCGGGCGCACCTCATCCCCTGCGATGCGCCTCACTCGAAGACGACTGTCTTGTTCCGATAAACCAGCACGCGGTCGCGGACGTGCCACCAGAGGGCTTTGGCGAGCACGGTTTTCTCCAGGTCGCGGCCCAGGCGGACGAGGTCTTGGACGGTGTCCTCGTGGCTGACGCGCATGACGTCCTGGTGGATGATGGGGCCTTCATCAAGGTCGGCGGTGACATAGTGGCTTGTGGCACCGATGATCTTCACGCCGCGCGCATGGGCCTGGTGGTAGGGCTTGGCCCCGACAAAGGCGGGCAGGAAGCTGTGGTGGATGTTGAGGATCTGCTGCGGATAGGCGGCGATCATGGCGGGGCTGATGATCTGCATGTAGCGGGCGAGCACGACGGTGTCTATGCGCGCCTCTTTGAGCAGTGTGATCTGCGCGGCCTCCTGCTCCAGCTTGTTCTCCTTTGTGATGGGGAAGTGGTGGAAGGGGATGCCGAAGCGCTCGGCAGCGGGCCGCAGTGTCTCGTGATTGGCGACGATGAGCGGGATGTCCACGGGCAGGTCGCCGGCCTCATGACGGGCCAGGAGGTCGTAGATGCAGTGGTTCTCCTTGGTCACAAAGAGGGCTACACGCTTGCGCCTACTGGCGAAGTGGAGGCGCATCTGCATCTCATGCCTGCGGGCCATGGGCTGGAGACGGCTCTCGATCTCCTCGCCCTCCAGGGTAAACTTTTCCAGGCTCCACTCCAGGCGCATGAAAAAGGCATTCTGCTCCGGGTCAATGTGCTGCTGCAGATCAATGATGTTCCCCTGATGCGAGGAGATGAAGCCGGTGACATCGTGGACCAGTCCAGGACGGTCGGGGCAGTGAATGAGGAGGGTGGCGGTGTCAGTGGCGGGCATGGGGGGTAGGGATAAGGGATAAGTGAAAAGTGAAAAGGGTAAAGGCAGCAAAGATTCCTCCCTTCCTGTGCTTTCCCCTTTTCACTTTCCCCTTTTCACTCCTCACTAGGATGAAGCCATGATTGTCCCGCCCACGTCGCATCTCCCCCGCACTTTCATCCTCATGGGCGTGTGTGGCTGCGGGAAGTCGCTCATCGGCGCGCGGCTAGCGGCGCGGCTGGGTGGGGTGTTTGAGGACTCGGACCATTTTCACCCGCCTGGGAATGTGGAAAAGATGCGCGCTGGCATCCCGCTGACGGATGCGGATCGTCTGCCGTGGTATGCGACGCTGCGGGCGCGCATTGTGGAGATGCGGGGCAGGGAAGGGGTTTATGTGCTGGCGTGTTCTGCGCTGAAAGAAATGTACCGGGGCTGGCTCCGCAGCACTGATAGTGCAGAGGAGATCGTTTTCATCCACCTCAAAGGCACGCGGGAGGTGATCCACGCTCGCATGTCGCTGCGCAAAGACCACTATATGCCAGTGAGTCTGCTGGACAGCCAGTTCGCCATCCTGGAGGAGACGCCGGACCTCTGGGCGGTGCCGTTGGAGCAGACGCCGGAGCAGATCGAAATGGAGATTCTGAAGTTGCTGGCGGTGCCTGGACATACAGAAACGTGATGCTGCCTTGTGGCACGGCATCTGCGCGCTAGCTTGCGCGTATGAAACCTCTCGATGTGGTTGTTCTCGGTGGCGGCTTCGCCGGACTCTCTTGCGCGAAGGGTCTGGATGACCCGCGCTTTCATGTCACGCTGGTGGACCGGTGGAACCATCACCTTTTCCAGCCGCTGCTCTATCAAGTGGCCAGTGCGGGCCTGTCCACCACGGAGATCGCCCAGCCGCTGCGCGCCATCCTTTCCGACAACAAGAACGTGACCACGCTGATGGATGAGGTGACGCGCATTGATCTCGCTGCGAAGCAGGTCCACATGAAAGAGCACAAGTTAGGCTATGACTACTTGGTGATCGCGCTGGGGGCCAAGACGGGCTACTTTGGTCACAACGAATGGGAGCCGCACACCCTCGGCCTGAAAAGCCTGGACGATGCCATGCGCATCCGCCGCGAGGTACTGCTGGCCTTTGAGAAAGCAGAGTCCGCCAATGATCCGGCTGAGACCGCGCGGCTGCTGACGATGGTCGTGGTGGGCGGCGGACCGACGGGCGTGGAGATGTCCGGCTCGCTGGCCGAACTGGCGCGCGTGGTGCTGAAGCATGACTTCCGCCGCATTGACCCGACGCAGGCGCATGTGCATCTCATTGAGGCCGGACCAAAGCTGCTGCCAATGTTTCCCGGCACGCTGCCGGAGTACACCAGCGTGCGTTTGAAAAGCATGGGCGTGCAGGTGCATCTGAACTGCCCCGTGAAGGAGGTCGGCCCCGGCTATGTGATCGCGGGGGAGCAGCGCATCGAGTCAGACATCATCGTCTGGGCCGCCGGTGTGGAGGCCAGCGAAGTGACACGCACGTTGGCAGGCGTGCCGCTGGACCGTGGCGGGCGCATCCAGGTGCTGCCGGATCTCAGTTTGCCGGGGCACCCGGAGGTCTTCGCCGCCGGTGATCTTGTCAGCCTCACCGACACGAACGGCGTGCGCGTTCCCGGTGTATGCCCCGCCGCCATCCAGATGGGCCAGCACATCGTGAAGATGATCAAAGACGTGCCGCAAGGGGAAGCACGCCCCGCCTACACCTACTGGGACAAAGGCAGCATGGCCACCATCGGGCGCAAGGCAGCAGTGGCCGTCTTCAAAGGCATGCAGGTGAAAGGCTTCCTCGCCTGGCTGATGTGGCTTTTCGTCCACCTCATCTTCCTGGTCGGCATGAAGAACCGCGCCTCCGTCTTCCTGCACTGGGTGTGGTCCTACTTCACCTGGAAGCGCGGCGCGCGGATCATCTTGGGGAAGGAGTAACGTCTGTCCGAATGGTATATCACTACAATTGTAGTTGACGCGCCTCTACATCTGTAGTGAAGTGCTGCTGTCATGCCCGCACCCGACATCGCCGAATCCGAATGGTCCATCATGGAAGCTCTCTGGGAATCCTCCCCGCAGACAGCCTCCGAGGTCGCCAAGACCCTGCGCCCTACTATGAACTGGGCGGAAAACACCGTCCGCACCCTCCTCACACGCCTCGTCGAAAAAGGCGCTCTCAAAACCGCCGAAAATGCAAGCGGCACCCGCACCTACCTTCCTGCTGTGAAACGCGAGGTATGTGTCCGTGCCGAGGGCGAGTCCTTCATGCAGCGCATCTTCGGCGGCGCGGCGAAGCCCCTGCTGGTCCATTTCGCCCAGAACAGCAAGCTCAGCGCCGAAGAAGTCCGCGAACTGAAAAAGATACTCGACCATAACCTCCACTCCTAACCAACCGCCATGAACTCGCTCACGCCCATCTTCGACTGGCTCCTCGCCGCCAGTCTTCGTGCATCGCTGCTTGCCGCCTTCGTGCTCATGCTACAGACCGCACTTCGCGCCCACCTTACCGCCCGTATTTGCTACACCCTTTGGCTGCCAGTGCTCATTGTTCTGCTCATGCCCATCTTGCCGCAGAGCCGCTGGAGCATCGAGACCGTCTTCATTGCGGCACCGCAGGTCGTTCAAATCACACCGGCACCCATCGGCATCAGTTCTGGCAGCATTCCACTCGACCGCAGCCCGCCACCCGCCATACCGGCCCCCATCGACTGGCAGCGCATCCTCCTCATCACCTGGCTGGTCGGTGCTTCGGGCATTCTCCTGTTCGGCAGTGTCTCCTTCTTCATCACACTGCGTCGGTTCAAACGGTCTCGGCATCCCGTCAGTGCTGAACTGCGCTCCACTCTCGCTCAAATCACCCGCGAAGTCCGTCTGCGCCACGTCCCTCGCCTTTGGATCGCATCCAGCATCAGCAGTCCTGCCGTTACCGGCCTACTTCGGCCCACGCTGCTGCTTCCAGTCGAATTCGACCACACCTTCACACCAACGGAAGCCCGTCTCGTCCTCAAGCACGAACTCATGCACTTGAAGCGCCACGATCTCCCGCTTAATGCGGTGCTGTGCCTGCTCATGGCTCTGCATTGGTTTAATCCCCTGCTCTGGTTCGTCTTCTTCAAAGTCCGCCTTGACCGCGAGGCCGCCTGCGACGCCCAGGTGCTGCAAAATGCCAGCGCAGAGCGCCGCCGCGAATACGGTCACGCCCTGCTCAAAGTCGAAACCGCCTTCTGCCCGCGCGGCCTCAGCCTCGGCTTCGTCGGCATCTTCCAGCGCGGTGCCGCCCTTCGTTCCCGCATCCAGTCCATCGCCACCCACCACCAACCACATCCCGTCATGAAAACCATCAGTGTCACATGCATGCTTTTGATGACCTTCTTTGGCATCACGCGAGCCCAACAGCCAGCCGCCAAAGACGCCGAATCTATCCAGATCGAAGTCAAACTGATCGACATCACAGTTCGCGCCGCTGACACCGTCACCTTCAAGGCGGGCGGTCTCAGCTTCTCTCCCGCCACCTCCACAGCAGATCCCATCGTTTATACCTCCGAGGTAATGCTCTCAGCAGACACCTACGCGGCCCTCATCGCAGAAGTCGGCAAACGCAGCGATGCCAACATGCTCGCCGCGCCCACCATCATGACCCGCAATGGCTCACGCGCCACCATCTCGGTTGGACGTGAGGTCGTCTTGCCAGGCGAAAAGATGCCAGTAAACGTCGGCTTGGAATGCGAATTGACACCCGTGAGCCATGACCAGATGATCCTGTTGAAAAGCGCGGTCCATCTCACCGAGCTGCTCGACAAGACGACCCACGCCATCAGCGACCCAGCCCAGGGCATTGAGGGCAAACAGCTCACTCCACGCCGCCTTGGCAAAACAGGCGATCTGGACATTCCCGAAGGCCACACCGCCATCTTCGGCATTCGGCGGCCAGATGGAGCCGGGCAACACCGCCAGTTGCTCGTCGCTGTCACTCCCCGGTCCGTAGTTGACCCAACTTCCGCCATCAACACCAAGCTCCAAAACATCATCATCCCGAAGATGATCTTCCGAAACGCCAAAGTCGGCGAATGCATCAACTACCTTCGTGCCCAGAGCCTCCGCTACGATGATGACTCCTCCACACCACCCGCCCAGCGCGGCGTGAACATCATCCTCAAAGCAGACGATGCCTCCAATGCCGCCGCGATCACCCTCGACCTCAAAGACGTGCCGCTCATCGAAGCCCTCCGCTACATCGCCGAGCTGGCGAATCTCAAAATGACCGTCCAGCCATTCGCCGTCACCATCGCACCCGCAAGCGCCACGAGCACGACGCAAGCCACCGAGCCAAAACCTGCCACCAAATCAGCCCTCGAAACCCGCGCCGACAAGATCATCCTCCCCAGCGTGCAATTCCGCGAAGCCACACTCGCCGAAGCACTCGAATTCTTCCGCGTGAAGTCACGCGATCTAGATCCCGCCAAGACCGGGGTAAACATCCTGCTCAAGCCCGGCGGCGATGAAAAACTCAAAATCACCATGTCTCTCCAAAACGTCCCCATCTCCGAAGCCCTCCGCTACTGCGCTGAACTCGCCAGGCACAAGCTCAGTGCCGACGAGAACGCCTTCCTACTGACACCAGAGAACGCCAAGTGAGTGTGATACCCGGTTGACCCCTCAGACGCCGCTCACACAGACCACCAGCCAACTGACAGCACACTAAATTTCCCCGCCAAACTCAGCGTCCCCGGTGACAAGCTCCCAACTCTCGCTGACAAGGCTTTAATCTTGACGGACAAGCCTATCATTTTTGCGAACAAGTGCTTGATACAGCCCTTGTAGTCCCGGCTTCAGCCGGTTCCCCGCCAGACACCACATCGCCAATGTGGGCAACCCACGTGAGAGCATTCCGCATGTTCACAGACTGGCTCAGGCCGGGACTACAAACATTCTAGTTGACCCGCTGCCCGCAGTCTTTTCCTGTGGGCCGCCGCATGAAAACCACGCCCATCACCGCCGCAGACCTCCGCAGTTCCGTCATTGCAGTGCCGCCCTTGTGCCGCAATGCGGACCTCAGTCTGGCAGATGCGGAGAATACACGGCTCATCCGCCACATGGAGGCCGGGGGGGTGCGTACACTGCTTTATGGCGGTAATGCAAACCTCTATAACATCGCCCCCTCGGAGTACCCGCAGCTCCTCACTTACTTGGCGGAGACCGCTGGGGCAGACACGCTCATCATCCCCAGTGTCGGCCCGCTTTATGGCACGGCGATGGATCAGGCCGCCATGCTGAAGGAACATGCCTTTCCCACGGCGATGCTGCTGCCCACACTCTTCCCCAGTAAGCCAGCAGGCGTCGCCACGGCCATCCGCCATTTTGTGGAGCGCAGCGGCCTGCCCGCCGTCCTGTACATCAAGGATGAATCCTACATCACGCCGGAGATCGCCGCCGCACTCGTCGCAGATGGCCTCATCTCTTGGATCAAGTACGCCGTCGTCAAGCCCGACCCCGCGCAGGACGCCTACCTTTCCCACCTCGTCAATCTCGTCAGCCCCGCACTCATCGTCAGCGGCATTGGCGAGCAGCCCGCCATCATCCACCTGCGGGACTTCGGCATCACTGGCTTCACTGCCGGGTGCGTCTGTGTGGCCCCTGCCTTATCCATGCGAATGCTGCGCACCATAGCCATGGGGGACTACGCCCTGGCGGAGCAAATCCGCACCATCTTCCTTCCCCTGGAGGATCTGCGCAACGCCCACAGTCCCATCCTCGTCCTGCACCACGCCGTGGCCCTGGCCGGGTTGGCGGAGACCGGGCCAGTTCTGCCTCTCCTGACCGATCTCCCTGCCGAGCTACTGCCGGTGATCCAAGCCGCCGCGCGTGATCTGCTGGCGCAGAACGCCTAGACCAGCGCTCTCCTAGATGTGGCGGCAGGGGCCACACTCTGCGGCACTTCGTAGCTCCTCCTTTCCACTGGGGAGTTGTGCTTCTGCTTCTCTCCCTTTGCCTTCCTCTCCCGTTCCGCTATTCTGGACTCCATGTCCGCTTCTGCAAATGAGCCGCGCCTCGAGCCGGCGACTATCGAAGACCTGCCCCAGCTCGTCGAGTTGCTGGTGGCTCTGTTTAGCGTGGAGGAGGACTTCCGCCCGGACAAGGCGAAGCAGGAGCACGGCCTGCGCCTGATCCTGGAGCAGCCGAACCGCGGGCGCATCTTTGTGCTGCGCACCGACCACATGGTCATCGGCATGGTGAACCTGCTTTTCACCATCAGCACGGCAGAGGGCGGGCTGGTCATCCTCATGGAGGATGTCGTCGTTCATCCCCAGCACCGCCGCCAGGGCTACGGCGGGAAGCTGCTCGACTACGCCATCCAATTCGCGCGTGCGAAGAACTTCCGGCGCATCACGCTGCTCACGGACAAGATCAGCGCCGAGTCGCAGGCCTTCTTTTCCAAGCACGGCTTCAGCTTCTCCAGCATGATCCCGATGCGCCTGGTCTTTGACTGATCCCCGCCCTGTTCCCGCCGCCATGAGCACTCTCCTCGCCTTCCCCGTCTGGCTGCACAGGCCGGAGTTTGGCAGCCGAACGGAGGACACGGCAGCCATGGACTGGTTCGTGCTCGCCACCCTGGCCACGCTGTTTTTCCTCCTCGGCTGCTTTGCCACTATGGCCTGGCTGATCTGGCGGCGCACCACCCGGCCAGAGCCGCATGTGCGGCTGCTCATGGAGCTGGAGCAGGAGGCTGACGGCACGGAGACGGATGAGGAAAAGCCCCCTAAAGAAGAAGGCCAGCCCTGGGAGCGCCCCGCCGACTGGTGGAATAAGTAGCCACTCCGCGCGCACAAACCCACCACCCATGTTTAAAGGCTGGCGCTCCCGATTGCACTACTGGTCACGCCGTGGGGATGTGCTGAAAAAGGCATCCGTCATCATCGTGCTGGGAGCCTTTCTGCTCGCCTCCATCATCATCCAGCTCACACCCCAGCGCAGCATTGCCCTCACGCCTGATCCGGTGGAGCAGGCCGTCCGCAGGGACTGGAGCCGCCTGCACCATGCGGCATCACCACAGCCGCGCGAACTCGCGCGTACGCTGCGCCAGACCGTGGCCTACAGGGAGCATCTATGCGAGGTGCTCGGCCTTGGTTCCGCCACCTGGGAGGACTTTGAAAAGCACGGGATGGTCGCTGGATTCGATATGCGTGGGGTCATCGCCAAGCACGCACCAGAAGGCGATCTGGCGCGTCTGTTCACGGACTACCTCGCCGCCGCCCTGGCCGCCGACCAGCCTGCGGGCAAAGAGGCCGCGCAGCGTCTCCGGGAACGCGCCCAGCAGGAGCCGCCGCCGCCATTCGCCGGTGAACTCCATGCCGCCGTGCTGCTGCTAGCACGCGACGAGGAAGGCGCGCTCGCCGCGCTCATGCGCGAGGCGGCCCTCTTTGCAGATGCCGTACAGGCGCGGGAGGACAGCCTGCGCCTGGCGCTGCGCCTGAAGGATAAGGCCAGCGTGCGCCTGATCGCCGAAGCGCCCGGCTGGCTGGCTGGGATGCCGCCGCTGCTCCAGCATCATGCGGGCGTGCAACTCCATGACCCGTGGATGCAGTGGGGCGGCCTGCTGCGGCACCGGCTGGAGCATGTGCCGTTCGCGGCGCTGGCGCTGGCCTTCTTTGTGACCGCGCTGTGGTACATCATCTTTGTGCTGCACGCGCCCGCGCGCCCGTGGCGCTGGGCCTGGCCTATCGCGCCGCTGGTGGCCGGTGTCATCAGCGTCTGGCCCGTGCTCATCATCGGCGCGTGGCAGGAGGCGGGGTTGGGCATGTCGGAGCACGCGCCCTTCCCGCAGGATCTCTGGTTCTACCTCGCCGGAGTCGGCCTGCGGGAGGAGGCGGCAAAACTGGCCCTCGTCGCCCTTTTCATGCCCTGGCTGCTCTGGCTGCGCGCGCCCGCCATGGCGCTGATGACTGGTGCCTTCATCGGCCTCGGCTTCGCTTTGGAGGAAAACATCAGCTACTACCAGGAGTTCGGCGGCGGCGTGGCGCTGGTGCGCTTCCTTTCGGCCAACTTCCTGCACGCCGCCCTCACCGGCATGGCCGCGCACGCGCTCTATGACATGCTGCGCAGTCGCTTCGCACGCGCTGAGCGGTTCATCGTCACCTTCTTTGGCGTCGTTGCCGCCCACGGTGCCTACGATTACGCCGCTACGTCGGACATCGGCGGCCTGGACTATTTCTCGATGATCCTGCTCGCCTTCATCGCCTGGCAGTTTCTTGATATCGTGGACCAGGAGGCACCGCACGCGCCGCAGACCGTCTCGCCCGCCGCCGTCTTCCTGCTCGGCGCGGCCGTGCTGATCGCCATCATCTTTCTCACCACCGCCGTCCAGTCACCGCAGATGGACGCCCTCGCCGCCGCCGGGCAAGAATGCCTGACCATCCTGCCCGTGGCGGTCATCTACTGGCGGCGCTTTGAGACACGCAGCGGCGTGTTTCACCGGTAGCGGATTTCAGAGGCGGCATGATTGAACAACCGGCCCGGCCAGCTATGATCTGGGTATGACCCGCAGCGCAGTCCTTTCCACCGCACCCGCAGTCATCGCGCGGCGTGTCGCGTGGTGGAAGGAGCCGGAGGAAACACTGGCCTCAACCGACGACTATCTCTGCCGGGTGATGACTTGGGGCACCTTCGAGGACTGCATGGCCACACTAGCGCTGCCGACCAGGGATGCCGTGACCCAGATCGAGGATATGCGGAGGCTGGCCCCGACGTTGCACTGATCCTCTTTTTGCCTGATGAAGAAACGCCCTGTCCCGCCGCCACAGTCCCCGCCGAAGCAGGCGTCATCGCTCACTGCCGCGCTCTGGATCGGGGGGATTCTGGCCGGCTTCATCAGCCTCATCGCCTGGGCCTTGTGGCCACAGAGGAGTTACACGCCTGTGCCTGTGGTCGCGCAGCCCATCGTGCCCTTCCAGATGCCGGAGGAAAAGGCCGCCTTCGCCGCATACGCAGGCTCCCAGTCCTGCAAAGGCTGCCACCCGGCCGAATATGCGAAGTGGCGCACCTCCCACCACGGCCTGGCCGAGCGGAAACCCGACGCGCAGCTCGACCGCGCCGCCTTCCAGCCCGCGCAGACCTTTCTGCATGGCTCGCAGACGACCGAGGCCCGGATGAACGGCGACGTTTATGAAGTGATCACCCTCGGCTTCGACAACCAGCGCACAGCCTACCCCGTCGCACGCGTCATCGGCCACGCCCCCCTGCGGCAGTTCCTCGTACAGGGACAAAACGGTCGTCTCCACGCCCTTGAGGCATGCTTTGATCCGCTCAAGGGCGACTGGTTCAACGTCTATGGCAACGAGGACCGCCGCCCGGGCGAATGGGGCCACTGGACCGGCCGCGGCATGGTCTGGAACCAGATGTGCGCCACTTGCCACAACACCCGCGTGCGCAAAAATTACGACGCGCCCACCGACACCTACCGCACTACGATGGCCGAGCCAACCGTGAGCTGCGAGTCATGCCACGGCCCCATGAAAACCCACTCGCTGAACCCCGCGATCAAGACCCTCTGGACGCGCGACCAGCACACCGAAAATTGCGCCGGCTGCCACGCGCGGCGCGGCGAGATCACCGGCGACTTCGTCCCTGGCGACTCGTTTTGGGACCACTACCTGCTCACCATCACCGACGGCTCCGACATCTATTACGCAGACGGCCAGATCCGCGACGAGAACTACGAATACGCCAGCTTCCTCAGCAGCCGCATGCACCACGCAGGCGTCCGCTGCATGGACTGCCACGACATGCACAGCATGAAGCCCATCCTGCCCGGCAACCAACTGTGTGTCCGCTGCCACACCCCCGGCGGCTACCCCAATGCGCCCGTGATCCTGCCCGAGGCGCACAGCTTCCACCAGGCCGGCAGCGCAGGAAACGAATGCATCAACTGCCATATGCCGCAGACCACCTACATGCAGCGGCACCCCCGCCACGACCACGGCTTCACCATTCCCGATCCGTTACTCACCAAACAGTTCGGCATCCCCAACGCCTGCAACAAATGCCATCAGGACAAAGACACCGCCTGGTCCCTAGCCGCCGCGGAGAAGTGGTGGGGAGACAAGATGAACCGCAAGACCCGCACCCGCGCCACCCTCATCGCCAAAGCACGCAAGGGGGATGAAAGCGCGCGCGAAGGCCTCATCGCCCTCCTCGGCAGTGACGAGACACCGCATTGGAAAGCCAGCGCCAGTCTCCTCCTTGACCGCTGGGCAGATCAGCCGCCCGTCACCGAAGCCTTGAAGACCCAGCTCAAGCATGAGCACCCCCTCGTCCGCCAGTCCGCCGCCCGCAGCCTGGAACCTGTCCTCCAAGCACCCGGCATCCGCAACAGCCTGGAAAAACTCCTCGAAGACCCCGCGCGCAACGTCCGCATCACCGCCGCCTGGGCGCTGCGGGAGTCGCTCGACCTCGCCACACCCGCTGGCAAAGACCTCGAGCACATGCTCAACCTCAACGCCGACCAGCCCAGCGGCCAGATGCAACTCGGCCAGTATTTCTATGCCCGGCGCGATCTCCCGCAGGCCGTCCGCCACATGGAGACCGCCATCCGCTGGGATCCGAACTCCCCGCCCTTCCATCACGACCTCGCCATGCTGCACAACGCCGCAGGCGACACGCCACGGACCATCCAGAAACTGCAGGACGCCCTCAAACTCGCCCCCAACGAAGCCCAGTATCATTACGAACTGGGCCTCGCCCACAGCGAAACCGGCGACATGGACAAGACCATCGCCTCCCTCCGCGAAGCCGTCCGCGCCAATCCCCGCTTCGCCCGCGCCTGGTACAATCTCGGACTCGCCCTCAACGGCCAAAAGCAGACCGCCGAAGCCCTCGACGCTCTCTCTAAAGGCGAAACTGCCGACCCCGCCGACCCCGGCATCCCCTATGCCCGCGCCACCATCCTGGCCCAGCTAGGCCGCAAACAGGAAGCCCTCATAGCCACCCAGAAAGCCCTGCAAGCCCGCCCCGACCACGCCGAAGCACGACAATTAATGCAGATGCTCAGCCAGTGAGATGAACTCGCGGGCGAACGGACGCTGCGGAGCCGAAACTCGACCACCCTGGTGCTCCTGCTGGAGGACTACCGCGAGACGCTGCGCCATGAGGTGATGCAGACCGTGGAGGACCGGGCGTAGGCGAAGACGGAGTATGAGGAGTTGCTGGCGGCCTTCCACAGCCAGTGACCCGCCTCCGGCGAAGGTCAGGCCTGGTAGATGTCCGCCACATCCAGGTTCAGGCCCACCGACTGGAGGGTGAAGGTGCCTTTCTTGTGGACCTCGGCGGGTTTCAGCCCGGTCTCTGGGCGGAAAATGGTGACGCTGGGCTTTCTGGCCTCGGGCCAGACGACAACGTACTCTTTGAGGGACGGGATGGGGAGGTAGGCGGCCAGCTTCTCGTAGTAGTCGCGCTTCCACTCGGCGGAGGAGACCTCGATGAGGAGTGTGGGCTCCTCTTTGTATATCTCGTTGGTGTCCTTTGGCGAGCAAGTGACCATGATGTCGGGGTAATAAAACACGGTCTTGTCATCCGTTTGCACGCGTAGCTTCATGTCCGACTTGAAGACGCGGCATTTCTTCCCGCGCAGGTGACTGTGCAGGAGGGTGGCGAGGTTCAGTGCGACGATTTCATGGCGCTCGCTCGCACCGGCCATGGCGCGGACGATGCCGTCGAAAAACTCGCGCTTCACCTCGCTGACCTTTTCCGAGTCGAGATACTTCTTCTCGGAGACGGGGGTGAAACTCAGGACTGGATCAACACGCTTGCGGACTGTGGCTGGCATGGGCGGATTATAAACACCCTTCCGCAGGAGCGCGAGCCGAGAGTCACGGCTGATCGAGCAGCACCGCCTGCACCCATGCCCGCAGTAGCCGCCGCTCCGGGAGGTCGCGCAGCACCCAGGCGTGGCTGTGGTTGCGGAAGGGCAGGGGGACGAAGGTCCAGTCTCCGGCGATGCCGGTGCTGCGCAGCCATTCCTCGGTCTTCGCGGTGGAGCCTTCGTGGCTGATGAACTGGGGGCGGCCGTTCAGGCGCCTCAATCTCTCCAGCGCGGCGGCGCGGTCGGCTCCCGCATACGGCCATGTTTCAATGACACCGTCGTAGTGGCTGTGGCAGATGAAGCCGCGCCACAGCCTCGCGATCCCGTCATCGTGCAGGCCGATGAAGTTGCAGCCGATGCTGCCGCGTGAGAAGCCGCAGAGGAACACGCGGGCGGCATCACCGCCGTGGCGGGCGCAGATGTCATGGACGGTGGCGCGGCAGTAGCGCTTGGTCTCCTCCACATCGCCCCACCATTTGACGGTGTTGCGCTTCGTGCCGCCAGTGGTCTCGACATACGGCAGGCAAAGCCAGATGAACCCTTTGCCGGCGCTGATGCCGTAACCGAGGCGGCTGCCCTCGACGATGCCGTGGCTGACATCGCCGAACTTGTTTTGGTAGCCGCCATTGCCGGCGTACTCAACGAGGACGGGCAACTGCACGCCGGGCTGCCAATCCGTGGGCAGATAGAGCAGGTGATGCACCTGCGTGCCCTGCCAGGCGGCTGTGGTCTGGCGGACGCGCTTTCCCGCCGCAGCCGCGCCGTCTGACACGGCAGGAATCACGAGATCAGGCAGCACGGTGCTCAGATCGGGCAGGGTGGCCATCTGGGCGGAGGCGAGGGCAGTGAAGACGAGGTTGAGAAACAGGAGGCGTGGCACGCTCATGCATCGCGCCGCCGCGCCCATTTCTTGCCTGAGGCGGGCACCCGCATCGTCGCCTGGAACCCCACCATCCAGAAAGCGGCTACTTTGCTTCGCGCAATGACAATGGCCGACTTCCCTGCTAGCGCGTTATTGATTAAACTCGACGATGAATGGACTCTCTGCCCTCCGTAGCTTCCTCTCTCTCCACCTCACATGAATACCCTCCATTACCAGTCCCTCGTCGGCTCCGCACAAGGCGCGCAGAGGCTCCACATCCACCGCACTGTCATCCCCGATACCGCCGCGCATCCGCCGTATCAGCACGAGCACACTGCGGAGGAGGTGTTCTACATCCTCGAAGGCCGCGCGGAGTATCGCTTTGGCGGTCAAACCATTCTCGCAGGGCCAGGTGAAGTCGTTTTTATCCCATCAGGTGTGCGTCACGCTGAGATCACCTACCTCACGCCCACGATGATGTATCTGACCATCCGTACCGTGGAGCCAGGTGATGAGCCATGCTGCTGCGGCGGGGATCGGGATGCCTGATTCTATAGCCTGCTATTTCCAAATCATGAAACTCCTTCCTCTCTCACTTATTCTAGCCTTCACGACTACGGCTACAGCCATCACCTTTCCGGAAGATGGCGGCATTGTGGATGTGCGCGCATTTGGAGCCACGCCGGACGATGACACTGACGACACAGCGGCGATTCAAAAGGCGCTCGATGCACATCCTAATGGCAATCGCATCGTCCATCTGCCACGCGGCACATGGATTGTGCGCGACACGCTGCGTTGGCCGGATGGCACGCATGGTGGCGATGCGCAGAAGCGCACCATCCTGCAAGGCGCGGGGCAGACGCTGACCACGCTGCAATTGCCCGATGCCACGCCCGGATTTGGCGATGAGAAAGCCAGGGCGCTCATCTGGACAGGCACCGCACCGGCGCAACGCTTCCGCAATGCAGTGCGCGATTTGACCATCGCCATCGGCAGCGGCAATCCGAAAGCGATTGCCCTGCAATTCAACGCCAGCAACCAAGGCTGCATCCGCAACGTTACGCTGCGTGCCGCAGCCAACTCAGGGCACATCGGACTCGACTTGGGCCACTGCAACGAGATCGGGCCGCTGCTTGTGCGCAACGTCACCTTCGAGGGCTTTGACATCGGTATCAGCACCAAGTGGCCGGTGAACTCGAACACCTTCGAGCACATCACCCTGCGCGGGCAGCGGAAGTATGGCTGGTGGAACTATCACCAGATGATCTTCGTGCGCGGCCTCGTGAGCGAGAATGCTGTGCCTGCCATCTTCAACGAAAAGGACTCGTGGGGCACGGTGACGCTGCTCGACTCCAAGATCGTCGGCAAGGACGCGGCACCGAAGACGCCGGGCTTCCTCAATCAACGCCATGCGTATCTGCGCAACACCGAGTTTAGCGGCTACGCGACCGCCGTGGATAACGCCGACAAAGGCCGCGACAAAGGCGATGTCACTGCGGCGGGCTTGATCAAGGAAGACACCTCGCACGCGAATGTGAGTGCGCTGTTCCGCGAAGTGAAGGATCACACCTTCGTCACCGCCGGTGAAGTCGCGCATCTGCCCGTGAAGGAGACGCCAGACATCGCCTGGGGTGACCCCGAGAAGGACTGGGTGAACCTCATCAAGTTCGGTGCCGATTCCGAGGGCAAAACCGATGCGAGTGCGGCGTTGCAAGCCGCAATAGATTCCGGCGCAAAGACAATCTACCTGCCTGCGGGCACAAATTTTCATTTCGAGAGCGAGGTGGAGATTCGCGGCCCCGTGCAGCGCATCATCGGTCTCGAAGGCCGCTTCTTCACCGAAGGTGAGGCCGTGTGGAAGCTCGTGGATGGCAAACATCCGCGCGGCCTGCCAGATGCGACAGCCGTGATCATCGAGCGTTGCAGTAATCGCAGCGGCGGCCACGACATTGAGTTGAGACACGAGTCGAAGCGCACACTCATCGTCAGTTCCGTGATCGGCTTCACGGTCGAAGGCCACGGCAGCGGCGACACCTTCCTCGATGACTTCTGCGGTCGTCTCAATCTGAACGCACCCGGCCAAAGCGCATGGTGCCGCCAGCTCAACACCGAGCACACCGGAACCATGTGCCGCAACAATGGTGGCAAGCTGTGGATCCTCGGCATGAAGACCGAAAAGATCGGCACCATCATCGCCACCGTGAACGGTGGCATCACCGACGTGGCTGGAGCCTTCATCTACTCCAACCAAGGCTGGGATGACACCGTGCCCGCCTTCCTTATTGAAAACAGCACCGTCACGCTCGCTGGCATCAACGAACGCAATTTCAACCAGCGCCCTGTGTCTTTTTGGGCGCGCGAGACACAACAAGGTGAGACCCGCGAGTTGCGTGAGAAACCGTGGGTCTATCTGAGCCGCTGAGCGTGTCAGCACCGGTTTGGGCGTGTGCGAGCCGAAGGTAGGCGCGTGTCATTCTAATTCGCGTTCAAGATGAGGTTAATAATCCACGGCCAAGCACATATCCCTCGGATTCTAGCGTGATCGGTAGCCAAACGGGGCAGGCCTTCCTTGAGTTGGGATCGGAC
>Ga0247837_1001377_pt1 | contig 50521 bp, 42 predicted proteins | sample LaCtaG_2_FD_187115 | JGI IMG/M metagenome (GOLD analysis project Ga0247837, IMG submission 187115) | Freshwater microbial communities from meromictic Lake La Cruz, Castile-La Mancha, Spain - LaCruzMarch2015_14.5m | ecosystem: Environmental > Aquatic > Freshwater > Lake | place: Spain: Castile-La...
CTCTCTTGGAAGCTGGAAACGGGAAACCTGAAACTTGAAAGAGGAATCAATCAGACGGCCTACCAAATCCTCGTCGCCTCAACGCCGGAAATCCTCGCCAAAGATCAGGGCGATCTCTGGAACAGCGGCAAGGTAGACTCCGGCCAAAGCGTCCACATCGAATATCAGGGAAAACCACTCGCGTCGGGGATGCTTTGCCACTGGAAGGTGAAGGCCTGGACGATCGACGCCGACGGCGAGGAGGAGGCGACGGAGTGGAGCGCGCTGGCTTTTTGGCGGATGGGAGCTCTCGAGGCCGCAAGTTGGCTCGGAAAGTGGATCGGCCATGATGACGCCGACCTGAACGCCGCGCCTTGGCTGAGGAAGTCGTTCGACCTCCCCACCGTGCCGACGCGTGCGTTTGTGACTGTCAATATCGCCGGTTACGCGGAGCTTTACATCAATGGGCAAAAAGTCGGCACCGATGTGCTGACGCCGGCGGTCTCCGACAACACGAGGCAGGTTTTTTACAACACCTACGATGTCACCAAGCTTCTGAAGCCCGGTCGCAACACCATCGGGCTGTGGATGGGGCGGGGGATGGCGACCAGGACGGATACGGCAGCCAGTCAAGTCACCCCGGCCCTGCCACATGTGCGCGCGCAGATCGAGGCGGAAATCGACGGCAAGCCTTGGGCATTGGGAACCGATGCGAGTTGGAAATGCGCGCCGAGTTCCAATCAACGCCGAGGAGGCATGATTTGGGGCGATTTCGGCGGCGAACGCGTGGATGCGGCCGCAGACATTCCGAATTGGAGCAATCCCGATTTCGACGACAAGGATTGGAAGAACGCGGTGGTGGTTGAGGCGCCGAAAGGCGAGGCGGTGGCCCAGCAGGCCCCGCTGAACCGCATCGGAAAGGAAATCGCTGCCGTGGCGGTGAACGATCTCGGCGGCGGTAGGTATGAGATTGATTTTGGCACGGCCCTCACGGGCTGGATGCGCCTCAAGATGCCGGCGTGGAACGCACAGCCAGATGAAAACGCGGATGACTCCGCTGCCCCGCAAGGAGCGCCCAATTTGAAAATCCTCAAGGCGACCTACGCGGCGCGCGATGCGGCCGGTTCGGCCGATGTCACCGCGAAGGTCGCGGCGCTGGCGAAGGACGACGCTTTGAATTTCGAGGTAACGACCCAAGTCCTTGGTGGGGATCCCGCTCCGAACCATGTGAAGGACCTCGTGGTGGAATACGAACTCCACGGCAAAATCCGCACCACCCGCGCAGCGGATTTCAGCACTCTCACAGTTTCCCCGCAACTCAAGCGCGGCGTGGTGAAAATGACCTTCGCCGATGCTCGCAATGCCGATGCCCGCAAAGGGAAAGAAGGTTATCAAGACTTCAAACAAGTCAGCGAGTTTGTTTCGACCGGAAAGCCCAGCGAGGTTTTCCAGAACCGCTTTAATTACGCCGGCTTCCGCTATGTGATCGTCGAGGGGCTTCCGGTGGCGCCGAAAAAGGAGGATGCCGTGGCCATGCTCGTCGAGAGCGACCTCGAGCCCGTCGGTGCCTTCGAGTGCTCGAACGAACTCTTCAACCGCATTTCACGTGTGAACCAATGGACCCAGCGCAGCCTCAACCTCGGTGGTTACTATGTCGATTGCCCTCACCGCGAGCGTCTCGGTTACGGCGACGGGCAGGTCGCTGTGGAAGGCTTCATGACAAGCTTTGGAGCCTACGGCTTCTACCGAAAATGGCTCATGGATTGGCGGATCAGGCAAGGTGCCGACGGCTCCATGCCCCATGTGGCGCCGTTTGCTATGGGTGGCGGCGGCCCCGGGTGGCCGGGCCTCCTCTCCGCGATCACTTGGCGGCATTATCTCTACTACGGCGACCAGCGTGTGCTGGAGGAAAACTACGACGCAATCCGCCGGTTTGTGGACAACCTCGAGTCGCGCTCGAAGGACGGCATTATGCGCGCCTATGGCGGCCCGTGGGATTTCATCGGGGACTGGGTCGCGCCGGGACGCGGCATGGACACCAAGAACTGGCCGGGCCGTCCGGCCGCGGAATTGTTCAATAACTGCTACCGCATCCAGCAACTCGAGATTCTGAAAAACATGGCGGCCGTCCTTGGGAAAAAAGACGAGATCGAGCGCTGCGATGCCCGGATTGCGGCGGCGCGGACGGCAGTGCATGAGGCGTTTTTCGACAAGGCCGCTGGGAACTACGGCATCGACGAGCAAGCCTACTACATCATGCCGCTTTTGGCTGGTGTGACGCCCGAGGCCGAGCGCCCCGCATTGCTCCAAAAGCTCGAGAAAAACATCCTCGAAAAAAACAAGGGCCACCTCGATACCGGAATGCTCGGGACCTATTTCATGATGGAGCACCTCCGCGCCATCGGCCGGAATGACCTTGTTTTCGAGATGTTCAACAAGGCCACCTATCCAAGCTGGGGATATATGCTCGAGCAAGGTGCCACCACGCTCTGGGAGCAATGGAACGGCTTCTGGTCACACATCCACTCGTGCTTCACCTCGCCGGACAACTGGTTCTACCAAGGCCTCGCCGGCATCCAGACTGACCCCGCTGCACCCGGCTTCAAAAACACCATCATCAAGCCCGCCGTCGTCGGTGATGTGACATGGGTCAAGTCGCACCACGACTCGCCCTACGGAAAGATCGTGAGCAATTGGAAACGCGAGGGCAAAAAACTCATGATGGATGTCACGATCCCGCCGAACTCCACAGGCACGATCTTCGTCCCATCGAAAGACGCCGCCACGGTCACCGAATCCGGCAAGCCCGCCGGGGAAGCGAAGGGTGTCAAGTTCCTCCGCATGGAAAACCACGCCGCCGTCTACGCGGTCGGTTCGGGCAATTACCAATTCCAATCCCAATTCTAATCTTGAAAACAATACAAACAAACACAGCCACACGCGCACTTGTCTTATGTAGCTTGAGTCTGGGTGTTTTTATTAGCGCCTCGCTCCACGTTTCCGCCGCGAGAGTCGATTCTTCGGGGTTGGCCGAACCCGAAGGCGAACCAAGGCAATACCGTGGCGAGGCCCTGTCGAAAATTGCCATGCCGGTCGGCGGGATCACCGCAGGCGAAAGGCTCAAATGGTGGGAACCAAAAAGTGTGAATATGTGGGACTGACCCCGCTGCTTACTTGGGCCATCGCATTTGGCCCCCTTGGGGCTTTCTTCCGCGACCTGAAACAGGAGGCCCAATCATGAGCTTCCCGCGTTATCCGAAATACAAGCCCAGTGGCGTGGATAACAAGATTCGCCTCTTCCCATGCTGGCCAGCCGATCAGGATGCCGCATCGAGTTGTATGGTGCAAAGACGGGCGGTTATTTCATGAAAGATTGATGAGGCAAACCAAAGGGGCAACAAATTAAATGAAAATGAAAACAATTGTAATCCTAACAGCAGCAATGCTGTGTGTCCTATCGCCGATCTCCTACGCCGTCGAGGCAGCACCCTCCTCGGCCGAGGAAAAAACCTCCGCCAAACCCCTGCGCATCCTTTGCGTTGGCGATTCCATCACGGCCGGATACACGGACAACCCGAGATGGGATGTGCCTTTTGAATTTGGTTACCGCCAAGGGCTCTTCGAGCGCCTTCAAAAAGAAGGATACCAGTTCCAGTTTGTCGGGGATTCGCCGGAGCCATGGGATGGCCGGTTCGGTCTTCCTAAAAACTCGCCCTCGCCGGATTTGAGACCCAACGGCCAAGACCGCCACGAGGGCCATGGGGGATGGAATACCGCACAAGTTTTGAAACACATCGACCAGTGGATTGCTAAAAGCCAACCGGATATCGTTCTCCTGATGATCGGAATCAACGATGGAGGAAGGCCACCAGCGGCGGAGAACCTCAAGGGCATCGTGGAAAAAATCGTGGCTGCCCGCCCGCAGGCCCATGTGGTGGTGGCTCAAATCACCCCTCTATTGAAATTCACCCAAAGCATCGCGGACTACAACACCAGCATCCGCGACACGCTGGTGCCGGAATTCCAGCAACGCGGATGCAAGGTCTCCACGGTCGATCAATACCGGAATATGCTGAAACCCGACGGCACGATCGACCCTGGACTCTTTTCGAACAAAATCAACCACCCCAACGCCACCGCCTACGACCGCATGGCTCAAACATGGTTCGAAGCGATCCAAGCTATTTTTCTTTCCGTTAAAAAATAAACAACAGTTCCGCGCCAACTTATGAAATCAAAAAAAACAATACTCCTACTCGCCACGGTGCTCCTTGTGCCATCGTTCACACTCCGCGCGGAAAATGCCTCGCCAGCGCCCGCTATTTCCCAAGAGCGAATGCAGCAAGTCTATGAAGAGGTCAAAACGCCCTTCAAGTATGGCGTCGTCATTCGCGGAGAAGCGAACCAGTTTGTCGATTCCCCAAGCGTCTTCCGGAAGGATGGCCAGTGGTATATGGTCTATATCACCATCACCAAGGAAGTCGGCTACGAGACCTGCCTCGCCCGCAGTGCCGATCTTTTGAAGTGGGAAAAACAGGGAAAGATCCTGAGCTTCCCGAAAGAAGGTTGGGACCGCTGGCAACGCGCCGGCTACCTCGCGCTGTGCGATACGACTTGGGGCGGGAGCAATGAGTTGGAGACCTACGACGGCAAGTATTGGATATCCTACCTCGGCGGGGCGATTCAAGGCTACGAGACCGATCCGCTCGCGATCGGCCTGGCTTGGACAAAAACCCCCACCGAAGCGCGCGAATGGTCGCCCCTCGCAGAAAACCCGGTGCTGCACCGCGACCAACCCGATGTCCGCCCCTTCGAGAAGGTGACGCTCTACAAGAGCAACATCATTTGGGACAAAGCCAAAACGCTCGGGTCGCCATTCGTGATGTTTTATAACGGCAAAATCAAAGGCAGCTATGAGAAGATCGGCATGGCCGTCTCCGACGACATGGTCCACTGGAAGCGCTACGGCAAGGATTCCGTCGTGGCCAATGGCGAAGACAAGCAACGCGGCATCACCGGCGATCCACAGGTGGTGAAGATCGGCGACCTTTGGGTGATGTTTTACTTCGGCGCGTTCTATCGGCCTGGCGCATTCGACACCTTTGCCTGTTCGACCGATCTGGTGCACTGGACGAAATGGACCGGCGAGGATCTCGTTAAGTCGTCAGAGCCTTGGGACAAGACCTTTGCCCACAAGCCGTGGATCGTGAAGCACGACGGCGTGGTCTATCATTTCTACAACGCCGTCGGCGACCAAGGCCGCGTCATCGGATTAGCCACCTCGAAAGATCTCAAGAACCCGGCCAAATAAAAAACCAAACCATGAGAAAAATGACATTCCTTTTGAGCCTCGCGCTCACGCTCTCCGGAGCGCTTCAACTGCCTGCGGCGGGTTCCGGCGAATTCCCTCTGAAACTCGAGGATATTCGAGTTCGCGATCCGTTCATCCTGGCGGAGGACGGCACTTATTATCTCTACGCGCAAGGCGGCAACCGTGCGCGCAAAGACAGTGCGGACCTCGGGATCGAGGTTTATCGCAGCCGCGATCTGGTTCATTGGTCCGATCCGAAGCAGGTTTTTGCCCTGCCGAAGGAAGGTTTCTGGGGCAAACCCCCGATCTGGGCGCCGGAGGTTCACAAGCTCGACGGGGCATATTTTCTGTTCGCCACCATGGCTGGTCGCGCCTGGGGCCGCGGAACCCAAATCCTCCGCTCCGAGAGCCCCGAGGGGCCGTTTGTCGTCCTCGGCGTGCAGGCGAATACTCCGCCGGAACAGCGTTGCCTCGACGGCACACCGTGGATCGATCCCGATGGAACGCATTGGATGATCTATTGCCACGAGTGGCAGCAAATCCGAGATGGCGGGATGCTGGCGGTCAAAATGTCAAAGGACTGGAGCACCCGCCTCGGCGAGCCGATCACTTTGTTCCATGCCTCCCAAGCGCCGTGGGTCAGGCCTCATCCCAAGCCGGACACTTATGTCACCGATGGTCCGTTTCTCCACCGGATGAAAAACGGCAAGCTGCTGATGATCTGGTCGAGTTTCGTCAAAGGGCATGGCTACGGCGTCGGCCAGGCCATTTCCAAGAGCGGATCGGTTGCCGGACCGTGGATGCATCTGGAAAAGCCACTCGTTGGTGGCGGTGGTGAGGATGGCGGGCACAGCATGATTTTTCGCGATTTCTCGGGTGAGTTGTTGATGGCTTTCCATCAGCCCAACGGAGGTTCTCTGGAACGACCGAAGATCTACCGCTTGAAAGAGGAGAATGACGCCCTCGTGCTGAATGGGGCTTTGCTTCCAACCAAGCCGCTTCCATCCAGCCGCCCCAATCCCTGACCATAGGCAATGAGGTCACGGAAGAAACGACACCATCACCAAATAAAAAACCAAACTATGAAAAAAACGACACTGCTTCTCTCTCTCGCGCTCATTGGCTCTCTTCGAGCCGAGCAAACGCTCGAGCAACGCTTCGAAAACCCACCCGACTCCGCGCAGCCGGGCGTTTATTGGTATTTCAATGACGGCAATCTGAACTCCAGCCAAATGACGGCCGAGTTGGAGAATATGAAAGAGGTCGGTATCAACAAGGTGCTCTTTCTGGAAGTCGATCTGGAGATTCCCAAGGGGCCGGTGCAGTGGATGAGTGAGCCGTGGCAGAATACATTTGTTGCTGAGGGTCAGTCCCACATATTGACACAAAAAATGGTCGGACTGACTTCCCAATACTAACCCCGATATGGAACTCATGAAAGCATTCCGAACTCTCCTCTTCATTGCGCTGATTTCCACAGTGAGCAGCGGGTTCTGCGGTCAAGCAGGAGTCTCAATAAATTGTGGGACTTGCTTCTGATTTTAAAATGCGACAATACGCGGGACTGACCCGGCAAACACCCACCATCAAAAAAATACTCTTATGTCTAATAAGTGACCGTTCCATCAACTAGTTCCTGAGGGGGGCGACCCCTTCAAGGCGTGTGCCAGCAGCGGGGTCACTCCCACATGTGAACATATTTTTCAGTTCTGAAAGGATTTTTGCGGTGGCGACGCAACTGAGGTTGGAATAGGTAGGGGCGATTTATCGTGTTATGAGCCAATTGGATGGTGAGCCGAATAGTGTTTGGAACGCGATGCGGAGGTTGCCGCTCGGTGGCCTCGACTATGCGGGTGCCGCTGCGGGAAGACCTCCGGATGGGAAGTCTGGTTTTATTGATGCGGGGGGTTCGTGGGCCGAGTCGGTCGGTGGTGGTGGCAGCGGGGGAGGGGCCACTTCCATGATTGGTGGGTTTTGGATATTTCCGTGATCGAGAATTTCCTTCACATGCGAGGCATCGAGGGTTTCGTATTCGAGAAGTGCCTTGGCGAGGGCTTCGACGGCTTGGCGGCGTCCATCCAGAATCACACGAGCGCGCTCGTAGGCTTCGTCGATAATGCGTTTCACCTCGGTGTCGATCTGTTGTGCGGTGTGCTCGCTGTATTCACGCGGGCGGGAGATGTCACGGGCGAGGAAGACATGCTCGCCGCCTTCCGCAAAACTGATCATGCCGAGTGAGCTCATGCCCCATTCGCAAACCATTTTGCGCACGAGGCTGGTGGCTTGGCGGATATCGCCAGAAGCGCCGTTTGAGATATCTTCGGTGAACATTTCCTCGGCGATGCGTCCGCCCATGGTTACGGCGAGGAGGTCGAGGGCTTCCTTCTGCTGGGTTGAATATTTGTCACCCTCGGGCAGATACATTGTGGCTCCGAGATAGGGGCCGCGCGGAATAATGGTTACCTTGTGGAGAGGGCTCGTGTGCTCAAGTAGGACATTCAGGATCGCGTGGCCTGCCTCATGCCATGCTGTGGAGGTTTTTTCCCGTTCGCTCATGGCCATGCTGCGGCGTTCCTTGCCCCAGCGCACCTTGTCGCGGGCTTCCTCGAGTTCGCGCATGGTCACGGCTTTGAGGCTCTTTCGAGCGGCAAGGAGCGCGGCTTCGTTCAGCACATTGGCGAGTTCGGCGCCGGAGTATCCGGGGGTGCCGCGTGCCAGCACAGCGAGGTTCACACCCTCGGCGATCTTAACCTTTTTGGCGTGCACTTTAAGAATTTCCTCGCGACCTTTTACATCGGGAAGCGAAACAGTGACTTGGCGGTCGAACCGGCCTGGGCGAAGCAGCGCGGGGTCGAGGACATCGGGTCGGTTCGTGGCGGCTATGATGATGACGCCTTCTTGGGTGTCAAAACCATCCATCTCCACGAGGAGTTGGTTCAATGTTTGCTCGCGCTCGTCATGCCCGCCTCCCATGCCATGGCCACGGTGGCGGCCCACAGCGTCGATTTCGTCGATGAACATCAGGCAGGGTGCGGATTTCCTACCTTGCTCAAACATGTCTCGCACTCGCGAGGCGCCGACACCCACAAACATCTCAACGAAATCCGATCCGCTGATCGAGAAGAAGGGCACATCCGCTTCACCAGCAATGGCGCGGGCGAGCAGGGTTTTTCCTGTTCCGGGCGAGCCGACCATGAGGATGCCCTTTGGGATGCGTCCGCCAAGTTTTTGAAACTTCTTGGGATCCTTTAAAAACTCGACCAACTCTTGGACTTCGTCCTTTGCTTCTTCGACGCCTGCGACGTCCTTGAAGGTGATGCGATTTTTATCTTTCGAGAGCATCCGAGCTTTGGATTTTCCGAAGTTCAGTGCGCCTTTGCCCGCCATTTTGATTTGCGAGCGGAAGAAGAAATAGAGAATGACGAGGAAAAAAACAATCGGCAGGAAGCTGACGATCGCTGATGCGAGCAGGTCGGATTTCGGCGAGATGGCAGGAACAATGCCCGCTTCGCTGAGAACCTGCTCGATTTCCGAGCCGTTGAATTGCGTAAAGATCGGGGTCTGGAAGGCCACGGGAACTTCCTCTCCGGTCGTCGGTGAGGCGAGTTTGAATTTGCCCTCAAAATACTGGGTGTTCCGACCCTCCTCGACCACGAGTTGGAGTGGGGCTTCCGGCGTGGTCACGAGTTTGCCCTGCTTCACCAGTTGGATGAAGCGTGGATACTGAATCTGCTGGATTTGTGCGAAATTGTTTCCGCGGAAAAGAAACGCGCCGCCTATGAGTGCAAAGGCGACGGCGAAGAGCACAAGGCCTCGCCAGTTGAGTTGAGGGTCCTGACCTCCGCCCTGCCGCTGGCGGTTGTCGTTTGGTGGTTGCTGGTTTTCATCTGACATCCCTCGCACTTTCGCGCAAGATGTCGAGTTGGCAAATGCAAAAAACAACTAAGACCCAAGTGCTGGTTGCCTCCATCCATGATGTGAGTCCACTGACTATCCAACGGACCACGAAGATTCTCGCCGATCTCCAGAAAATGGGGTGCGTGAGGACATCCCTACTCGTCATCCCGGACCACCATCGAACTGGCCGGATTTCAAGCGATGCGGCCTTCTCCCATTGGCTTCGGGAAAGGGTGGCGGAGGGTCACGAGGCTGTCCTGCACGGGTGGTGCCACCTCCGGGAAAAACAGGTCGCGGACGGGATTTTTAAAAAGCTGGTGACCCAATCCTACACCGCTGGTGAGGGGGAGTTTTTTGACCTTTGTGAAGCCGATGCGCGGCGGAAGCTGGAGCAGGGGATTTCGGAATTCGGCTCTTGCGGAGTGAAGGCCACGGGTTTCATCGCGCCAGCGTGGTTGCTTGGTGCCCAAGCAGAGCGGGCGGTGAGGGGGATCGGATTTGAATACACGACACGGATAGCGACCGTGAGCGATTTCACAAATGGAAGAGTCCACAAGGCGCGAAGTCTCGTCTGGAGCGTGAGGGCGGCATGGCGCCGCATGTGCAGCTTGGCGTGGAATGGACTCGTAGTTTGCGCGCTGCGCAAGGCCCCGCTCCTGCGGATTGGTATTCACCCGCCGGACTGGGATCATGGCACAATTCGCGGGCAGATTTTGCATCTCACCTCCAAGGCTCTTGCGGGGAGGCGGGCAATGACATATCAGCAATGGATCGCCACCACACGAGGCCAAGAATGAGTCGTTCCACCACACGCGCCGATCTACACATACACTCCCGCCACAGCGATCGCGCTGCGGATTGGGTTCTGCGGCGTTTGGATTTCCCTGCCAGCGTTTCCGACCCCTTTGAACTCCACAGCAAGCTCCGGGCGGCAGGGATGCGCTTTGTGACTCTCACGGATCAAGACACTATCAACGGATGCTTGGAAATCGCGCATCTTCCAGACGTGATCATCGGCGAGGAAGTGTCCACCGTTTTCCCGGAGGATGAGTGCCGCGTGCACATACTGGTCTGGGGAATCACCGAGCTTCAGCACCGGGAAATCCAGCAGGCAAGGGAGAGTATTTACGACCTGCAGAAATATCTCTTCTCGGAAAACATTGTCCATTCGATCGCCCATCCCTTCCACAGCGTGAATGGAAAGCTCACGGATTTGCATTTGCAGAAAATGATCCTGCTCTTCCGGCATTTCGAGTCCCTCAACGGTCGATATTGCGGTCTTGTGAATGAGACCGCTCAAAGCGTTCTCGGTGCTCTCACACCACGCCGGATCGAAATATTCAACGCCCGCACCGGAATTCAACCCACGCATACGGAGCCCTGGAAAAAAGTTTTCACTGGTGGATCGGATGATCAAGGGGGGACGGGTCCGGCAACCGCATTCACCGAGTCGCCTGCTTGTTCCACTGTGCTTGGTTTTCTGGAAAATATCCGCATGGGGCGATGTGTGGCTGGTGGAGAATCCGGCTCGCCTCTTGCCATGGCTCACGGCACCTACAACACGGCAATCGCGTATGCCAAGGTCCGCTTACCGCTGAAGCCGAGCGATCCGGCAGCAACCCTACTTGAAAAAATCACCTCCCGCTTCATGGAGGGAAAAGACCCCACGGAATTCTCACTGTTCGACAAGTTCGGTTTTCTCACACAGGGAATTCTCACAGGAAAGATTTTTGATATCGCGAAATCGGGCAGTATTTCGCTCTGGAAGCAACTGTCCGACGCGCTGAACCACCCCGACCTCAAATTGGCCATGTCGAGGGACACGGCTGGAATCGCCGAGGCGGAGCGGCGGGCGTTTCTGATGGCGAATCTCATCGCCAACAAAATCGGCTACCGGCTTGTCACCGAATTCATCCAACAAATTTCGAAGGGAAAGTTTCTGGAAAGCATTCAGACAATCATCCCCCTCGCGCCAGTTGTAGCGTTGCTTAGCCCTTATATTCATGCTTTCCGCCTGCCGAAGCGCGAGTGGTTGCGCGACACAGTCCGACCGCTCTCCAGCGAGGTGCCAAGTTTTTTAAAAAACAAAAAGCGTGCCTGGTTCACCGACACTCTTGAAGATGTGAATGGCGTCGCGACCACGATCCGCAAGATGACCGCAGCCGGCGTGGCGAGTGGATATGATGTCACCATTATGACCTGCCGCTCGGAAGTCGCTGACCATGGTGTGCCGCTCAAAAACTTTGAGCCAATCGGGGAATTCGAGCTTCCCGAGTATGAACTGCAGCGATTGAGCTTTCCGCCTGTGCTCCAAATTTTCGACCACTTGCAACAGGGCGGTTTCTCGGAATTGATTATCAGCACTCCAGGACCGACCGGTCTCTGTGCGCTTGCCGCCGCGAAGATACTGGGCCTGCGGGCTGTGGGCATCTACCACACCGATTTTCCGCAATATGTCCGCATCCTCACGGACGACTCGTTCATGGAAACCCTCACTTGGAATTATATGCACTGGTTCTACAGTCAGCTTGATGTGCTCTATGTGAACTCCGAAGACTACCGGAAATGCTGGATCGAGCGGGGAATCCCGCGCGAGCGGCTACGCATCCTGCCGCGCGGTCTCGATACCAAGCTCTTCCATCCCGCCAAGCGCGACCGTTCGTTCTGGGAGTCGCGCGGCCTTCGCAAGGGCGAGTTGGCGATGCTCTTTGTTGGCAGAGTCTCGAAGGAAAAAAATTTGGATCTTCTGGTTTCGGCAACCCGTCTGCTCGCGGAAACCAAGTCGCCTGTTCGCCCCATCATCGTCGGCGACGGCCCCTACATGCCAGAGATGAGGCGTCTGCTCGGGGATGCCATTTTTACTGGCTATCTGGGTGGTGAGAATCTGGCGATCGCTTATGCCTCGGCGGATTTCTTCGTCTTTCCGAGCACAACCGACACCTTTGGCAATGTGGTGCTGGAAGCCCAGGCCTCCGGCATTCCCGTGATTGTCTCGGATGTCGGAGGCCCCCGCGATCTCGTTTCCCACGGCGTCGATGGTTATGTCACGAAAGCGCTGGATGCCGCGGATCTGGCAGAGGCGATTCGCAAGCTCGCGACGGATTCCGACTTGAGAGCACAAATGGGAGCACGCGGTAGAGCCCGCGTGGAGACTCGCGACTGGGCTGAGGCCTTTGAGAGATTCTGGAACGAGTCACCGGAGTAATCCGGAACCACGGCCTCAGGAAAATCTAACAAATTCTTTGAGGAACTGGCCCCAGAGAAAAAACATGCCCCGTAGGGAGTAGCGGATCATTTGGTCTTGGTCGCGCACTAAGATGCCTCGGGCGATGTTGTGTTCAAGCTGGGTCCGGAGTTCGCTTTCGATTTGGTTGCGAATGCTTTCGGCCTCCACAGCAATGATTTCCGGGAAATCTTGACTGCTCAAAAAGTTCATGTGGGACAAAGCAAGCTCCTCCACTCCCAGATCCTCATCGACTTTGTTCAACGTTGTGTGAGGGAGCAACTGCATCCCATAGGAAAATGGATAATTCCAAGTTAAAAAAAGGCGTCCGTCTTTTGAACGAGATGTGAAGGTCACATAAAAAAAGGAAAACTGGTCTTGCTCGAGCAGGCATATCGAGGCGGTGACAAAGTTTTTTGCGTCGTAAAAAAGACGATAAAAATGCCGTGTGTCGCCATGACTCCAATCCACATCGTCCACATACTCGAAGCCGATGGATTCCATATCATCCGAGAGGGACGAGAAGTCCGGGAATTTGTTGTGTGAAGGGGGCGGACACTTGCGCAGCGAGCGATCCAAAGGCAGGCGCAACCGTCGCACGCGGGTCAGGATTTCCAGCCATGGGAGAAGAAACCAAGTCGATGCGAATACGGAGGCAAGGATCAGGCTCCCTCCCAAAAGCCACCCTGCCAAAAATGATGTGGCAACCAAGCCAAGCGTGCCGATGCGGAACAAAGCTTGGCTTTCAAAACTACGAAGGGCCACAGAAACGAACCCTGCAGCGGCAACGATGCATGCCTGTGAAATCACCCAGCCTTCCTTTCCTCAAGAAAACGCTCTAATTGCGCGACATCGAAATCAGCCAGCACTGTGCCGTCTGGCATTTCCAGCGTAGGAGCTTTTGTTTGTCCCGAGATTTGTTTCATGCGGTCGAACGCAGCGCGGTCGGCAAAAACATCCGTTGCGGTATGCGCTATGCTTTTGGACTCAAGCCAAGAGATGGCATCACGACACCAAAAACAGCCGGGTTTTACATATACGATCATTGGAAAAACGAGATTCTTGCGCCCGACAACCTGCCAATTTCTAACGATTCATGCAACTCCCGCCGCACCAGAACGCAAACCGCACGAGTCACTTGTTTTTCAATTTCTCCAGCTTCGGAGTGATGACGGCTTGGACATAAGGATGGTTGGGATTTCTGGATGTGAAGTCCTGGTGGTATGCCTCTGCGGGAAAAAACTCTGTCTCCCCGATGATCTCTGTGACAATCGGAGCTCGGAAGCGGGCCTGTGCATCGGCTTTGGACTTTTCGGCGATGACGCTCTGCGACGGGTTTTGTGCGATGATGATCGAGCGGTATTGTGTTCCCCTGTCCGCGCCTTGACGGTTGAGCGTGGTGGGATCGTGGGCGTCCCAGAAAAGTTCGACGATCTTTTCAAAGGAAATGACAGCCGGATCGTAAGTGATCTTCACAACCTCTGCATGACCGCTTTTTCCGGTGCAAACCTCCTCGTAGGTCGGGTTCGGATTCTTGCCCGCTGCGTAGCCGCTCACCACGGATTTGATGCCGGGTCTGCCTTGATACACGGCCTCCACGCACCAGAAGCAACCTCCGCCAACAATTGCATCTTCTTCATTCATGGCACCAACAGAGCACACGCTGAGGCATAGCGCCAGCACGGTAAAAAAAAGGGATGCCCTTACCGAGTCAATTGTGGAGTTCTTGAACTGCATACCAGTCCAATAACGGCAGAATGCCTCCGCGTGCAAGTCATGCTCCAATTTGCGATGGGTTCTTCTTTGCTTTGAGAGGCTTCTTTGCGGTTAATAAACTGATGGCTGATTCCGAATTCAAGATTGTCGTGGTAGGGGGCGGTGCGGCGGGTTTTTTTGCCGCCATCGCGGCAGCGGAATCCTCGCCACAGGCCTCTGTCACTATATTGGAGCGGGGCGCCCGCACCCTTTCCAAAGTTCGTGTATCAGGCGGCGGGCGGTGCAATGTCACGCACTCCTGTTTCGATCCCAAAGAACTCTTCCGCCGATATCCGCGCGGCGGGCGCGCTCTCATCGCGCCGTTCACCCGCTTTGGTCCCACTGAGACGGTCGAGTGGTTTGAAGGCCGTGGCGTGCGCCTCAAAACCGAGGCCGATGGACGCATGTTCCCCGTCACCGATTCCTCGCAGACGATCATCGACTGCCTGACGGGTTCTGCTGAAAGGGCAGGTGTTCGCGTTTTATGTGAAACCAGCCTCCATAGTGCGCTCAAGCGGCAGGGTGGGGGATTTGCGCTCGAGCTGTCCAAAAGCGATAAAATGGAGTGCGACCGCCTGCTCTGGGCTGGCGGGGGATGCCGCGTCGAAGCCCATCCTGCTGCGTCTCTCGGACATTCCCTGCTGCCGCCGGTGCCATCGCTTTTCACCTTTCATATCGACACCCCATGGCTTTCCGAATTGCCCGGCGTCTCGGTTGCCTCTGTGGAAGTCTCCGTGGTGGGGAGTGGATTGAAAGAGCGGGGGCCGCTGCTCGTCACACACACCGGCCTCAGTGGGCCCGCGATTCTCAGGCTCTCGGCATGGGGCGCCAGGGAACTCCATGGCAGAGGGTATGAATTTCCACTGAGGATCAATTGGCTTCCCGATACCAACAGAGAGACCATCATGCAGGAATTTCAAGCCCGTCGCGACACGGCAGGGGCGCAAACCATCCTGCGCTCGCGTTGGAATCCCTTGCCAGCGCGCCTTTGGGAGCAGTTGGTCATCCAGGCAGGCATTCCGAAGGAGACCCGATGGGCCCGCCTGGGCCGGTCTGAAGCGCTGCAACTCGCAGTGCTCCTTACCGCCACGGAATTGCCGGTGCGGGGAAAAAGCATGAACAAGGAGGAATTCGTCACCTGCGGCGGCATTCCGTTGCCCGAGGTCGATTTCAAAACCATGGGCAGCCGCATCACTCCCGGCCTCCACTTTGCGGGTGAGGCTCTCGATATTGATGGCATCACAGGAGGATTCAATTTTCAAGCGGCATGGACAACGGGATGGATTGCAGGCCATGCGATGGCACAGGGAGTTTGACGACCCATCCGACGAGAATCTGCTTTTCGTCTGCGCCTCGCAGGTTAGATTTTGTGACTTATGCAAACAACATTGATTCTTTTGAAGCCTGACTGCATCACCGGGCACAAGGCTGGAGAAGTCTTGAAGCGCTTTGAGGATGACGGATTTCAAATCCGCGGGTGCAAAATGTTTCGTGCCGATGCGAGCCTGCTGCGCGAGCATTATGCTCACATCGCTACGAAGCCATTCTTTCCCGAAGTCGAGGCTTTCATGGGCGCCACGCCTCTCATTGCGGTGGCTCTTGCCTCTGACAACGCCGTGGACCGCGTGCGCGAGCTTCTCGGTCCAACGGATTCCACCAAGGCCGCGAAGGGCACGATCCGTGGGGACTTTGGAACGACCATGATGAAAAATATCGCCCATGCTTCGGACAGTCCCGAGAGCGCAGCAGCAGAGCTTCAGCGCTTCTTCAAGGATGGCGAGCTTTTCGAATATTCGATGAGCCTCGAAGACTGAAAAAAACCAACGCAACCTTCAAAAAATGCCAGCGCAAACTCGCTGGCATTTTTTATTCCCGCCTGGCGACGACGGAAAATTCCTGTGTGAGTTTTGCGATATGGCCTGCCGGGAGGTGCCCCCGCCATTGGCTACCGGGGTAGATGATGCTATTGCGGCCGATGAGCGAACCAGGGCTTAGCACGCTGTTGCAGCCGATCTCTGCATGGTCGCCGACGAGGGCCCCGAACTTGCGGAGGCCAGTGGCTACCGTTCCCTCGGAGGTGTGGATTTTCACAGCGGCCTTGTCGAGTCGCACATTGGAAAGAATAACTCCCGCACCGAGGTGGGCTTCGTAGCCGAGAATCGAGTCGCCGACGTAGTTGAAATGCGGAATCTGGGCTTTGTCGAAGACGAGGCAGTTTTTAAATTCCGAAGAATTTCCCGCGACCACGCCATCGCCGAGGATGACATTTTCGCGAATGTAGCAACCGTTACGAATCTCGCAGTTCTCACCGATCCAAGCTGGGCCTTTGATCATGGCCCCTTGTTCGATCACCGTGCCCTTGCCGACAAAGACGGCGCCGCTCACAAACGGCTTGCCGATGAGGCGTCCGTGGAGGCCGGGTTTCATGCGGAATTGCAGGTAGCTGGCGATCTTTGGAAGTGCGTCCCAGATGTTCTCGATGTTCTCGAAAAGGGCGCGGTGCTCGCAGTGGCTGAGGTCAAAAAATTCGTCGATGGAAAACATGGTGTTAGTGGTTATTGAAAAAAATCAGCAAGTGGCCCCGCCTCGCGGTGCAGGGGTAAGTTTTTGACCGTCTTTGGTGTCCTTCACAGTCCAGCCTGCCGCGAGGATTTCGTCGCGGAGGGTGTCGCTGAGTTTCCATTCCTTGGACACGCGGGCTTCAGCACGGCGGGTTAGGAGGTCTGTGACCTGAGGGGAAATCGTCTCGGCTTCGGCTTCAAAACCGAGCACGGAGTTCACCCCCGCGATCCATTTCAAAAGGCTCCGAGCCTCATCGGGCGGTAGCAATCCTTGATCCATGCTGCGATTCGTCGTTCGAATCCTGTCAAAAATCACAGCCAAGGCGGCTGAGATATTCAGGTCGTCATCCAGGGCCTCGCCGAAAGCATCGCCGGTTTCGATGAGGCTATCTCTGGAGTCGCCCGTCGCCAGTTCGCTCAGGCGCGTGGACCATTCATCCAGACGCTGCAGAGCGCTGCGCGCCGCCGCAAGACCCTCGAAGGTGAAGTTGAGAGGCTCGCGGTATTTGACCGAAATGAGCGCGTAGCGCACCTCGCGCCCGCTCCAACCACGCTCCATGAGGTCCCGCAGCGTGAAAAAGTTCCCTGCGCTCTTGGCCATCTTTGAGCCTTCCACTTGGAGGTGGCGGCAGTGCATCCAGAGACGAACGAATTTCTTTCCCGTTACGCACTCGCTCTGGGCGATCTCCGCCTCGTGGTGTGGAAAAATGTTGTCCTCGCCACCGCAGTGGATATCGAGTTCGGGTCCGAGAATTCCGGTGGCCATGGCACTGCACTCGATGTGCCAACCCGGGCGTCCTCGTCCCCAGGGGCTCTCCCAACCCACATCGCCATCCGCCTTGTCCCACGACTTCCAGAGAGCGAAGTCACCTACATTTTCCTTCTCGTATTCGTCGTTGCGCACACGCACACCGTCGCGGAGTTCCTCCAGATTGAAGTGTGCGAGCTTGCCATAGTCGGCAAACGAACGAATGCGGAAATACACGGAGGCATCCTCGGCGCGGTAGGCGTGGCCTTTTTCCATGAGTGCCGAAATCATTTCCACCATGCGCGAAATGTGTTCGGGGGCGGTGGCCTCGGGAAAATGATCCGCCCGTTTAATGCGGAGCGTGTCGAGATCCTCGAAGAACGCCTTCTTGAAAGGAGCCGTGAAATCCGCCAGTGGCAGCCCGCAGTCCTTGCACCCCCGGATCGTTTTGTCATCGACATCCGTTAGGTTCATCACGCGCTCGACCTTCAGCCCCCGATACTCGAGGTGCCGCTGCAGGAGATCCTCAAAAACATAGGCGCGGAAATTTCCGATATGGGCGAAATTGTAAACGGTCGGCCCACAGGTGTAGAGCCGCACCTTCCCGGGTTCGAGGGGGGCGAATTCCTCAACTCGACGGGTTAGGGTATTGAAAAAAAGGAGTGGCATGCGTGGGGAAGTAAAGGTGGAACGGGCTGGGAAATCAAATGCGGCCTACTGGCGTCCACCTCATGCTTCAGTCCTCCAAGTAAAAGAGGATGTCGCTGAGTTTGTCTTGGTGTGTTTGCAGAGACTCCCAATCGGCGCTTGAGATGGCGGTTGAGAGGAACTCCAGGAGTTCTCGGATCGAGCGGGCATCCGTCTCAGAAATCCGGCCTTCGAGGGTTTTCAAGGCGCGCTGGCGGAGGTTTTTGGCACTGGCGAGGATCGCGCGGGAGGGCGTGGCGCCTTTGAGTCCGGGGAGCGCCAGCACAGGCGCATTTTCCGTTTCCCCGCCATCCTCCTCATCCGTATAGTCCCGGTCGTCTTCAAAGATCGCGGCGAGGTTGATGCGGGCGGCATCGAGGTTGAGACGGTGTTGGCCCTTGGTGTCAATGGTGAGAGACTTCGAGAGGCCGGTGATTTTCTCGGTGGTGGTGGCGTGGAGCATGCCGTTGAGGTCGATCTGGAATTCGATGACGACCTCGTTTCCTCTTGGGACTTTGGCGAGTCCTTCCAACCGGAATTCACCAAGCGAGAGATTACCCTCGGGGCGTGTGTCCTCACCTTGAAAAACGGTCACGACAACGGATTCCTGCTCGTCCTGCATGGTGACAAAAACTTTGGATTTTCTGGTGGGCAGGGGCGTTCCCCGGCGGATGATGGGCGAGCAGATGAGATATCGATCACCAAACAGGCTGCTGTAATCGACACTCTGCGTGCTGTAGGTGTGTGCGGAGATATCCACCAGAATCGCGGGCGAGGGCTTGCCCGCCAGTGCGGCGCCTTGAATGGCTGCACCCATGGCCACGATCAGATCGGGATTGATTTCGTGCTGCGCGCGTTTGCGGAGTTTTTCCTCGATGAGTTGTTGCACCAGCGGTGTGCGGGTGGCGCCTCCGACAAGCATGACCTTGTCCACTTGCGAGGCGGTGAGGCCGGCATCCGAAAGGGCCCGTTGCATGCACTCGAAGGTTTTTTTCAACCACGGGTCGATGAGTATTTCGTATTCTCTGCGGGTGAATTCCGTAACGAGGTGAGCGCTGGGAGTTATGTAATCTTCGTTCACATTGGCGAATTCGTGGTCGCTGAGAGTTATCTTGGCCTCTTCCATCACGGCTTTGAGGCGTCGGCGAGTGGCGGGTGTAATCGAATCGCTACTCGTGTTTTCCTGCATCAGGAAACGCTCCACTGCCGCGTTGGTGAGCGCGGTATCGAAGTCGTCGCCGCCGAGTTTCGTGTCGCCGTGACTGGCGCGGACTTCGACCACATTGTTTTCCACAGACACCAACGAGATATCGAATGTTCCTCCACCGAGGTCGTAGACCAAGATGTTTTCCGTGCCTCGCCCGGGTTCTCCGGCACCGTAGGCGAGGGCGGCTGCGGTCGGTTCGTTGATAATGCGCATGACTTCAAGTCCGGCCAGTCGTCCAGCGTCCTGTGTGGCTTGGCGTTGGCGCTCGTTGAAGAAGGCGGGGACGGTGATGACCGCGCGGTTCACTGGCACGCCGAGGTGCGCTTCAGCGGCGAGCTTGAGTTCGCGGAGGATGATGGCACTGACCTCCTCGGGCCGGTAGGTGCGGTCGCCAAGGGTGGTTGTTTCATCAGTTCCCATGAGGCGCTTGATGGACAGAATGGTATTCTCTGGAGCCGAAACCGCTTGGTTTTTTGCGGCTTTGCCGACGATGACCCTGCCCTGCGGATCAAGACCCACAGCGCTGGGCATGGTCGGATCTCCTTGCACAGGAATGATTTCAATTTTTGTCTCTGTGACAACGGCTACGGCGCTGTTGGTCGTTCCGAGGTCGATGCCTATGATGGGATCCGAGGTGTTTGGCATGGTGGTGTCTATTTTTTAAGTTTTTTGGGAATGAAGTTTTGAGGTGGTTGATTTCAAGTAGCGCGTGACACGCGGACTTGTGCGAAGCGGACAATTTCTCCGGTGGCGGCATCGTGCCAGCCCGGCAGGACCTCCTCCAAGACGGTGTGATCGGGGCGGGAGGCGTCTGGAACGACCTCCACGGCCGTCATGCAAGCGGGGTCGAAAGGTTGGCCCTCGCAAGGGATTCGCCTGAGACCAAGAGAGTGAAGGATGGCGCTTTTTTGTCCCTGCAAAAGCGAGAAGGACTCGGCGAGAAGGTGTCGGTCGCTGCGCCAGGCCTCGAGAGTCTTGCGATGCGCGGGCCACCATGATTTTTCGGAAGCCGGTTCTTTGGCAAGCGCCGTCTCGATGCGCTCCAGACGATCGCAGAGTTCGATAAACGCCGGCGCGAGGTTGGAGGCGCGTGGACCCGGTGCGGGGGAGGGCGCATTCATTTTGCGGACGCCGGCATGCAGGTCGCCAAGGGTGGTCGCCATGGCGTCCAAAACGGAGCCGAACCCTTTGAGGCCCTCCAGCAATCGCCGGGCGGTGCGGCGGTTCTCGGTATCCGAGGCGGCGATTTGATTGGCGAGGTTTTCAAAGAGTGGGGCGAGGCCCTCGCCTAAAGGGTCGTCGGTGGATTCGAGGGCCGTTTCGTCCCAGGTCTCCGTCTCCTCTTGTCTGATTTCGTGGTCTTTGGAAAAGTCGTTCATTTTTGATTCTTTTGGGTTGCTGCGCAGGAATCGCGCAGGAGAGCCTTGAAGGCGTCGAAACCTGGCGGACGAATCCGTGCGGGGAGTTTTTGAAAGTCCTTTAACGCCTCGAGCGGAGACTTGGGCTCTTCTTTTTTGGGATTGAACCAAACTCCCCACCTGTCCCGGGCGGTTCGCAGCATGGTGGCTGATTCCTGGATCATTTGAAACTCCTCGGGGAAATGTTCGGGCGGATACTTTCGCAGGAGGCGAGTATAGGCAGCGCGCACCTCCTCGTCGGTTGAGTCGGGGGTGATATCCAGTGTGAGAAACGGGTTCATTTAAAATTCGAATTCGTGTTGTTTGCTCTCATTCGCGGAGTCGGGCGGTTCGGGTTCATTGAGAGTGGGCAAGCTGCGTCGGGGCGACCTTTTTTTCGGCAGGGGAATGAAGGGCTTGATGTCGATCTGGCTTCTTAAATCCGCGACCGCCTGCCGCACATCACCGAGGTTCTTAGCCTGCGCCTCATCGTCGATTTTTTTCAAATCTTCAAGGATTCCGGCAGGTTTTTTGCGATTCGAAACCCAATCGGTGCAGGAGAGGCAAAAATCGATGCGTGGATCGTTTTGGATCAAATTTTCCTTCAGCAGCTTTCGAAGCGATTGGGAAAGTTTGGAGAGGCATTCTTTGACAAAACGCTCATGGGCCTTCTGCTCATCGCCAAACCACTCCAGTAAGAGCCTTGCCAATCCAAGAAGGGATCGAGAATCGGTCTCGAGACTTTTCTTCACTTCCCTGACACTCATCTTATCGAGAAGTGTCTCCATGAGATCACGGATTCTCCAAGGCGGAAAATCCGAACTCTGGTCGCTGAGGTCAAAGACTTTAAACAGGTCGATCCAATCGGCTCCTGTCACGGAAACATCCAGCCACTGCCTGCGCCAAGTGCTGCGCGTTGGGAGGCCTACATCGTGGCAAATAAATAATTCAAAAAACAGCGAGCTGCAGTTGGCTGTCTCATCCGCTCGACCTTCCAGAGCCCGACGCAACGTATCCATCGCCCACTTTGCCTGCCTCAAATCCTGGCAGTGCGAGGAGGAGTCCAACAATGGTTCCATCCGCTCCCAGAGCGAAGCTGTGCCTTGTTTCCTACGGTGGCGGTCGATGACATGCCTGGCCAAGCCAGCGATGAGGTGTGCCTTGCACTCGGAGTCCAAGGGATCAAGTTGGTGCGCGGCTTCGAGGTAGTCGATTCCCTTGCCGAAGGCTTTGCGCTCCACGGCAAGCGCTCCGGCTTTAAGAAGGATTTTTTTGTTTTGGGGAAAGCGGACGATGAGTTGGTCGAGAAGTTGGTGAACTCGGGACTTGTTACCCAAAATTTCGTTGAGGACCAGAAGTTTGACCCATGCGATCTCATTGCTCGGAGCGCATTCCGTGGCTTGAGTGAGCGCTTTGATCGCGCGTTCCGCACTGCGTGGTGTGGAGCAATCCCGATCGCCATATGCCAATTCAGGCATGAGGGAATTGGCCATAAAAATATCCCCTAAGTTCTCGTATATGACGCTATCTCGCATCGGATTCTGTCCCAAAAAGTCCGACGCTAACACCAGGATGTCGAGAAATTCGGCTTCTAAATTCGAATCGGGGATCACATCGATATCGCCCAAGAGCATTCCATGCGAAACGGAAAATGAAAGTTCCGTGGCGTATCTGGATGAGTTACGCTGCTGAACGAAAAATTGAGCGGCTTGATCGAATCGTTTTTTTTCCACCAGCGATTCCTCCGGTCCGAAAAAGAAAAGGTCATCGCTGAATGCTCTCTCGATGCCTCGCTGTTTGATAGAAAACCCCTTTCCCAATGCCCTTGTGAGGGCGTCCTTCGCGCCAGTCCAGTTTCCTCTTTTCCAGCATTCATCGGCCGTGGCGATTTCGCGCGCCCTCGCGGAGGATTCCCCGACAGTTGCAAGAATCCATGCCGCTTTGCCGACGGCGGGGATTTGAACGGAATGCGGCTTGTTGAGGATTGCAGCAGCCGCAGTGGCGCAGGCTCCGCTTTCCGGCAGGCGTGAGAAACACTCTTCAGCCTCTTTTTTTGCACCGCTGATAAAATGCCGCACTCCTCGGAGAAAAATTTTCCAGTGCCGAAAAACGGAATCCGCCGGCAGCGGGCGCATGGCATTGACAGCCTCCTCCATGCGACCCTCGGAGACGGCCCTGCAGGCGGCGTGCACCATGGCCAACTCGGCGGCCAATCTGCAACCCAGAGCGTCCTCTCCTTCAACCGGTGCGGGTGTGAAAGCCGTCACCACCGAGTCCACGAGAAGCCAATCCAACTTTTCGGGATTTGCTGTGGACGACGATTCTGCCGCGAGGCGCTTCAATGGGTGCCACAACAAATTCAGTCCCGACCGGGGTAAAACGGCGCCCCCGGTGGCTTGCGCGACTTGGGTGGATGCCATTTCACGCTCAAGGCCTTCGACAACCTCCCTCGGGCAGAGGGTTCTCAAATTCTCCAGCACGGTTTTTGCATCCGTCGATAAATTCCTGGAAAGCAAATCCCGAAAAAGCCCGATATTGGCCGCGGCGAGGAGCGTGAGGTATTTGTTTCGATCCTTTTTACAAAGCAACTTGGCCTCGTCCCTCGCTTGGCGCCATTTGCATTTGCCCATAAGAACGACGGCAGCTTGCGCGAGCGGATCGGAGGCAAACTCAACGGGCAGATCAGGGACTTTGTGTGAATCCACAGCCAATAACTAACAATTCTCCACTTCCTTTTCGACTGAAAAATATCCCTCCGAGCGTGGTCGCATTATGGCGGGGGCGAGACAAGAGGTTTTCCGTCCGAAATCGAATGCCGCGGGCGATCAGCGTCGAAGGCGTTGGATGGTTTCGCTGACGGAGTTGCGGGCCATGTCGATTTCGGCGCGAAGTTGAAGGCCCGAGATGGTGAATGATCCGAAGGCTTCGGCTGTGGTGCGCTCCATGAGGTCGTTTGTGGCCACTGTCACGTCATGGTCTTTCGCATACTTGGCGGCGAGGCGTTCGATGATGGAGTCCGCAGTCTGCCCGGACTTTGAATAAAAAACAGCGATGCCGTGGGGAGTGCCATCGCTCGAGGGCTTGACTCCGACCCCGTCGAAGACGACGGCGACTGTCCAGTCGGAATTGTCCTGAAGCCCGGTCAGCCTGCGGACGAGTTCCTCTCTGGCTGCCGCGGTGTTTCTTCCGTGCATTGTGGCGAGGTCATCCCAGTCGAAGATCATGCTATGTCCATCGACGAGCAGGATTTTCTCTTTCATTTTTTACAGAATTACTTCGCGTCGGGCAGCACCTTGGCGCTCATGCGGTCGATGCCATCGCGGGCAAATGTGCTCGCGGGATATTTTTTCCGGGCCTGCAAATACCAAGCGAGTGCGGGGCCGGGTTGATCCTGTTTCTCGAGTGTCTGGGCCTTGTTGAGAGTCTGCACAAAATCGGCCGCCTGTGTGGTGAGGGTGGCGCGGAGTTGATTGAGTTCGGTGTCGCTAGGAAATTCCTTTTGTGCGGCCTCCACGCTTTCCCAGGCACCAGCAGGATCACCCCGGCCTGCGATTTCCTTGGCTTTCAAAATCGCACCTTCCACAGTGGCCATTTTCTGTAGCACTTCGGTGAGTTGCTGTTGCTTCTCGGGATATAGCGCGGAGGCTGCGATGAAGCGGAGCTTGTCGTTGTAAATCTGCCGATGGTTGCCTTGACTCAGCAGGCGGTCAAAATCGTTCATCGCCTGTTGTTGCACATCGGACTGATTGAAAATGGTCGTTCCTACCTCGGAGAGCGCGGGATTGCGGGGCCAGATTTCGGCAGCGGAGCGCAGTTCGGCCTCCATCGCCGACTTGTCACCGGAGACGGCCGCATTGCGGGCTTTGGCTAGGTGCATGGAGCTGATGGTTTTCGCCGTTTCAATTTTTGCGAGTGGTTTGCTCGTGTCGAAATCCTTTGCGATGACTTGGATTTCATTTACGAGCTTTTCGGCTCGGGTCAGGTCATTGACCTCCAGTGCGGCCAGGAGCTCATTGGTTTTCTGTGAAAACTCCAAGGCGCGCCGCTTGTCCTCGCGAGGCAGCAGGCGCACACTGGGCATGTATTCCCCCAATGCAAATGTTTCCGCAAGACGCTCGGTCGCACTTTGCAGTTCCCCTTGCTCCAGGAGGAATTTGTAGGCCTCGACCCCCTCGTTGATGTCGCGAATCGCCTCGTTGGCGAGGCTGTCGATCTGGCTTAGGGAACTGACGAGCTTGCTGATGGTCTGGGCTGCTCCGGCCGCACCGCCTGTGAGGCTTTCGATGCCGAAGTTCTCCATGCCCAGCTTGGCGCCCTTTGCCGAGAACGAGCTGCCCGTGCGTGTCCTCGGAGTGCCGTTGTAGATGTTCACATTGGTGCCATTTCCTCCTGCACCCCCACTTACTCCAGCATCTTGATCCATCACCCCCTCGCTGGCTGAGACTTGGGGATTCAGCTCGCCTGTGATTTTTGCTTGCCCGGCATCTTTATTGATGGGGAGGGAGTCGACCATTTTTTTGTAAACCTCGATCGAATTGTCTCCATCCGTATAGATTGCTCTGTAAAAACGATTTGCTATGATTACATGCTCGAAGCGGCGCGTTGCGAAATACTGCATGATGAGCGCTTGGAGATGGCCTTTGGTGGTCAGTTCGGTGGCCGCGATGCGAAGTTTATTGTTCTCGATTGTCTGAGCCACATCGGAGAGTTGACGGCTCGCCGTGGCCAGCCGCGCATCGCGTTCGATCTTCTGATTTTCTTTCGCCACATCGGAATCCTTGGCGCTTGTATTGATTCCGAGAGAGGAGGTTTTTGCGGCCATTTCCCGATTCCATTCCTTCGAGGTTCGCTGTTTTTCAAGGATTTGATTTTCGCGTTTCAGACGATCTATCGTTGAGAGGCTGGTCTGTGCGGCATAAATGGCGTCCGACATGGTGCGGCAAAGATTCGCATCATCCTTGTAATTCGAGGCTTTTTTCAACAGGGCAAACGCGGCATCGATGTTCTGCTTCTTCGCATTCCCCGGCGCCAACAGGTCGAGAATCTTGTCAATCGTTTCGCGATACTCGACATCGGCTTTGTCCGTCGCAGCCGAGGCGTTTAAAAATTTCTCAAATCTTGCACGAAAAAGCCGGTTGTTATTAATATTCCAAAGTTTTCCATCGTAGCTCATGACCTCACTCCCGGGGTCGAATGCCGGCACATCCCTGCCCATGAAGCCTTGGTTCATCTGAGGTGGCCGGGCACCACCGGTCGCTGCTTTGGAGTCGCCATCGCTTTTATCTTGGGCTGATACCGAAAAAAGAATCGAAAAAATGGCAGCGCCAGCGCAGAAGAGGGTTCTCATGATTTGTTGACCTTTCGAGTGCGCAGAATTCCCTTTTCATCCACCTCCAAAAGAAAAACCAACTGCTGCTCCTTCTGGATATTCATCGAGCTGAATTCGGGGGTCACCAGAACAGGAATGATGCTTTCTTCGACCTCAACGGCAATCAGGCGGCCTGAATCTGGAGACCATGCCAACGACTCTGAAACGGTTCCCTCCAGCTTGTAGAGATTTCCACGAAGGCTGTCGGCATTTGTGAGGTAGGAGGGGATGTCCAGCGACGGGGTCGTCCGCACAGCACTGTCCTCCTTGGAGCCCAGCAGATAGACTCCTGCGATTAAAAGAATGCCCAAGACCACTACCCCCAAAAGCCAAGCCGCGTTCTGGGGGGATTTTCGTTTTCGAGCCATTTACCCTTTTATTCCCGAGATCGACCAATTTCAAGCTGGTTCTTCGAAAACCCGATCTTTTGTTTGAGAATTGGCCAGAAATTCCTCCCCATCGCAGTTGGCTGCACCGCAGTATTCGCTTGACGATTCGGCTCCGGAAAAGCTTGGAGGCGGTGTGAATCTACAAAGACTTTCCGGCGAAGATTTCCGGAGTCAAATCGTAGACGAAAGTGAGTTGATCGAGTCCAGAGGCCATGTCGAAATATTCGACCAATTCGGGAGGTATGGATTCCTCCCGCGGCGAGTTCAGGATGGAAAAGCTGAACCCGAGGAGCAGGAGGGCAAATGCAGCCGCTTTGATCAGGCGAAAAAGGAGAGTGGGTCTTTCCCCGCTTGCCTCGCAAGCGCGAACCGAGCGGAGGATATTTCTGGAGAAGAAAGGAGAGGGCGAGCATGCGGGAGCGCTGCCAAGCAGCTTCCACAATGTGTCGCCTTCCTTGAGATCATCATTCATATCGGGCTGAACCCGGCAAATTGAGAGAAGTTGCGCGGAAATCTCAGGTCTCGTGCGCGTCGAGGAAACCTTCGAGTTGGCGGATGCGGGTTGGATGGCGCATTTTTCTCAAGGCCTTGGCTTCAATCTGACGAATACGCTCACGGGTAACCTTGAACTGGCGGCCTACTTCTTCAAGGGTCCGGCTATAGCCATCCACGAGTCCAAATCGCTGCTCCAGCACTTGACGCTCGCGTTCAGTGAGTGACTCGAGGACATCCTTGATTTTGTCTTTAAGAAGAACGATCGCAGCCATATCGGCTGGGTTGTCCGCGCCTTTGTCTTCGATAAAATCTCCAAAGCTCGTGTCATCGCTGTCACCTACCGGGGCTTGAAGTGAAATCGGTTGCTGGGCCATCTTCAAGACGGCACGCACGCGCTCGACGGGGAGTTGAATCTCGTCCGAGATTTCCTCTGGCGATGGTTCGCGCCCGTATTCTTGAACGAGTTGCTTCTGCACCCGTATCAGTTTGTTGATCGTTTCGATCATGTGCACTGGAATACGGATCGTGCGAGCCTGGTCGGCAATCGAGCGAGTGATGGCTTGTCTAATCCACCAGGTCGCGTAAGTGGAGAACTTGTAACCGCGGCGATATTCAAATTTCTCAACGGCCTTCATGAGGCCCATGTTGCCTTCTTGGATCAGATCGAGAAAAGAAAGGCCCCGGTTCGTGTATTTTTTGGCAATCGAGATAACCAGTCGCAGGTTGGCTTCGACCATTTCTTTTTTGGCGTGAAGTGCCTTGCGGTGCCAGACTTTGAGATTCTCGTGGTGGGACTTCAGTTCATCTGGCGAGAGCCAAAAGCGAACTTGCATATCCTTAAGTTCTGCAGTGTGTTGGCGGCGAATCTTGGGGCTTTCCGACTTTGAGTGTTTGGACAATTCCTTCTGGACATTGACAACCGAGCGGTGGTTTTCTTCAACCAACACGACAAAGTCCTCCACCACCTTCTGCTTGAAGAAGAACTTGGGATAGAATTGCTGGAGGTTCTTCAAGGCGCGGTCAAACTTTTTGCGCTTTTCAGAATTGTCTCCAGACTGCAAAGTTTCCATATAAAGCTTTGATACCGAGTCGGTGGAGCGCTTCACTTGTTGGCAGAGGCGTGGCAAGGCTTTCATGTAGCGTTCGCGGCTTTCTATCTTTTTATCAAGAATGACGCGGTCAAACCTTTCGCGCTGGTCGATTAATTTCTGGGCGAGGTCCACATGGGCGCGTGCCACAAACCCGAATCCATAAAGGAGTTCTTGCACCTTCAGTTCAGCGTCCTCGATGCGCTTGGAAATTTCGACTTCCTGTTCGCGTGTGAGCAATGGAACTTGCCCCATTTGTTTGAGATACATCCTGACTGGGTCGTCGAGAATATCCAGTTTCGAATCAGCCTTCTCCTCTTTTTCTTCCTTTTCCTCTTTCTCGTCCTCGTCATCCTCTTTCCGGACTTCCTTGACGCGATCCACATCCGAGGCCTCGATGATTTCAATTTCAACTCCGCGGAGTTGACTGATAATGGACTCGATGTGTTCAGGATTGTTAAAACCTTCAGGCAGATGCTCTTCAATATCTTCAAGGGTCAGGTATCCCTGCTCTTTTGCGAGCCTGATGAGTTCACGAACCTTTTCTTGGATCATCTTCGGAATGTTCAAGACGCCAGATTGAGTAGGTTTTAAAAGGGCGGAAGGTTCGGGCTTGTTTTTGGCGGCAGGCTTGGTTTTGGCCTTGGCTTTGTCGTCGACTTTCGCGCTGTCTTTGCCGGTGCTCTTGGGAACCGTCTCCGTGCTTTGGAGAATCGGTTTCTTTGGCGCAGACTTGCGCTGTGTTTTGCGAGCAGATCGGATAGGGAGTGTCTTTGCCTGCGTCGGCTTAGAGGGAGATGTTTTGGGCGGGACGATCTTGGAAATTATTGTTCTTTTGGCCGTGGAGGGTTGCGGCTTTTTCGTCTGCGGCTTGAGAACCTTGCCTGCGTTGACTGGTGCCTTGGCTTGCGGAGCGGTTGGCTTTTTTGCGGGAGTTGGCGCAGCCTTGAGGACTGGCTTCCGCGCTGCTGACTTTTGAGCGGTCACCTTTGTAGATGGTTTTTTGGCAGGGACTGTTTTCTTGGCGACCGACACTGGTTTTTTGGCGGGAGCCTTTGACTTGAGTGGCGATGAAGTTTTTTTTGCCACTGGTTTGGCCATCGCCGGCTTGGCCAATTTCACAGGCGGGCTCTTTGCGGGTTTTGAGTGGAGTTTGGCAGCTGGTTTCGAAGGCTTCGCGACCTTCTTTGCTGCACTGGACTTAGCCGCCGGACGGGACGGGCTTTTTGAAGAGGTGGTTTTTGTTTTCAATCTGCTTTCCGTTAGGCCTGGAGAAAGGGCCGTTGAACATCCGCCACGCGTATCGTCAGGTCAAGAATTTGTTTTTGAAATTTTTGCCTTTCGTCTCTGGAGAGCAACCCATCGGCGATTCGACTCTTCAGCCCGTCGATTTCCCGTGTGAGTTGCTGGACCGTGAGGCCGTGAAGGATTTGCTTGGCGCGGTCGAGCGGTTCTGGCGTGGAACGGTGGATGTCCATGCTTGAGACAAGTCGTTCTTCGGAGGCTGTCAACTGGGAGGTGAGAAGGGATGGCGGAGTTGCGCCGTCCTCGTAATCCGCTTGAGCAATTTTGTTCACCAGGCCAGCGCCATCTTCAAATTCCGGCAACGCGTTTTGGCCTCTCAACCAAGCTCGAACTTCACGGCTGGTCAATGCCAAGCGACAGAGCATTTCCATGCCGGCGGTAGGATTAAGTTTTTCGACAGCCTCGTGTGCGGAAGATTGAGAGTCATCTTGATCCACAGCTGGTGCCTTCATTGCGACGCGTATGGCGGGCTGGGGGAGTCCGAGGCGGGAGGCGATGCGACCAAGCAGGGTTTCCCGCAGAACGGCATCCTGAACAAGTGTCAACGGAGGAGCTATGCGGGCGATGAGACGAGATTTTCCGGCGCTGTCGTGCAGTTCCCCAGATGCGAGCGCCTCGTTGACACTATGCTCGAAAAAGTCCGTGGCCTGATTAACGACCTCGAGAAATGCTGCCGGGCCGGAGCGGCGGATAAGTGAATCTGGGTCTTCCCCCTCGGGAAGGGCCACCACTTTCACCAGCAAACCTTGCGAAAGGAGAGCGGGGAGAGAGCGGGCAGCCGCTTTTTTTCCAGCGGCATCAGAGTCGAAGCACAGGAGGACGGTCTCGACATACCGTTTCAGCATCCGAGCCTGATCCCCGGTGAAGGCCGTGCCTTGTGGGGCTATGACATTGCGAATTCCGGCCTCGAAGGCGGATATCAGATCGAGTTGCCCCTCACAAACGATGGCAGCATTTTTTTCAATAAGGTCGCGTTTGGTCTTATCGAGCCCATAGAGGACTCGTCCCTTGGTAAAAAGTGGAGTCTCTGGTGAGTTCACATATTTGGCGGCTTTCGCATCCGCCTCGAGGATGCGCCCACTGAAGGCGATGACCTCGCCGTAGTCATTGCATATGGGAAACATGACCCTGTTGCGGAATCTGCTGTAGATGGCGCCGCCGGGCCTTGCGTCTTCTTTGGAGGAGGCCAGGCCGCTTTGAACGATTTCCTCTTGTGAAAACCGCCGTCCGCGCAGGTGTGCGAGGAGGGCGTCCCAAGAAGGGGGGGCGAAGCCAAGCTGCCAGCTCTTTGCCACACTGGAATTAATGCCTCTGGACTTTAGGTAATCGCGGGCGGGTGCAGCGTCGATGGATTTGAGGAGTTGGTCGTGAAACCACGCGGAGGACTCTGCATGCAGTGCCAAAAGACGCTGTCTCAGCCCGCTTCTCTGGTGGTCCTCGGGTGTGGAAGTTTCCTCAAGAATCGGTATTCCCGCGCGCTGGGCCAGACGGCGCACGGCCGATGGAAAGTCCAGATGCTCGTATTCCATAACGAAGCGCAGCACTCCGCCTCCGGCGCCACAGCCGAAGCAGTGGTAGTTTTGACGCGCGGGATTCACATGGAAGGACGGTGATTTCTCTCGATGAAAAGGACAGAGCGCCCGGAAGCTCGTCCCAGCACGCTTGAGAGGGAAATAGGATCCGATGAGGTCCACGATGTCGTTTGCATCGCTGACACGCTGGATTGTTTCTTCGGAAATGAGTCCCACAACCGGAAAATACCTTGCGGCGATTGTGTATGCGAGTGAGATTTCCGCTTCTATGAAGTTGCTTGTTTTAGGCTTGGTTTTTGTGGCGTTTCTGTTGCCCCTGCATGCGGGGGAGAACTCCATTTCAAAAGGCTCTGTGGTCGTCTTGCCCGTTCAGGGGATGGTGAGCGAGGCGAGGCTTTTCTTTCTCCGCCGCGCTCTAAAAAATGCCGAGGCTGTGGCCGCTGCAGCGATTGTTTTGGATATGGACACACCCGGTGGCGACCTCAAAGCGACCGAGAAGATCGTTCAAATGTTCTCCGGCAGCCCGATCCCCACCTATACCTATGTCAACGCAAATGCGGGTTCGGCCGGGGCGCTCATAGCGCTCGGAACAAAAAAAATTTACATGGCCCCGGTTAGCGCCATAGGAGCAGCCGCGCCGGTGGCTGGGAGCGGACAGGAAATCCCTGAAACGATGAACGCCAAGATTGTTTCTTACTACTCGGGATACTTCCGCAGCGTTGCTCAGAAAAATGGATATTATCCCGAGTTGGTGGATGGTTTTATGAACGTCGACAAGGAGGTCAGCATCGGCGGCGAAGTGATCAATCCCAAAGGCGCTTTGCTCACTCTCAGTGCCCAAGAGGCGGTGCGTGAAATCGGTGGGAAACCCCTTCTCGCCACTGGTATTGCCGAGGACATTCCGGCACTCGTGCGGGCTTGTGGTCTCCTACCTGAGCGCATCGTGCGGATCGAGCCATCTGGTTTTGAAAGCATGGCCCAGTGGATCACCACGCTTGCTCCATTGTTCCTGCTCGGAGGGGTCATTGGAGCCTATCTCGAGTTCAAGGCACCCGGTTTCGGTGTGGCGGGAATCCTATCCGCTGTTTGTTTCCTCATTTTCTTCGGAGGACACTATATCGCGGGCCTCACAGGTCTCGAAATGGTTGCGCTTTTTGTTATGGGAGTTCTTTGTATCTTGCTGGAGTTCATATTTTTTCCAGGCGTTTTCTTCTTGGCTCTTGGCGGTGCTCTCATGGTTCTCGCGGCGCTCTTTTTCTCAATGGCTGATCTCTACCCCGCGCAGCCGCTCACATTTTCGTTTGAGTTGCTTCAAGTTCCCATGAGGAATCTGACCATCACGATTGTCGCCAGCGCAGCCAGCGTTGCTCTGCTGGCGCGTTTTTTGCCCGGTATTCCCATCTTTCGGGGACTGTTCCTTTCCTCCGCATCGCCTACCGGTCCGTCGATAGCGGCTGTGGTTACGGAACTTGGTGCCGAGGCAAAAGTGGCCATCGGCGAGTCAGGTCACGCCGTTTCGATTCTGCGACCCTCCGGACGGGCGGAAATCAGCGGGAGTCTCTTTGATGTGGTGACAAATGGGGAGTTTCTCGAGGCGGGAACAAATATCCGTGTCCTTGCGGTGAATGGTCAGAACATCATCGTGGGCCGCCAGGCGTCCTGATCAGAGCGAGCGCGGATTCCGCTGCCAGCGATCCCGTGGCAAAGCACCCTTGGAGCAGGTATCCGCCCGTCGGCGCCTCCCAGTCGATCATCTCACCCGCCACGAAAAGCCCTGGAAATCTCCTCGCCATGAGGGCGGAATCAATCTCGCTCCAACACACTCCGCCAGCGCTCGAAATGGCTTCCGAGACATCCCGTGGGCCCTTGAGTGATATGACGCAGTTTTTCGCTTCGGCTGCGAGGGACTCGGCATCCTTCCACTCTCGACGCATAAGAAGTGCAAAAGCCGCATCGCCGAGCTTCCAGCGCACACGGGCCTCGCCCACAAAATTCCGACGCACCGATTCCATTTTGGAAACAAGTTGCCTGTGCGTGTGCGCGGGCTTGAAATCAAGCGCGATCGTTGGATCGGACATCCCTCGCAGGATTTTTCCCAACGCATAAACCGGTCCGCCTTCAATCCCGTAGCGCGTGACCAGGAGTTCCCCCGTGATCACGGATTCTCCAGCGCGCACGGTCACATTCTTCAATGGCTTTCCCTCCGCCAATTCGAGGAATTCTGCGCTCCAATCGTGTTCCCAGCCGCAGTTGGCTGCGAGGAGGGGCTCTGTGGAAATGCTGAGTTCGCCAAAAAGATCAGTCCACCGGCCATCCGATCCCGTTTGTGGCCACGAGGCCCCTCCAAGTGCGAGGATGACGGCATCTGATCGATAGGCGGCTCCATTTGAAAACGCCATGTGAATGCCATCGTCCTGACGCATCGAGATGAGTCGGTGATTCATGGCAAAGCGAACCCCTGCCTTCCGTAGTCTGGCCACCCATGCACGAAGCAGTGTGGCCGCCTTGAGATTCTTCAAGTAAACCCTGCCACTACCTGCGACAAAAGTCTCTGCTTCCAGTCCATGCGCCCAGTCGCGAAAAGCCTGTGGGGAAAATCTCGCCAAGAGAGAGTCCCAGAATTTGGTATCCCTTCCTTTTCCCGAGTATCTTTTGGCAAATTCTTCGATCGGTTCGGAGTGTGTCAGGTTCATGCCGCCCTTGCCCGCGACGAGAAACTTCCTCCCCACGGAGGGTTTCGCGTCAAAGAGTGTCACATCCGCATTCCCAAGATTGGCCACCTCCGCCGCACGCAGTCCGGCGGGTCCGCCGCCAATGATTGCGATGCGCTTCACTTCGGGCCTCCCGCTTTCAGCCTTCGTCCCTCCAAAGTGAGCACGGCCATTGAGGCGGCATCTCCAGCCCAATCAAGAAAAGTGGTGGTGATGAGCGTCTGTGCGGCCTTGGGCAGCGCGGCGAGAAGGTTGTTGCGGCGCGCTGTGTCGAGCTCCCCGAAAATGTCATCCAGAAGAAGCACGGGGGGATGCCCGTGTATGGCCTCGATGTGCCTTGCTTGGGCGATCTTCAAGGCGAGGGCAATCGTGCGTTGTTGCCCTTCGGAGGCAAAGGATGACGCCTTGAGGGCGTTCAATTCCAATTCCAAGTCGTCGCGGTGCGGACCGCAGACCGTTTGCCTGAGGCGATCCTCCTCGGGGCGCGATGTGGCGAGCGCTTCGGAAAATGGCACACTGCAGCCCGGTCGGTGGCGGACTGCCAATGTATCCGCCGCCGAGCTGATCTCCAGACAGGCCGAAGCGGCGAGGGGAGCCAGTGCTTCCACGAGCTTGGATCTCGCTGCGAGCAAGACCTCGCCGGAGTCCAGAAGCGGTAGGTCGAAGGCGGCAATCTCTCGGCGCGGGCGACCTTCCTTGAGGAGGGCATTCCGTGAGCGCAGCGCCCGCTCGTAGTCACGGAGCGCCTTGCGGTAGCCGGGCACGGATTGCATGCCGAGGAAGTCCAGATACCTCCGCCTCACAGACCCCGAGCCCTTCACCAGATCCAGATCGGAATTCGAAAACCAGGTGATTCGCGCCGTGGAGAGGTAGTCTTCCGATTTTTGCTGGATTTTCGAGTCGAGAGTGATCGAGCGCCCCTCGGGTGTCTGGCAGTATTTCAGGTGTGTGTCGCCGAAGCGCCCTTCCAGCGCAAAAGATTCCGATCCGCTTTGAATCAAGTCTGAAGTCGTCGTGGTGCGAGGCGACTGCAAGCGAAGAAGGACACACACAGCTTCCAGGATGGATGTCTTGCCTTGAGCGTTTTGCCCCACAATGCAGGTGCGGTGCTCATCCGGAAAAAAATCCAGATTTTCAAAGCATCGAAAATGGTGGAGGCGGACTTCCCGGATCACGCAAATTTCTCCATGCGGTCGGCCTCGCGGGCGAGTGCGGCATCGAGCGCCCACTCGGGAAAATCCGGTGAGAGCGTGGCAGTGAAATGCACACGCTTTCCGGTTGCCGGGTGCTTGAATCCAAGCTTCCACGCGTGCAGAAAGTGGCGTTCACAAGTCCCGCGCCTGCCGTATTGAGGGTCGCCGGTAACAGGGTGTCCCAGGTGCTTCAAATGCACGCGGATTTGATGCGTTCTTCCTGTGCGAGGGCGACATTCAACGAGTGACTTGCCATCGCGGTTGCCAAGCACGCGGTAATGGGTGAGTGCGTCGCGCCCCCGATCGACAACCGCCATTTTCTGGCGATGAACCGCGTGACGTCCGATGGCTGCTTCGATCTTGCCATGAGGCATGCGAGGGGTTCCATCGCAAAGTGCCAGATAAGATTTCTCCACCTCGCGCGCGGCAAACTGTGCGGAAAGCGAATTATGTGCGGCCTCGGTTTTCGCCACGACGAGACAACCGGAAGTCTCCTTGTCCAATCGATGGACAATGCCGGGGCGGCCTTCTCCGCCGACGATATCCAGTGCTCCGCAGTGATGCAGAAGACCATTTGCTAGCGTGCCCTCCCGGTTTCCCGCTCCTGGATGCACCACCAGTCCCGCGGGCTTGTTCAGAACGATCAGCGTGTCATCCTCAAAGATGAAATTGATCGGAATATCCTGCGCAGCCAGTGGCGAGGGCGCAGTCTCGTGAGGAACCTGAAAGACGATTTCATCCCCCGCGCGGAGAGGATACGAAGGCTTTGCGCTGACTTGATTGACCAGGGCATGACCGTCCTTGATGAATCCTTGGAGCCTTGCGCGCGAAAAATCCGAACACTCGGCTCCGAGAAATTTATCCAGGCGTTGGCCGGACTGCTCCGGAGTGACAAAAAATTGAAATGGCATGCTTGTGGCCTCGAATGAGAATTCCGAGATACTCCCGATACTGGTCACGCTGGTCTGTCAACGCAAGGAGATCGGCGAATCGAGCTCCGCTTCTACGATTCAAAAGAATCCCGCCTGCGCGCGATCTCCTGGAGCAGTTCCTCGTATTGCTGACGCTGAATGGCATGCTGCAACTCCTCCCGTGCTCCGCTGAACACAAACATGGCAATCAAAATAAGCATCGGATTTGCAAAAAACCCCAGCACCGCAAAGCCACAAGCCATGATTTGACCCGTCCGCGCGGCGAAACGGGTGGCCGTGAGGTGGCTGAATCTCATCGCTAAAAGTGCCCTCAGCACACGCCCACCATCCATCGGGAAAGCAGGGATCATATTGAAAAAAACCAACCCGCAATTCACCACAAGCAGATTGTGTAGTTGGATGCGCAAGGTGCTATCCGGTCCGTCGAGAATTCCGCCCGTGAGTGCCAATATCCCCGCCAAGGCGAGGGCGATTCCCACATTCACTGCCGGTCCCGCAATCGCGATGAAAAGCTCCATCGAAGGTTTTTCGGGGATGCTTTCCATGCGAGCCACGCCGCCGATGGGCAGCAGGGTGATGTCTGGAGTGCGAATGCCATAGTGCCTCCCCGCCAGCGCGTGGCCGAATTCGTGGAGCAAGACGCAGAGAAAAAGGGCTCCGATAAACGAGAGTTCCTTGAGCGCGCCGGTCAGACCCGCCTCTTGCCACCCAAGGAACCCAAAGTAGGCCGGAAGCAGTAAAAAAGTGACATGAATTCTCACGTCGATGCCTGCGACTCGGGCGATGCGATACGACCACTTCATAAAAATTGATTTTCGGATGCGTGAATTCCCATAAACTCTTTTCTTCAGCGCTTACGAGCGCCCATGTTTCAACATTCACAATCCATCATTCCGAAAGAAAAGAAAATGTCGCTTTCCCTACCCAAAGTTCTCGTGGCCGATCCCGTATCCCAAAGTGGAGTCGATGAACTCTCCTCTGGCGGCGCTCTCGAGGTTGTTGTTCAAACCGGACTCCCCGAGGCCGAAATCATCAAGATCATCCCAGAGTTTTCCGCAATTGTCGTCCGTAGCCAGACCAAAGTGACTGCAGCCGTTCTTGAGGCTGCCACAAATCTTAAAGTCGTCGGCCGCGCCGGGGTGGGTGTGGACAACGTGGATGTCGAAGCCGCCACGCGCCATGGTGTCATTGTCATGAATACGCCCGGCGGAAATACGATTTCCACCGCAGAGCACGCTTTTTCCCTCCTCGTCAGCATCGCCCGGAACATCCCGCAGGCCGATGCCAGCATGAAGGCCGGACGCTGGGATCGTAAGAAATACGAGGGCGTTGAACTCTACAACAAGACACTAGGGATTCTCGGCATGGGTCGCATCGGCACCGAGTTGGCGCGTCGAGCCATGGCTTTCGGCATGCGCGTGCTCGCCTACGATCCCTACCTCTCCATCAGTCGCGCCCGCAGCCTGCAGGTGGAACTCGTCGAGGATATCGACACCCTGCTTCCTCAGGCGGATTTCATTAGCATGCACATGCCGCTCACTGACGAAACTCGGCACATGCTCGACGCCCGGCGTTTGGCCCTCTGTAAAAAAGGCGTCCGCATCGTCAACTGTGCCCGTGGTGGTCTCGTTTCCGAAAGCGCCCTGCACGACGCCCTGAAATCTGGCCATGTCGGTGCCGCCGCGCTTGATGTCTTCGAGGTCGAGCCTCCGCCAGCCGACTTCCCGCTGCGCGATCTTCCGAATATCGTCTTCACGCCTCACCTTGGAGCCAGCACGGCCGAGGCCCAGGAAAATGTGGGTATCGAAATCGCCCAAGCCATCCGTGCCGCTCTGCTCGATGGCGAAATCCGAAATGCGGTGAACATGCCGAGCATCGATGCAAAAACAGCCGCCGTCGTGAAGCCCTACCTCACCCTCGGTGATAAAATGGGACGCTTCGTGGCTCAACTCGCACCAAAACGCAACGACCGCGTTGTTATTACCTACGGTGGAAAGGCCGTTGAAATGCCGACCGATGCCATCAGCCGAGCCATTCTCACCGGTTTTCTCAAGCACGCCGGAGGCGAGGAGGTCAACAGTGTCAATGTGCGCAGCATGGCGGCCACCCTCGGCCTCGATGTCCAAGAAGTGCGCTCCAGCGAGCAGACCGATTTCAATGAATGGATTCATGTCGCTGTCTTCAGCGGCGAAACCAAGGTCTCTCTCGGTGGCACATTTTTTGGAGCGAAAAACGACCCGCGCATCGTGCGTGTGAACAGCAATTCGGTAGAGGTCACCCCCTCTGGCGTCGTTCTCATGCTCGAAAATCGCGACCGTCCTGGCATTGTCGGTCACATCGGCACGCTCCTCGGCACGGAGCAAATCAACATCGCCAGCATGAGCCTTTCCCGCACGGAGCAAGGCGGACGCGCCCTCACCCTTCTCAACCTCGACAGCATGCCTGGTGCGGATGTGATGGCGAGGCTCTCAGCCGACGCCGACATCTATAGCGCCCGGGTCATCGCTCTCTAAACCTGCGGAAGCGGGCGAGGCAGCCATGCAACAAACCGAGGCTATCCTCATCCGCAAGCAGGCGTGGAGCGACACCAGTCTCATCACGACATGGCTCACCAGCGGGCATGGCAAAGTCACCGCCATGGCCCGTGCAGCTCGGCGCCCGGCCAGTCCGTTTGCTGGCCGCTTGGACCTTTTCCACAAGGCCGAGATTGCCTTTGCGACGACCAAGAGGGGAACCTTGCACACGCTTCGCGAAGTGCGACTCCTCGAGATTTTTTCCGCAAGCTCGGCCGCGAATCTTTTCCTCTGCGGCTACTTCGCTGAGCTCACCGATCTCGTCACCCAGCCCGGCGAGCCATTTCCCGAAATCTACGATCTCTTTGCCCGCGCCACCACGCATCTGGGACACTCGCCAGCCAGCATGCGGGCACTGGAATTCTTCGAGAGTGAACTCTGCCGCCTTCTGGGAGTGCATGACGGCACCACCTGTGCGAGGGCAGCCATCGAAACATATTGCGGTCGCATCCCCTCATCGCGTATGGCTGCTTTGCAATTGTTGAATCCCCGCTCCGCACCGTGAAACGAATCTTTCAGCAGACTCTCCTTCTATCTGCCATTGCGTTTGTCTGCATGCCGCTTACTGGCTGCATCGGCCCGAATATTAAGGGCTACAAAACCAAACCCTACACGCTGCGCGGCATCCGCTATCATCCCATGACTCCGCGCGAGGCCCTCGGTCACAGAGAGGTTGGCGTGGCCTCGCATTACTCCGAGCATTTTCTGATCTTTCCGGGCAAGACGGCCACGGGTGAGAAGCTCTGGCCATGGACGCGTGTGGCAGCCCACAAAACTCTCCCGATTCCCTGCGTGGTCAAGGTCACAAACCTTAAAAATGGACGATCTACCAAAGTCCGCGTCAATGATCGAGGGCCATTCATTCGGGGCCGTATGCTCGATGTTACAAAACCCGTCGCAGATGACCTCGGCTTCACCAAACAGGGACTCACGCAAGTGCGAATCGAAGTCCTGAGTGTTGGCGACGGCTCCTACCGCATCAGGTAGGGTGGGGCTCTGAGCTCTAAAAATCAGGCTGTCTGGAGATTGTAAACTGGGGAGAGGATGGAAAGGTTGTCAGGGCGCGAGTAGGCCATCTGGGCAACGGTGATATGGCGTGTTCCGAACGCGGCTTCGCAGTAGCGGAGGTAGTAGCGCCATTTGCGGATGAAGGCCTCGTCGAAGCCGAGGGCGCGGACTTCCGGGAGCTTGCTCTCGAAGGTCTCGGCCCAGCGCTGGAGGGTGAGGGCGTAGTGGGGCGCCATGTCCTCGTATTCGAAGAGATTCAAGTCGCCGCAGGCCTTCATGGCCTGAGCGATGCGGGCGTTGCTCATGAGGAGCGAGCCGGGAAAGATGTGCTTCTGGATGAAATCCACGCCATCGCGGAGGATGGGATACTGGTTGTCTGGGCAGAGGATGGCTTGCAAGCCAAGAATGCCGCGAGGGTGCAGGAGCTCATCGATTTTGGCGAAATAGCCGTCCACATAACGGTCGCCGACAGCCTCCAGCATTTCGATGGAAGCCACCTTGTCGAAGCTCCCGCGAAGGTCCCGGTAGTCACAGAGCAGAAGTTGAATCCTGTCGCCAAGGCCAGCCTCTTCGATGCGGCGCGAGGCTTCGTCGTATTGCTGGCGCGAGATGGTAACCGTGGTGACTTTGCAGCCATAGTTTTTGGCCGCATGCATACTGAAGCCTCCCCATCCACTCCCGATCTCGAGGACATGATCGGTGGGGATAATATGCAGGCGTTTGCAGAGTTTATCGTATTTTCGCGTTTGAGCCGTTTCCATCGACTCGTCGGGTGCTTCGAAATACGCGCTGGAGTAGGTCATGCTGGCATCAAGCCAGAGCTGAAAGAAGTCGTTGCTGAGGTCGTAGTGCTCGCTGATGTTTTTTTTGCTGATTGCCTTGCTGTTCGGTCGGCGAAGGTGGAACAAGCGGTTTGCGGCACTAAGGAGATTGAAAAAGCCGGTTCCACGCGCACGGCGGGTCTGCATGGCTTGGGTGTCGTCCGCATTCAGGATAAACCAAGTGATGACTTTTACGAGGCTGTCGGTCGTCCACTCGCCGGCCATGTAGCCCTCAGAAAAGCCGATGGGACCATTGAGAACGCAGCGCTTGAAGAAGTTCTCATCGGTGACCTCAATGCGTGCCTGAATGCCAATTCCAAGCCCTCCGTAGAGGCTACGGGTGCCATCGGGCAGGATGACTTCGAGGCGACCGAGTTTGAGTTTGGCGAAGCTATTGAGAACGAGTCGGCGGAAAAGCATGTCTACCGCCTACGATGACGATGCCGTGCGGCTTAGGCAAGTTTCGCCGCGCCGAAGAGGCCGCGTTTTTTTATGACATCCCTCGCAGCCTCGGGAACCATCGTTTCCCAGTTGGCATCCCCCGCGGCGATCATTTCCAGAACTTTCGGCGAGTGAATTCGGAGGTAGTCCGGACGGTAGTCCTCGATCGGGCGAATCAGATTATTCACGCGTAGGTGCTCGTAGAGGTTTTCCAAGCCGTGCGGGGTGCGAAAGTTTTCACAGGTCACCAGTTCTCCGCTCGTCGCGAGGAAGGGATACACATAGAGCCGGACATTTCTTTTGAAGAGTCGGCCGAGGGCTTCGAGAATCCCGCCTTCGAGGTCGTTGTAATGCCCAGAATTGAAAATCTCGTTCAGGCCAGGAATGCCCATGGGGAGGCCGATCGGTTTCTCCGTGTAGCGGGTGAGAAAATTCACCAGCTTGTAGTATTCGCCATAGTTGGAGATGAGCACGGTGCGGCCCAGAGCGCCGAGGAGATCAATGCGGTCAAGAAAATCGTGGAGATCAAGAGGCCCGTGTGAGAGGAGGTTTTTGATGGTGATTTCCATGAGGATCGCGGGCTCCTCGCCCTCCACGCCTTGCTCACGCTCGAAGAGTCTTTTGGCGCCATCCAACATGTCGTTTGTGACATGGGTGACGGGACGGAAACTGCCGCGCTCGACGAGAATGGGTCTTTTGTAGAACGCGTCCGAGGCCTGCACGACCTCGCCGTCGGGGCGGAACAGTGTGGCGCGGGTCAGCTTTTGCACGACGAGCTCGAGGCTCATGATGCGGTTGTCCACACCCGGGAACGCCGGTCCCGAGAAACGGATCATATCCACTTCAATGCGGCCGGGCTTCAGGTCATCAAGCAGCGAGCCAATGAGCCTTCGGGGGTCTTGGTGATTGAAAGCTGCCCCATAGATGAGATTCACGCCGGTGATGCCCAGCGCCTCCTGCTGGAGAAGGTTCTCGGCGTCAAGCATGCGGACATGAACAATAATGTCGCTGAAATCCGCATGGGGAGCGTGTTGGAAGCGGAGGCCCATCCAACCATGCGACTCATCATGCCTGCGAAAGCTTCGGGCGGCCACCGTATCGGCAAAAACAAAGAAACGCCGTGTGTCGCCGGCTGTGGCGCCGAGGCGCTCGATGAGGAGTCTCTGCTCGTGTCCAAGCATCGTCTCCAAGCGCTCGCGGCTCACGTAGCGGGGCGATGATCCGTAGATGGCATCGCTGAATGTCATGTCGTAGGCGGACATGGTCTTTGCAATTGTTCCAGCCGCTCCACCCGCTGTGAAGAAATGGCGGGCCACCTCCTGCCCAGCCCCTATTTCGGCGAAAGTGCCGTAGAATCCATTATCCAAATTCACCTTGAGCGCTTTGCCCAAGGTTCCCCGTTCGGCATCCTTATTCAACATGGGCTCAAATTACACAGATCGCTTGCACGAACCATAGAGACTTTTTTTAAAAATCACCAACCCTCATCTCGTCTGGCAAGCAAACGAACGATCATCCACCCGGCGTCCTGCCGCGATCAGACAACCCGTTTTTCGAACTCGTCCGGGAATTTGGCGAGGAAACTTTGGGTCGGCCATGCGCAAGCCTCGCCAAACGCGCAAATGGTGCGTCCGGCGATGTTGTCGGCAATATTTTTGAGGTTCTTCGCATCGTCGGGGCGTGCGCCTTCGTCGATGATGCGAGTGGTGACCTTGGACATCCAGAGGCTGCCTTCGCGGCAAGGCGTGCACTGTCCACAGCTTTCATGGGCATAGAATTGATTCAGGTTGTTGAGAGCCCACACCATATCGCGGGTGTCATCCATGATCATCACACCTCCGCTTCCAACCATCGTTCCGGCGGCTTGGAGCGTGGAGGCGTCCATCGTCAAATCCAAGAGCGGGGTTTCCTTGTCTATCATCTGTCCATCCGGGCCCTTGATCTTGAGTTTGAAAACCTCGCCCGCGCGGAGAACTTTAGCCGAGCTGCCGCCGGGGATGACGGCTTTGAGTGTGCGGCCGGGCTTGAGTCCGCCGCAGATATCGTTGATGAGTTCGCCGAGAGTCACAGCTCCGCATGGGAGTTCGTAGAAGCCGGGGCGAACGACATCGCCACTCACACACATGGTGCGCGTGCCACCGTCGCCGGGCGTGCCCATTTTGGCGTATTCCTCGGGACCCATGGCCAGAATGTGCTTCACATGGCAGATCGTTTCCACGTTGTTGACGATGGTCGGCTTCATATAAAGGCCCAGCACGGCTGGGAAATACGGCGGCTTGATGCGGGGGTAGGGGCGCTTGCCCTCGAGGGATTCGAGCAGGCTGGTTTCCTCGCCGCAAATGTAGGCTCCAGCGCCTTGGTGGACGTAGATGTCGAGGTCGAAGCCGGAGCCGAGGATGTTTTTTCCAAGGAAACCCTTCGCATGGGCTTCCTTGATGGCGTTCCAAACGATCTTGGCCGCTTTAGGAAATTCGCAGCGGATGTAGATGTAGGAGAGGTGGACATTGGTCGCGAAGGCGGCGATGGCAAGGCCTTCGATCAGCTGGTGCGGATCCTCGTGAAGGATGTAGCGATCCTTGAAAGTGCCGGGTTCAGACTCGTCCGCGTTTACGACGATGTAGTGATCCTTGCCGTCGTCGTATTTGATGAAGCTCCACTTGGCACCTGCGGGGAAGCCTGCTCCACCACGCCCGCGAAGGTTGGCGGCTTTGACCATGTCGATGATCTCGCCGGGTTTCATGGTGATGGCTTTTTTGAGGGACTCGTAGCCCCCATGGGCGAGGTAGGTCTCAATGTCCGGTGCATATCCGGGCTTGCTGATATTTCCGAAAATGATCCGGCGTTCTTTCGGGTGCGGAGGTTGGAGAAGGGATGCCATATTATTTATATTTCTCTACGATTGCCGACACGCCGGTGGGCGAAATGTTTTCGACGAGGTCGTCGTTGATGAGCGCCACGGGGGCGCTGCCGCAGCTGGCGAGGCACTCCACAAATTCGACGCTGAACTTGCCGTCGGCGCTCGTTGGGGGCGCATAGCCGAAACCATGGTGTTCTTCGTGGGGATCAAGTCCCACAGCCTGGCAAAATTTATCCTTCACTTCATAGCTCCCGGCAAGTGCGCAGGCGAGTGTGCGGCAGACGCGAATAACAGTCTTGCCAGCCTGCTCGCGGCGGAACCAAGGGTAGAAAGTCACCAACTCAAGGATGTTCACAGGTGTGAGATCGAGCTGGGTGGCTATCCACTCGATGCCAGTGTCATCAATAAATCCAAAGTGGTTTTGCCAGAGGTGCAAGAGTGGCAGGGAAGCGCTGCGCTTTGAGACAGGGTAATGGGAAATAAGTTCTTTCGCTTCGGTGGCGAACTCCGGCGTGATGGCATCCGCCTGACTCGTGATGGTATCGGTCATGGCTGGTATTTATGGGAGGTCGGGGCCTTCGCTTCAAGAAAAAGCATTCTCGCGGAGCAAGGACACCGTTCGATCGGTCGCGCCGCGGTGGATTTCGAGGCACTTGACGCCACACCGCACCATGGCGTTTCGTTTTTCGGGTGAGGAGAGAAGTGACTCCACGGCGACTTGCAAAGTGGCTTCGTCGGAAATTTCCATAGCGGCTTGGTTGCGGAGCAGCCCTTGGACGAGCGAGGCGAAGTTCCGCATATGGGGGCCGAAAACAACGGGAACGCCCGCTGCAAGGGGCTCGGCGGGATTTTGACCGCCACGGTCGCAGAGGCTTTTTCCCATGAAGACCACAGTGGCGCAGAGATACCAGCTCACAAGCTCGCCGGTCGTATCCACGAGCAGGACATCCGGCCTGGTGCGTTGTTCCGATTGGGTGCGGCGGGCGACTTTGAGTCCGAGTCGCTCCATCTGGCGTGCTACGGCGCCGCCGCGCTCGTGGTGGCGAGGAACAAGAATAAGAAACAAGTCGGGCCGGGATTTGCGGAGTTGCAAAAACACACGCGCAAGAATTTCCTCCTCACCCTCGAAGGTGCTGCCTCCCAGCAGAACCGGTGCATCCACTGGAACACCGAGCGCATCCAGCACGGGGCGGAAATTGCGGACAGGGCGGGCTGCGGCCGCAGAGTCGTCGAATTTGATGCTGCCCGTGACATGCAATTTATCCTGTCGCACTCCCAGGGAGGTCCAGCGCGCAATATCTTCCGGCTCCTGCAGGTAGAGGGCGTCGAGTTGGTTGAAGAGCGGAGCGGCGATCATTCGCGCGGCGCGAAAGCGCTTTTCCGAGCGCGGAGAGAGGCGCGCATTCACCAAAACAGCCTTCGCGCCGAGGCGGCGTGCCTCGCACACCACATTCGGCCATACTTCGGCTTCCACAAGAATCAATGCCCGAGGGCGAATGGTTTGCATCACACGGCGAACCACAGGCAGAAAATCAAGCGGGTTGTAGATGGGTTCGAGCCAAGGCGACTTGCGCGAAGCGGCCAGCTTGAAGCCGGTCGAGGTCGTCGTGGAAAGTATGAAGACAAGGGAAGGGTCGGCATCGCGCAAAGCCTGAATGAGCTTGAGGGCAATATTCACCTCACCGACGCTCACCGCATGCAACCACACGCGGCCAGTTCCGGCAATCTTCTCGCGAACTCCAGGGGAGTAAATGCCGAATCGCTGGCCGAACTTGTGGCGGTATTTTCCTCTACGAATCATTCGCACCAAGAAGCTGGGAAGCATCAATAGGACTGCCATCGGGAACACAACATTGTAGAGAAAGCGGACCGGACTGATCATTTTCTGGCAAGGTAAAGGACTTCGCTGCCGCCGTAGCGTTTGCTGCGCAGGATTTCGAAGACGGGGCTGTCGATGTCTGCGCTTCTGGATTGCCTCTCGAGCACAAAAAGCCCCCCCGGTTTCAGTGCGGCAGCAAGCTTCATCGATCCAGCTAATGCAGCAGAGTGGTCGATATCGCCTCGGTTTTTGGAATACGGAGGATCTGCAAAAATCAGGTCGAAAGCGGACTCCCCGGCATAGAGATCGAGGAAGCGGTAGGCATCCATCGTCTGCACGACGCCTTCAACTTTGGCCATGCGGAGATTCTCGCGGATGCAGCGAACACATCGTTCGTTTTCATCAACGAAAACGGCGGACTCCGACCCTCGGCTCAGAGCCTCGATACCCATGCCACCCGAGCCCGCGAAAAGGTCGAGCACGCGGGCACCGGGAACACTTTCGCCCAGACTGGAAAAAACGGCCCCTCGGACACGATCCATCGTAGGTCGGAGCCCATCGGGAGGGGCTTTGAGCGGACGACCGCCTGCGCTGCCGGCAATGATTCGCATAAGGGGGGAACTCAGTTTGTCGGCGTCGGGGTTGGGGACGCTTTGTTTTTCTTTTTCTCCTTCTTCGGCATTCGGAGGAGGTTTTTCAAGAGCCCTCCCACATCGTCGCCGAGGCGTATGCCTACCAACTTATCGAGCAAGTCGGTCTTCGGGCGTGAGAGGGTGCCCGTGATCGAAAATGGCATGTGTGAGTAGCCCTCGCGCTCAGAGGGTTTGAACTTTGAGCCCATAAAGCCTAATGAATCCTTGAGCATCTTGTTGCCAACATGGAAGCGCGCATCAAGGTCGAGTGCGCCGTCCAAGCGTGCCTCGCCCTTCGCGTCCATAAGGATATTGGCGGTTTCGAGTTCGAGACGATCGACGAGAATTTTTCCGTCCCGGATCGTGAGTGCTGTCTCTGCGGTTTGAAGTTCCAGAACACGAAGTTCGTTGATGCGGAGCATTTCTCCAAGTTGGCGCAGGGGATCGATTGGCTGCATGCGCGCCTCGGTAAGACTCGCTGAAGCCGAACCAGTGAAGGACTCCGGCTTGCTGGGAGTGCCTTCGAGATTCGCTTTTGCAAATAGAAAACCCTGCGTGCCCTCGGGGTTGAAACCCGCTTCTTCGACCAGTTTCGACAAAGAGACATTTTCCGTCGAGAGCGACCCCGTGAAAAAGGCTCCAGCGCCCATCAAGGCCTCGAAAGATCCTGTCACCTTACCGTTGGCCCAGTCGGCCCGCAGTTCTGTGATTCTCAGAGCGCCATCGCGATATTCAAAAATTCCAGAGACCTCCGTGCAGCGTGCCATCTCTGCAAAGGCGGCATTTTTTATGCGAAAGACTCCCGTCGCCGATCCATCTGGCAGCACCTTTCCCTCTGCGGAGCAGCCCTCGAGACGGATCGGACTCCCACCTTGTTCCGGGTAAAGGAATGCCTGCCCTTGGAGGATGCGAATATTCTCAACGAATACCGACCCCGCCCGCTCTGGCTTTGCAGGTTTCACGACTTCGGTGGGTGTGGGCGCTTGTTGCAGCGGTGGTGGCAGGTCGGCGGATGATTCTTTCGGTGCCTCCACACCTGGGGTTTTGGAACCAGGCACCTCGGGCTTTTTCCCAAGCTTCTGAAAGGGAAGGGTGGCTCCGATTGGCCACACCCCGCTCTGCGCGCGAACAAGGATGATCGAGGGTTCCTCGAAACTAATATCCTTGATCACAAATTTGCCCTGCAAGAGCGAAGTGAGACGGAGGTGGCACTTCATAGCCCGCACGGACAGAAAGGGCTTCTTCGCATTGTCAGGCTGGGGGATTTTAATTCCCGATACGGTCAAGCCCGACCACGGAGTGTAGTAGGTCTGGCTGATCACAGGCTCGAATCCCGTCGCCCGGGAAACGGCTTCCCGCAATTTGACCTGCACACCCGCTGACTGGAGATAGATGTTTAGACAGAGAGTGGCCGCCGCAAAGAGGGTGAGTATTATTCCTGTCAGGATGAGAATTGGCTTGGCAATCGAGCGCACAAACTGAAGCTACCGCTCTTCTTTCGAAAGTGAAGTGTGAATAAGACGATCACCATCCTCAACCCTGCCGCCCGTAGCGATAAAGCCATCAAGCTCCGCGAGCGCATCCATGCACTCTCGGGCGGTGTGCCCATGCACCTCACCTCCGAGGCGGGTGACGCTCGCCAGATCGCCGCGCAAGCCGTGCGCGACGGGGTGGAAGTGATCATCGCCGCTGGTGGCGACGGCACGCTCAACGAAGTCATCAATGGAATCGGCCACGCGCCCGTTCGCCTTGGAATTCTTCCTGTTGGCACGATGAATGTCTTTGCCACTGAGATTGGTATTCCACTCGGGAATCTTGAGGCCGCTTGGAAGGTCATCGAGCAGGGAAAGGTCATTTCCGTTGATTTGCCGCGAGCCAATGACACCCACTTCATCCAACTCGCCGGAGTCGGGTTGGATGCCGAGGTGGTTCGCAAAACCACAGCCGACTCCAAGAGGGCGCTCGGTCCTCTCAGTTACCTTCTCACACTTGTGCAGGTCGCTGCCCACAAGCCCCCCCACATCCTTTTGGAGGCGGAGGGCGACCGTCTCCGCGAAGGCTCATTTGCGCTTATCGGGAATGGCCGCCTCTATGGAGGACCCTTTCCCGTTTTCAAACGAGCAAACCTCCAAGACGGACTGCTGGATGTGCTCGTCTTTGAAAATCAGAGCCACTGGGATGTCGTGCGCTACTTTCAAGCCATAGCCTTTGGCACACATCCCGAGTTGCCAGATGTGGAATATTTCCAGACCAGCAGCCTCAAAGTAACCAGTTCGGGCGATGTCCCGGTCGAACTCGACGGCGAGATCGCCGGCATGCTGCCCTGTGTTTTTTCTATCGAATCCCAAAAATTGCTCGTGATCGCACCTTGATCCGTCGAATCCGCTTGCCTCGCTGCCACGGTCAAAACTAATCTGCCCGCCAGTTAGCTGGACTTTTCAACATCAAGTTCTGCATACCACCCGCGCGATTAGCTCAGCGGTAGAGCGCTTGCTTCACACCCCTAATTTGGCGTTTTTGCCTAAAATTGCCTGAGCTTTCAGAACCTCGCAAACCCGCATCTACTCTGGCTCTGCCGCCGATGCGATGTTTTCTGGAGATTGCAGAAAATTGCCTATTTTTACCCGTAGGGTTACAAAAAAAGGTTACAAAGGTAGAGCGCTTGCTTTTTTCGACTCCCCTACGCAAAAAAAAATGCTTCAGTGGCAAGCGCTCTACCAAGCGCGAACGGTGCGGCGAGCGGGCCTCGGAGAAAAATGGTAACCGCTGGGATTTGCCCAGTTCGGCCTGCCCACCGCAAATTCGTATTCGTCTACACCAGCCCCGCAGCGCGGATCGCGTAGTTGCTCAAAATGCTCCCATGCTGCGTCTCGACTCTCGCGGGGATCCTGCTTCGTCTGGAAAAACTCGTCCCGTGCCATTTTAGGAAGACTTTTGTTGAAGGAGTTTTATTTGCTCACGCAGCTCGGCAATCGTCCGATCACGCCAGAAGATTGACTCGGCAAGGTCTTTGGTTTTTTTGCCCTTTGCGCGATGCTGAAAGTCCACAAGTTGGGCATTGATCTTTCGTTCGGCCCTAATTTTTTTGGCCTTAATTTTTCGTTCTGCTGCCGTTTCTGGCTCGGTTTTCTGCCGACGTCTTTTTTTCCAAAGCCAAAATTGATGAGCGTGTTGTGCCAAGATTGGGACAAGTCGGGCCTGCCTCGCCAGCTCGAAAACATTGGCTGGGGTGCAGGTCAAAGTGCCTTGGCAACCTGTCACCTCCACAACAGCGTCGGCGCGCTTGGGTTTCTTTTTCCTGCTGTCGTATGGCGTTGCGTCCGGTGGCCCGAACGACCGGAGAGGCTGCCACAGAGCGTCCTCTTGTTCCTTCGGCGGCGTGATCGTCACGATCAAGCCTTGAGTCGAGATCGTGATTGGCGGCGCGCCAGGAGCGAGTCCTTGCAGGGCAATTTGGAGTGGCGAGATCATTTTAATTTGCTGATCTGCTTTTGAACGGCCGCAAGCTCGGCCTCGAGAGATGCGATCATGGAGCGGCATTGTTTCGCGTAGCTCGGCAGTGCTTCTGCGACAAGTCGGTTCTGTGAGATGCCACTCACAGCCATTTGAAGATGCTCTTCGAAGCGCGCGTCATGGCGTGCATAGAATCGCGTTGTCATGGCGGTGGCCTCGGCTGCGGGGCTGGTGGCGGATTTGTATTTTTTACTTAGGTCTTCGATGCGCTGAAGTGCTGTGGACTCAAGTTGGATCGCCTGCTCGAGTCCGGCCTGTGTTGTGAGAAGTTTCTCGATTGCTGCCTCTCGGCCCCGAGCGCGATCCAGTGCGGCTTCGGCGGCTTTGCGTTCGCCACGGATGGCGGAAGTCAGTGAATCAAGCACGCTGCTGATGCCGAAAGATTTTCTCTCGCGAGAGATCATCTCTGCCTTCGCCAAAATCGCGGAGTCGGCTGGGTTGATGACGCTCGGCGTGCCCTCTGGCAGTGCGGCTCGGATGCTCGCTGCTCGCTCAAGAACCTCGCTGCGGGAAAGTGTTTCAAGCAACATAAACACCTCCTGCGTTTGCGATCGTTCCGCTGTTTCTCGTTTCGCTGATATGTCTCTCGATGGCGGCGAGTGCGGGCGCATCGACTTTGAAACCGGTTTTGACTTTCACAGCATAGCGGCCAAGCAAGTATGCTGCGGCTTCCAAGCCAATTCCAAAGCGGTCTGCGAGTCTTTGCGCGGAGTAGATGTCGCTCTCTGCTGCAACCTTTGTCCTGATGCGTCGTATCTCTGCTGCGGCGAGTTGCGTCTGCTTGATTGGATCCTTTTCGACGCGAGCGATTCGGGCTTTGAGTGTTTGCACGACGCGCTCCTTGTAGTTCAAAATATCCTGTGTTTTGAGTTTGTAGATTTTCCTCAGGCCGATGGTCTGGGAACTGGCTGCGAGTTTGCCAGCGGAGATTGCCGCAAGTGCGCTGGCTCTTGAGACTCCAAGGCGACTGGCCAAGCTGGTCGATGAATGTTGTTCTAATGTTTCGGGCATAAAAATGTTTTCGTTGTCATTGCAATTTGGTGGTGCTGTCAACTGCGACTCCCGCGACCGCGCACTTG
>Ga0247837_1001380_pt1 | contig 50437 bp, 37 predicted proteins | sample LaCtaG_2_FD_187115 | JGI IMG/M metagenome (GOLD analysis project Ga0247837, IMG submission 187115) | Freshwater microbial communities from meromictic Lake La Cruz, Castile-La Mancha, Spain - LaCruzMarch2015_14.5m | ecosystem: Environmental > Aquatic > Freshwater > Lake | place: Spain: Castile-La...
CGTCGTATTTCTGCGAATTGTCAATGCAACAGATAGTCCGTCCTCGCCCTTCGACACCATCAAAGCCTGAGTAGACATCGCAAGCAGCGGCACTATGAAATTATCCTCATAAGTGCCAATCATCATCATAGCCACCGCCTCCGGAGAGAAGGATTTCTCTATATATATCTGTAAAACCGCAGTATTGGTCGTAGGTCTGGACTGCCAGCCGGTTATTTTGGAGGCCCGGAGCTGCAGAGACTCGTCTGCAGGGTCTACAGGCAGGAAAGTAAAGTCAAAGGGCTGGGGCCCTAGGGAGCATTTCACGATTTCATCATTGCGCATTTCCACGAAGTTGTTGATGGAAATGTGGATAATTTCGCTTTCCAGTAAATCCGCGAGTCGCAGTATCGCAAGGGAGGGGTTGTTATAGCACGCACAGAGTTGGTCCAAAACAGGCACTGGCACTTGACACTGTGCATAGAAGAGGAGTGTGCAGGAGCCTAACTCTGGGTGTTCAGTGAGGAAGGTGCAGGCAGAGTTGTTGTGTCCGCAGCTTTGGCATATGTCCACAGAGCCTGCCCTGGCCTCGGAATTAGATTTGGAGTCTTCAGTCCGTCTGCCATTTTGGGAGCGATTGAAAGAACGTTTAGGTCGCCTAGACAGCAGTATCGGTTCGTCAGAGAAAGTCAGAATGGCGACATCGCTTTTGACAGTCTGATGAGCGTCGTTGCCCATACCTCCATATACCAGCAGTTTCCCTTGGAAAGCCACTGCTACATGTGCAATGCGCCCCACTATCTGTGCTTCCGGCTGCAACTTCATCCATATATTCTGCTGGATGAGGTACAGCCACATGTCTTCCGGCAGTTCATCAATGCTTTCTCCTCCGAATAAGGCCAGGTAGTTAGGCTTCAGATAGGTCAGAGAGTGAGAGAGACGGGGACTGGGCACAGGTCCAAGCGGTTCAATTCTCTTCGAGCGGATCTTGTGTCCACGCACTTCTATCCGAAAGAAGTCATTGGTGTAAGCGTCTCCATCGCCGGGGGCAGCGATATTCCCACCAAAGACGAAAAGAGTGGATTTGCAGGCTGCAAGTCCCATGCTTTCCCTAGGCTGCGGGTCATCGCCCTCGACCTCTAGATCTTCCCACACGAAGGTTTTCAGGTTCAAAGCACTGAAAGTGCCTATGAGCGTTTTTTCAGTGCTGCCGCCATAAATGACCATTCGGTCATCTACCAGCGCAGCTACGTGTCCGTCCCTGCCTGGAGGGTGCGCTCCAGAGGTCCGCTGCTGAGTCCAACGCCTCCCTTTCAGATCTAACACCCAGACATCATTAAAACGAGTAGGGTCGTCCTCACCTCCGTAGCACCCGCCGTATAGGACTAGAGAGTCCTTGTAGGCAATGCAAGAGTGGCCTTCCCGGGCAGTGGGCAGATTCTGAGTATTCATCTTAGATATGTCGAGTGAGTCCAGGTCCATCACGTGGAAAGAGTTGCGCGGCTCTGAGTCATTCCCTCTGCCGCCAAAGATGTGCAGACGGTTGTTGTACTGCACAGCACTGCACCCCCAGCGTGCAAGCTGCCTGCCCGCAATCATAGCCTGCTTAACAGTCCACTGACAGTGTATATCAGGTACTGTGGCGAGGTTGGCTTCATACAGACGTTGGGCGCCAAGGATGCGTCGACCTGTTTCTAGGAGCAGGGGAAGGGGCAGAGACTTGATGTCTTGTGTCTTTAGGTCATTTTGCATCTAAGTGAAAAGTACTCTGCGCTGCTCCTCAGGACTTAAGTGCTGCCAAAAATCCGTGGCCTCGGGAAGGCTTTTCATTTTGATTATTATGGCCGTAGGAATGGTAGGACTTAGCCAGGTGCAAGTAGGGGGCTTAGACAGGCAGTGATTAGCCAGGTGTTAGGGGAATAGCCCGCTACGACTTGTCCCTTTCTTGCCTGAGTTCAGCTCTGGTCTCAGTGCCACGTACAGCGAGTAGTGGCACAAGGTGGCGGATAGGCTAGGCACTTCAGGACAACTTGTCACTCTGACGCAGACAAAGCGTCCTAAGTCCCGAGCCAAAGCTTACTTACTTCAACTGACCTATCGACTACACAAGGGAAACAGCGTGCAAACATGGGAGAATGGAGGTCCCCCTCCAACACAGGGAAGTGCGATAATAGGCACTATCGAAATACACTCAGGCACTACTAACAGTCAGGCCTGTTTATAGCATTTCGGCTTATTTGTGGCCTGCAGACCTGTCCTCGCTCTGACCAGCCCAGACTTAAGCCACTTTTGCCTGTGTTTCTAGGCCTAAACAGTCGTAGTGGGACATTTCTCTTACCATTATATTTTTTCCAAGCTGTAAAGCCCACAGTAATAGGCACAATTGGTCTTAACTCCTCAAAACACACATAGGTTTTCCTCTGTAACTAGCTTTATCGGCCTCCGATTAGCGATTCTGTATGGCAATAATCGCAGAAATTGCTGAAAATTACTAATATGGGCTTGAAATTAGAATTTCGGTAGGGAAAGAGAGTATATAGGCGGATTTGAGGCTTATATGGTCGAAATTTCTATGCTAAATGCTCAGTTTCGCAATCCATCTTGAATTAGCTTCATTTTATGAGAAGTTTCTGTTGGGATGATAAGATCTAGGGCCTTTGCAGCTAATTTAGGCTGTTTCCCGCTCTATAGCTCTTTTGAAAGTCAGATTCTTCATTACGACTGCAAGAAATAGCACAAGTTCCATATATTTCCTTCAATATTCGATATATCAGCGAAAATAGCCCTAATTTCAGTGTCCATATGAGTAAAAACCGCCTAAAGTGCAATGGGGAAGTGCAGATTGCTAGGCGTACAAGACCAATTTGTATCAAAATGGCCGAATAATGCAAAGACTTGGGTGTATTTTCGCCTCATATTATCGATAAATAGGTAGTAATTAAGACCTAAAATATCCCTCAAACCAGTCAAAATTCCTCCAAACCCCAAATTTCCTCGTCATTCTACCCAAGCTCATCCATTTTCAGTAATACAGTCTAGTACTAAGGACGAACTATGCGAATTAAAGCGAGAAGGAGCTCATCTCTGTGGATGTCCCGTAAATGCATGCTGAGCGAGGCGAAAGGCAGTGGGTGGAGACAGCCAGGACACTGAAACTGCCTGTTCGGGCACTCCTTCGCATCGTGCAACTCCCTATTTCGACGCTTCACCGCTTTCCCGCAGCTGCACATTTCCTCTATATTGTCGTTTTTATAAGCAATGTTGGAGTCGAACACGCCGTCTATGGCTTTTAAAGGACTCGCACGACACATTGGACAGCTTTTGCGCACCCGCTGGTAACAGGCAGTGCACAGGACTTGGCAGCAACACAAGGTCACCATCCCATCCATGAAGCATTCTTGGCAAATCACGCAGGACACTGCTTCTTCCACGGAATTCGCGAGGGGATCTGCCTCGGGATTGAGGAGGATTTCGGGGACACTGGGGAGAACGGGTGCAGTCTGGATGGGGAGATGGCCTGGAATGGGCATAGTCCTAGGTAAAGTCACAGGAGGAAGGCTAGGGACATCTGAGGACTGGGCCGGATCATTGGGCAGAACTTCCATATAGAATGTGACGTGGGGATAGAGCGGACTGAGCCTCCACAGTAGCTGGTTACACAGCTCCCACTCCCTTTCTACAGATACAGCGCAGAGTTGAGTGAGACTGAAAGTGTCTATCAGATGCTGGAAGAAATGTAGATTCCGCTGTTCTTCTGCTGGGAATGGCAAAGCGACGAACCAGTTCCTTTGCCTCATTCGCAGATGAGCGACAATGCCGGGATTGAGCGTTTCCGTAGCAGTCAAAACCGCTAGTTCCCTTCCACCTCCCAAGTCAATACTCATCCAATCTCCAAAGTTCTTGATCGACAGCAGGGATGCCGGCCCCGTAAACCTATTGATGTCCAGTCTCGAGTCCTTTTCATTCCCCCTGAACAGCAGAATAAAGGCTCCAGGACTGTCCATGTTACTAGTACTTACTTAGCCTGCACTTCCTCCCCAATCAGCTTCTCCAGTCCCTGCAGCCTTTCCTTGAGTTTGGCCATTTGTCCCTGTAGGTCTGTCTTTTCGGTCTTCAGTTGGTTGATTTGGTTCAGTAGACGGCTGTTTTCGGCTTTTTGGTTGGAGACGTGGCGGTGCACTTCGTGCTCAGTGTTGGTCAACTCCATGGTCAGGAGTTCCTGGCCGTCGTGACAGCGGTGGGACATTTCGTTGTCTAAAGCGTCTTTTTCGCTTTTCTGGAGTTGCACGTCTCTGTACACACTGTTCATTTCATCAGTCATATGCTGTATGATCTCCTCCAAGCTTTGCAGCTTCCCTATGAGGGAAATGGACATCGTAGCGCTCTGGCTTGCAGAAAGTGTAGGCTGCTTGGCAAGGGAAGTGCGCATCTGGTAAGTATAAGGCTAGAATGGACGGTTATACTCTAGGCTTTAGGACTGCTGTTGGAGAGGTCGGCAGGACTGCACAGTCCGGCTTTCGAAGTAGGTGCGAATGGGGCTTATTGGAGCTGGATGGTTCTTTTCTAGTCTTTACTATAGCGCTACTCTCGAACTTCATCTTCAAAGAAGCTTTTTAGCACGTCTTTATCCTCTATCTGCAGGCCACTATCAGTCTCCAGCAGCGGGATATTGAGTCCTGTTTCCTCATTCAGTCTCATCCACAAGTCTCGCAACTCCACTGCCAAGTCCTCCACCTGAGCCTTCAGCTGGTCCACCATAGGCGGCAGCTGTTCCTGTACATGTCTCAGTCGAGGGGACAGACTTTCTAGGTCTGGCAGGCCTTGGGAGTGAGTTCTGCCCAGGATTGACGAACTCAGTTCGATGGATTTCAGTCGTTCGCTGGCTTTGTAGAGGTCTCCGCTTAGGTTGGACTCCAGTCCGTTCACACTTTTCCGCAACATTTCGATTTGGAAGTAAACTCCGTGGAACATTTCCTCGAATTCCGTTCTCTTGCTTTCCGCAGGCTCCGCCCTTTCCGAGTCCGAGTCCGTCCTCAGCGAATGCAGGTAGAGCTGCACCTCCGCAGAAACCTGCTGCACGTTTTCCTTAATCGAAGCCAGCACTTCCGCCAAGTTGCTGACCCTAGACCGGTGCGATTTCTCTAGAGTGAACAGGGAGTTGCGGCTGTCTGCGTGCATTTCGATGACTTCTTCAGGGTGCACATCCGGACGACTGTGCATTCGACTGGCTTTAGCCTTCATGTCGTCGAATTGCTTCTTGAGACTTGCTTGTTCCTGCTTGAATATAAGCTGTAGCTGCTTGAACCGCCGCTCCAGGCCTGCTTTCATATCCTCCACCGCTCTATCGACTATGTGAAACAGCTCGTCTCTGAGCCAGTTACTGCCCTCCGCCTTGCCATATATGAGTTCCTCGTCCATAGCGTTTGTCAGCATGCCTTCGTCCTGGGCACAGCGGCCTTTCATCGCCTCCACATGGTTTCTGCAGGTCTGAAAGGTAGTCCTCGTCTCAGTTTCGAACTCTTCCACTAGTGCTGTAAGGTCGGAGCGGGCCTGGTTGACTCGATTGGAGGTTTCTTGCACTAGTGCTAGAATGCGCTCTTTGCAGACGATTTCGCTGGCTTTGAGGTCGAGTTGCTGTTTTAAGGTGGCGGAGAGGTGGGCGGACTCGATGTCGGCGACGTTGCGGTGGACTTCGCGGAAGTCCTCGTCCAGTCCTTCTTGCAGCACAGGAGGCTCGATAGCCACTTCCACTAGGAACTTCCCTTGGTCCTGTATTGCTGCTCCTAGGCTGTCTATGCGTGCTTGCAGCTCTTTCACCTCTTCTTCGACTGCTACGAATCCCTCAAGTTGGTCCACAACCCCATCCACAGTTTCCATCTTGTCCTGCTGCTGGCGAAGACTGCATGAAGAGTACGAAAGAAGCGCCTTTTCAAGCACCAGAAGTCGGTCAATGGGCTTGATAGTGCTGGGGCGCTGGCTCGTGGAGGCTTTGCTGGAGGTCTTGGAGTGTCTGCCCTTCATTAGTATGAGGAGCAGCCGCCATTTAGCGAAATCGGAGGGGTGTTTGCAGGATTAGATGGGACTGGGAGAGGTATATTTCGAATACTACTCAAGAAGGCTTTTCATTCTATAGACAGAACTTCCTTTTGGCCGAACATCCAATAGCACTATCTGCTATATACCAGTCTGAAAAGAAGGATTTCACTGCAGTAAAGTCAGTCTCCATCGAGGAACACCTACAATTCCTACTGCGTGACTTGCACCACTCACTAATCCAAATGCTGCATGTCTCTATCAGAACTGTCCCTACAGGTCAATAATGGCAGCGCATAAATATTGCCATACTAGTGACTTTAGTGCAGACTATTGCTGCAGTCCAATGCCGGACTCTCATCATTTGGAGACTCCACCTGAATAGTTGTATGCGACAGGTTGTATTTCCGCTTGCAGACATTAGTGGCTTTGACCAAGACCAGGCCTGGGGTTTCACTCTGCAAGTGACAAGACATCGAGGTCTTTCCTGCACTCAGAGACCATACATGCAAATCGTGCAATTCCAATACACCTTGTATGCCTTCGAGGTCTTCACTCAAATCCGCAATATTCACGTTTCCGGGAGTTTGCTCCAGCAGGATACTTAGACACTCTCTGAGAATTGGTACCGTAGTGGCGCCCACTAGGATAGAGAAGAGGAAAGTGCAGATCGGGTCCGCAATATGCCAGGAAGGCTGGCAGTAGATGATTATAGCAGCGATTAGGACGCCAATGCTTTGAACCAGGTCGCCGATGACGTGGATGAGAGCGGCCTTCACGTTGAGGTTCATTGTTTCCTTGTGGTTGGAGTGATCAGGCGAGCCTTCGGACTGAATCGTCACATCCTCTATTGCAGGCTTTTTGCTCTTGTGATGGTGGTGACTATGTCCATGTGCGTGGCTTCCATGGTGATGCAGCACCTTCGTGAGCACAATATTCACCAGCAGTCCACAGCCCGCAGTTATCAACATCACCAGGCCATCCACAGTCTCAGGCGTTATCACCCTCTGCACTGCTTCATACACAAGCACTAAAGTCAGCGCCCAGATCAAGGATATACTCGCTAGAGCTCCCAGCACCTCGGTTCGATGATAACCGTAAGACGTCTTGGTGGAAGCTGGACGTCTGCTGATCAACACAGCTGCTATGGAGATGGCAAATCCTAGTAAATCGGATAGTAAATGTGCGGAATCGGTAAGAATAGCCAGCGAATTGGCTATCAATCCTCCCACTAACTCCCCCACCATGAAGAGGAAACACAGCACTGAGGCCAGCACTAGCTTCTTCAGTGAAGCCTGTGCAGCTGTCTGGACAGTCTTATTGGAGCCGAGAAAGCTGCGCTTCATTGGGTCTTCCGAGCTCTGAGTTACTCCCTCCATTGAAATGTGAAGACTTAAGTTCAAATGTGGGATGTGCTTTTTAATTACCCTTATATCGGTCCTAGTCCCATATAAGCGCCATCCTTATGCTATCACTGCGAGGAGAACAGCTCTGGGTAGCTGAAAACGACGGTCTTCATGAGTGCCTGGTTCTCCAGGAACTCGATATGTGCCTTGCGGCCGATCATGCTGTCCATACTCTTGCCTGTGAACTTGAAATTCACGTCAATCCGCTTGAGCTTCTCTATGCCGATTTGCGACAGCACCTTCGAAGCCATTTCTATATAGTAGCACCCTCGCATTGCATCGCCTGTCGCTCGCGAAGAAACCTCCAGTCTCGCTGAGTCGAAAGGGGCGTATTGGTCCTGTGTAGAGCTGAAGAGGACTACATGCTTAAACCACCGCACGCCCTCGAAAGAACTCATACGGTACAGGGTGGATTCCCGAGGGTCGGGACTGTCGCCCATGGAAAGTTGCTGCAGACAGAGCGACTTCCGCCATTTCTTGAGAAACCAGAGTCCTGCGTCCACAAGCTTGGAGTCGGAGTACATGTAGCCGAGGTGGGGGGTCGACAGAGTCATGTACAGCTTCATCTTGTCCGAGTACTCGGCTAGAAAGGGAAGCGCGGCTCGAATTATGAGTCCGCCGAGGGAGTGGCCAATGAAGGAAATGCTACCGATGTTGCCTGAAGGACACCAGTCCTGTAGGTAACTCTTCACTTCATTGGACAGTCTCAACCCCATTTCAATGATATCTCCCTCGGTGTTGCCCTCATTCGCAGCAGAGCACAGATACATGTAGTTGGGGTAAATCATGCCGATGTGGTTCTTGAATAGACGCATATCAAAGGAATTGCCTTGAAATCCGTGCACAAGGACAAATAACGTAATTCCCTCTCGATTCACTAGTGCTTCCTCAGCTTTCAGCTGGACAGGGATATAGGAGTCTTCAAACAAGATGGGTAGAGTCTCAGCCTTCCCTATCATTCTCGTGTCTTCCAGTGGCAGTGGCTCGAGGCTTTGGAAGTAGGCATTTCCGCGGCGGGATTTGCAGATAGAGACGTGTAGGGAGGGCAGCTCCTCGTTGCTTTGCAGGGGTAAGGCTTCCACTGGGTGTTGGTCGCGGAATATGCACTCGCCGAAGCGCTCTCTAACTCTAGACAGGAACTCGGATTTGAAGTGAGTGATGCAGAGTTGAGGGTTGGTCTGGCAGAGCTGCAGGAGGTGGTGGTACATCGGGTACATTTCCATGCTAATGGAATGAGCATCTGCCATGATCCGCGTGGTGATTTCCTCAGCGTTGCCACCGGGCAGGATTTGGCTTATTTTGGTGATTTTGGCTGGGGAAAGACTGGGGTCCGCCTCAGATCCTTCTTCCGGGCCTAAAAGTTCCAATTCGAAGGTGCTGAGTGACTGCTTGAGTTTCCATATGAGTTCCCGCAACTCCTGGCTGCTCTTCTCCAGTAGACTCACATAGAAGTAGTACACCCGGTCTGCCTCTTCAGGCTTCAGCTGTTCCCCCTGACTACCAGGGAATAGGTACTGGGCGAGCGTCATTTCCAGGTTAACCGCGCTGTCGTCCAACTCGGTGGACCGAGTGCTCAACTCCTGCTGTGGGGTCAGCATCGGTGTAGGGCGGAAACGGTAGTCCAGGAGAGCGGTGTGAATGACTAGGTTCACTGTGCAGAAGTGCATATCGTCGAATAGCAAAGGACAGTATTGATGCACGCCCAAACACGGGTTTCTCACCGTGACTTTGGCTTTGGAAGCCTCCTCAAACCCCTCCAACTCCACATCCATCGACTTGTACCTTTCCATAGGCACACTGCCCCCGGCCTTATAAAACATCAGTCTCGCCTCCACATCCAGTCCACTGCCCATGTACTGCGCCCCTGCATACACCTCCGCCCTGAACACACAAATATCCCCGATTCTCACCTCCTCATCACAGTACTTCACCAAAAACCCATTCGAGCAGTACTCCAGTTCTCGCTCCAAGAGACAGGACGGAGTGACGTTATGCGAGTCGAAGGAAGGCTTGCGGGATCGGGGAGGAGTGAGGAGCTTCAGGTCGTAGGGCTGGGCTGGGAACTTTTGGTGGTCCAGCACTTGACTGACGGAAATGCGGAGTTGGTATAGGCCTTGCTGGAAGAGGTCGATGTTTCGAAATTGGTCAATATGCACCGCGCATTCCAGGATAGCGCGGAGAGACATTATAGGGAGGGAACGATATGGAGACGGGGAGTGGCAAAGCCACAAGACTGTGTGCGGATCTGAAAGCGGGTAGTTGAGAGAAAGGGGAAAGAGGACTGGGTTAGAAGCACTACAAAGTACTGGCTTTGCTAGCAGAGTGAGTTTCCTAGGAACTCTTTTCCGTTAATATGTGTCTTCGGCGAACTTTGGGTTTTCACCTTTGCACGGCCTCACTTGTGCACAAATCAGTCCTAAGTAGGTACTACAGACCCAACTCACAGAATGGGAAATCACTGCTTGCTAGTACTAGTCCTGAAGAGCGAAATACAGCGCCCTAATACTGCATGTCAGCGCAACTCCTCGAGAACAGTGCCGCGGGACAAATGTGGGAAACAGCCAAAGGCTTCTTTTCCAGTCCTCGCTATACGCTCACAGACCAGTACTGTACGTCTGTAGGATCGCAGTAGTAGACATATATATGGATAGAGACTGGATCTTTGCCTTGCTGCTGCTCATCCTGACTCTGCAAGGTCTCTTCCTCCTCGCCCACCCTAACCTCCAGCTCCTCTACACACGTCTCCAGGCCTTGGAGAGCGAGCTGAGCAAGGCCAAAGCCACTCCCTCGCTGCGCACTGGAGCAGTGCTGGAGTCCACAAACACAACTTCCCCAGTTCTCTTCCAAAACTCCAAGTTACTAGTGGTCGCCTACAACCCGCGGCAAGGTGCAGAGGCACTACTAATGAGTCGCCAGGGCTTCTATCGAAATGGTCGCTTTGAAGTGATCAAATTCGGAGGGCCGCTGGATACCACTAAGCAGTTTTACCTGCATGATAATAAGCGCGTTGCCAACTGCTCGAAGGTGGTAGAGGGCGTCTACTTTGGCGGAGAGGTGCACCACAGTGAGGAAATCAACACGCGCATTTTGACCTTTGCAGGCAGAATGCGCTGGGGACCGGGAGAGTTGGAGGCGGAGGTCTCGGCGGGACGGTGGAAGGTGGGTGCTTTGGCTAGGGCGGAAGCTGTGTTTGCAGAGCTACGAGGTTAGTTAGGAGAGCTGTTCTCTTAAGACATTGGGACTCGGAGACAGTAATGGAAGGATAAGGCGGCTTAGGTCTGCAGAGTTATGCTGGAATCATAAAGAAGGCGAAGCGTCGATTCCTTTACTATACCTCCGAGAAAAATGTATGTGCTCTGTGCTTCGTAAAACAATACAACTTCAACTACGATGAGTAGATAATGCCAGAGTGCTTCTAGTCCTGGTGAAGGAATCGGTGCTATTCACAGGCCTTCATTCCACAAGTAGCTTGTAATAGTAATGGCTGCTATGAAGCTATACGGAGTGCCCCTCTCCGCTCCCTTCCGTGCAGTTGAAATCCTGCTCAAGATGCTCAACGTCCCTTACGAAGTTGTCCCAATCGACCCTGCCAAGGGCGACCAGCGCAAAGCTGAGTTCCTCGCTATCAACCCACTCGGCCAAATCCCTGCAATCCAAGAAGGAGACTTCACTCTAGGCGAGTCCAATGCAATCCTCATCTACCTGCAAGCAGCCTACTCCGGGACTGCCAGTCTATACCCAGTAGACGCCAAGTTGCGAGCGAAGGTGGACCAATATCTGCATTGGCATCATGCAACCACTCGCAAGTTCTCCTGGCTGGTGTTCGGCGCTCTGTTGGCGCCACTCTTCAACATGACATTGCCTGATTCATTCATCCCAGAGCACAGAGGTCATGTCACCAAGGCACTCACAGGTCTGGAGCGCTGGCTCACAGTGCACCCTTACTTGGCTGGAGACGAACTCACCTTGGCGGATGTGGCGGCGTTCACTGAGGTGGACCAAGGCCGTGCAGTGGATGTGGATTTGGCCGCTTATCCGCATGTGCAGGCCTGGGTGGCTCGACTAAAGGAGATTCCGGCCTTCCAAGAGTCCACAGCTGCAGTCACAGCCTTCATAGCTGCGAACGAAGCCAAGGCTAAGGCTGCCTAAGGCTAGATTAGGTAGGAACTGTCTCGCCTAACTCAATCAATATTGGTGTCTATTGCTGCTTTCAAGGGCATGTAATCAAAGACTTTTAGGCTCTTGAGCCCTTTCGCGAAGTAGAAGTAGGAGCTTCGAGGACTTACTGAACAATGTTCCTTTTCGCGTCAAATTTGTACATAAAACTCTGATCTCTTGTATATCAGTACGTTTCTTTTATACTTCTCAGGTAATATCCAGAACTTCTGAGGGTCTTAGTCTGCAGTCAACGGCTCTATCCACCTCAGAGATACTGTATAAGAAATTCCGCAATTAGCAAGGAAGAAAGTCTTTACTGTGGGATTCCGCCAGCGAACATTGTTCATTCCCTCTACTAACTATCTGTAGGCCAATAATGAAAAAGAAAGCAGCCTCTAACGTGCCAACTCGTCCTCAGTCCCACACGCTCTCCCCCGTCCCGGCCAAGTCCGAAGCTGCAGTGGACCGCGTCATAGTCAGCATGAACCGCAAACTACGCCACTTGGAAACCAAGTACCAAGATCTGGTCTCGCAGTGCCAAGACTTCCGCAGGTCCGAGCAAAGTGAGTCTGCGGGAGAACTGAGGGAGAGAGAAGCACTGCAGGAGCTGGAGACTGAAAGGGACCAAGTGGAAACGGAGGTGCAGTTGCTGTTAAAGACGAGGAAGGCGAAGTTGGGGGACATGGAGGAAAGCAAGGACATGCGAAGCGCGAGAAGTATACATGAGGCGATATCAGAGACCCTTAAGACTGCGCAAACCGACTTCTTGAAACTGCTGCATCTCGCAACTGTATCCGAATATCAGGCGAAGCTCCAGGCTACAGACATGTTCATAGGCCTTTCAGACGCTTTATCCGTGCAAATTCACAAGCTGCGGACTAGCGGCGACAGTCGCGATTTCAAGGCTTTCGTGAGTGAGATTCAGCGCTTGGAGCAAGCTCGGCAGGTCCTCGACCTCAAAATCGCAGAAGCCAATGAAAGCCTACGACAGCGCTATTCCGCCCAGCTACAGCGCGCCCGACAGCGAATTTCTGCTTTGCGGTCCGACAACCTTCTCTGCGAATCCCAACTGAAAACAATGTCCAGACAAGTGTCCTCAGCCTGCAGTTCCCCTGTAGGTATGACTTCCACCCTTACTATGGGTGAACTTGGCTCGCCTGTTAATAGAGATTCGACGCTCAGGTTGACGGCTCCTTCAGGACAGTTAGCCAGGTCGAGGGAGTTGCGGGCGTCCTTTCGCCCTGCTCAAAGTGCAAGGACGAGCTTGAGTCCATATGGTACTGCCCGCAGACCACGGCCAAACGACGATAATGAAGATCGCAGAATCGAAGAAATCAAGAAAGAAGTCGAATCGCTCAAAAGCCAACTAACCACCTCTGCCCGAGACCGGAAAAAAGTCCTCTTTTCCGACTCTCCCCAGTCTGATTCCCTCGAATATAAGAAGAAACTGGCCTTTCTGACCTCTGAAGCTAAGGAATTCATAAAACTTGCGAAGGACATTATCCGCTCCGCCAATCACCCGGAGGCTGCAGAGGCTTTGAAGTCCTTTACACGCGTGGTCAATGACATCCTGAGAGACTGGTCTTTCTCAGAGTGGCGCAGGTCGTTCCAAAAGCCACAGGAGTGGTCCAGTAAGTACGCGCTGGACCAGGCCAATAAGATGCTAGAAAGCGAAAATAAGAAGTTGGAAGAGGCCTTAGCACTTGAGAAAACTCGCTCAGACCGCCTCATTGAGATGGTGGAGGCGTTCAAAAAGGACATCCAGCCGAAGTCTGCAGAGTTAGTGGCCAAGCTGAACAAGGAGGTGCGGCAGCTGACTGAAAGGAAGCAAGAGCTAGAAGCACTAGCAGAGACTCTGCAAGGCGACAGGAAGCGGGAGCAAAAGGAACACGAAATAATGGTTTCTGAGCTGCACAGTGACTATGAAGCCCTCGGCGAAGAGCTGAAACTTATAAGAAAATCAAAGGCGGAGCTGCAAAGGTCCAGTCAAATACGAGAAGCGGAAATTAAGGCGAAAGTCAGCGATTTGGAACGGGAAAAGGCGAAAACACGCTCCGAAATCGCACAGTACGTGCAAACAGCTGCCTCTCGACTGGCTTCTCAGTATGAGTTCCTCGAGGAAAAGCTGTCCAAAGTGCGCACTCGGCTGCTGAAAGTGGAAGACTTGGCCAAACAGCTCTCCTCCGACAACCTCCAACGTCTTCAGACCCTTTCCTCCCCAAACACTCCCCAAGAGGTCGAAAGCCGCCTGTCAACTGAGCGAGAAAGGATGGAGTCGGTTCTCAGGCAGAACCAGGAGTGGACGAATTCTCGCATTTTGGAGCTGGCTGGGAGGGTAGAAACCGCGGAAGGGCAGGAAATCGCTCTACTGGAAGACTTGAGAAGGGAGCGGGAGGCCAATGCAAAGCTCTTGCTTGAGCTGGAGGCTGGGAAGTGTCTGCAGGTTAGAGCAGCGGAAGCACTCAAATTGGCTGGGAAGTATGAGGAAATTAGGCGAAATGCGGAAAACGAACAAGGGGAAATGCATCTTTTGTCTATAGAAACTGCAAAATTGAGGCGCGAAAAGGGATTTTTGCAGGACAAAAACGCAGAATTGGCCTCCAATGAAGCAGTCCTGAGGGCAGAAACTATGCAACTCAGGGAACTACTGAAACTCAGCGAAAAGGCCGAGGAAATCGTCGAGGAAAGCTCCAATAAGGCAGATCACCGATACGAGGTGGACTTAGCAGCCGAAATACCCTCAGAATCGCCCAATTTCCTCGAAATCAACGAATTACGGGAGAAATGCGAGTTACTGGAACTAGCTTTAAAGGAAAAAGAACAGAAATTGGTCGCTTTTACAGCTCTCCAGACTACAGAACTACAAAAAGAGCGTGTAAAATGGGGAGAATCCCTGCACTTACTTGAATCCCAACGTAGTGATTTACTAGACGAAGTGTCTCGCTTGAAAGCCAGTTGTCCCTCCAAATCCACCCAGGAACAATCCTCCGCCAAAGCAGAGGAAACGCAGACTCTGAAGGAAAGTCTGAATGCAGCTACTTGCAGACAGGAAGCCTTGGAGAGGGAAATAGCGCAGTTGCAGGACTGGAATAGAAAGTTACTAAGGGAGAAGGAAGCCAGTGGTTCTGAGTCTATAGCGGGTCAATTGGGGAAACTGAGTTCTGAGTTGAGGGATACGAAGGAGGAAAATCAGCGTTTGCGGGCGGTTTCGTCGGAACAGCATTTGTCCTCTATGGAGGACTATGAAACCAGAATTAACAACTTTCGGGACCAACTGAAGGCGCTTACTGCCTCTTGCGACCTAGTAGAGCGGGAAAAGACGGAAATGCAGGCTGAGGCTTCCCACGAGCGAGACCTCCTCAACTCCAAAATACGGATTCTGACTGTATCCATTGGAGAGCTGTCGCAGGTAAAGAACCAGGCGCTAGAGCTAGTGAGTCGAAAAGGAACTGAATTGGCAACTTTGGAGAAGCGATATGAGGAAAGGAATGGACACTATGAGCGAATTTGTACTGGTGTAATGGCTTTGGCGAGAGAAACTGGGGCAGGCAGTAGTACTGTGGAAGAGGCTTTAGCCACTTTGTCGGTACTGATTAAGCCGGGTAAACAAGGAATAGAGGGGAAGTCCTCTGATTTGTGCAGTGGAAATAAGGACTATTGCAGCATTAAGCAGGATTATGAGGAACTTACAGGGAAGCATGAAGCTTTGCTGAAAGACTGGCAAGAGGCATTGAGTCAGTGGGAAACTACGAAGGCAACCCTTCAGGCCGAGGCCGACCATGCCAAATCCGCCTTCGCCCGGCTTGAAGATGACTACTTCAACCTGAAAATGCAACATAGTGGACAACTCACCCAGCTCCAAACTGACTTCTCCCAGCAACTGGCTGCCCGGCCTTCCCTCCCTCCTCCCAAGACTTCCTATGTCCCCGCCCTGCCTGGCTTCCACCCGAGTCATCAGATCAGTATTGAGTCGGAAGGGTCGGAAGAAGAGTCTTTCCATGACCAGGTCCAAGACATGACTCCTGGTCCTGGGGATGTGGTGAAGACGGTCGAATACGACGGTATCGCGTGGAACTTGATATGCAGTGGGGAGAAGGTGTATCAGTGGTTACAACTGGATGGAGTGGAAACGCCTAGTGAGAGGGATATGTCTGTAATGGAGAGGTTGAAAGGTCTGCTGGAGCCGGTATGTGGGGAGGGCACATCAGTGGAGGACGCAGTTGCAGCCTTGGTCAGAGAAATAATGGAAATCAGGCGGAAAAAGAGCACTGGAAGTCCGATATTCCCTCGCAACCGAGGCAGCAACCTCGCCTCTCAATTCGCCTACCTAGACAAAGGCTTCAGTTCTCCGGATTTATCAGACAGACGGGAAGACCTGAACTCCTTTGAAATCGGCGAAGGACAGCTCGGCCTCCCTCCCCCCATTTCCTTCGGCCTCAGCAGTCGAGAGCCCGGCAGTGGTCGCTCCGAACACCACCGCGACGAGCAAATCGGCAAATACCTCCAAATGGTCAACGACCTTCGGGACGAGGTAAAAACGCTAAAACTCGCACTAACAAGTGAACAAAGCGACAACAAGCGACTCGAGGAAATGATGCATGTGCTGAGGGATGAATTGAGAGTTACTGGGACCAGAGGTAAAACTCAGGGTGAGTCTCTGTTGCCTCATGTTAGGACTGCGATAGTGGGACTGGCGGTAGAACTGCCCAAGTTGACGGTGAAGGGGGAGGGCCTGCTTAGCACCATTTACTCGCATTTGGACTTGAGTGCGAAGCAGGTGGCTTTGATTGAGCAGGGGAGGAAGGGGAAGAAGGCGGATAAGGCCGGAGTGGTGGCTCAAGTGCTCGGCTAGTTGCTACAGTAGGCAGGGACTCTAAAAGACACTTTAGCTGATTGGGAAATCATCATTACTGCTAGCTAGGCATTCGCAGGCTTGACGACGAACATGCCCCACACCGCCAAGTACACAACAAACAGGAAAATTGACCCCAAAAAGGCATAGAAGAAGAGAATATTGCCTTCCCCGATGCACTTCCCAGTGAGTGGACAGTGGTGGTCATAGTGTCTGATGCAGAGGTTGCAGTCCGGACAATGGAAGGTGTTTTCCTCAGTCAGCGCTCCACAGCGGGCACAGCACTTGAAGGCCGGAGTCACCTCAGGGTCTAGGAACTGCGGCAGTGCAATTCCAGGGTTCTTCAGTGCAGTTATCAGGTAGCAGCTAATCGCCAGAGTGATAATCAGCGCTCCTGGGATTTGAACGGAGGGCGGGGCCATAGGGGCGAGGAGCAGGACGAAGGCACAGCCCACTGCCAGGAGGAAGCTGAGGAGAGTGAGGGAAAAGGGCCAGTCTGGGCCAATGCAGACCCAGGGCTCTCCGTTGCTGGTGACTAGGAAGCAGTAGCAGTTGCCGAGACGGCCGTAGCAGCGGAAGGGCGACTTCAGACGAGGGGCGTAGGCTCGCTCTTCAATTTCCACGAAGGAGGACATGACTAATGGGGAGAGAACGTACTGGGAACCGCTTACTAAGGTCACCTTTCTAGCTGAGAAACAGCATACATCACGAGAGGGAGAGAAAGCTGCGGCTCCTTCCACTCAGATCTTTGGCTGTTGTAGCTTCCCCAGTCTATCCTGGTGTATTTACCTGGACAGAGACCAAACACAGCCTTCATACCTGTAAGTAGACAGTGATATGCCTTCTTCGTAGAGCGAAACTGGGTGAAGTGGGAAATAACGCAGAGAGGATAGTGGGAAACAGACGCTAGCTGTCTTGTCGAAAAGCCCACTGGGCTGAGGCACGAATACACTACAATGCTAAGCCCTACACACATGCAGAAACCCGGAAATCCTTTTCCAGAAAGAACTAACCTCCGCTAATTGTCCCAAACTCCAACATTTCGCTCTGTATTCCTCCTACGATTTCCTTTAAGTCTTTGTGGTGACGAAAGCAGAGGCAATCCCAGACGTTAGAAAATGTGCTGGGTTCCAGTGTATCGCTGGCGTGCTCGCTGCTTCACCTCGTCCACAGTCTCTCAGGCCTGCGGGGCGAAACCCTCGAACCGAACGCCCAGCTTCCTGCAGAAGCGCATGGTCGATTACTCGCTCCACTCGCTGTGGACCTGAGCACTTACCTGCCTATCCGTATCTCTGTCACGTTTGTAGGGATGACTACTACTGCGAGTATGACGGAGATGCTGAAGAATGAGGTGTTCCCTGCTGTAGTGAACTGGTTTGAAGGCTTTGGGAGTGCATAGGTATCTCTCCACTGTGGCTGTGTCGGGGGTCAGCAATAACCTGTGCTATGGCATTCCTATCCCTGCGGCGGATAGTTTCCAGGGTTCACAGGGGATATGAAGATCTATATCAACACTGCTAGGACTGGGAATGAGACTATTGGCACTCAGGACGTGTGTCTAACTGATGGTAGCAGAGAAAATCCACTTGCCGCGGGCTTTATCCTCAACAAAGCCTTCCTCGAGTCAGCTCAGTGGAGTGAAATATACCGCGGCTTGATGTATTCTTTGGTCAGTCCCTTGGCTTCGGCTCCAATATCTATCGAAACGCCAAGAAAATGGCTGGACGCAAAGACAGGAGTTGCCTCCGACTCATTCTCTAATAACAGTACTACAGCCTCTTACACCTACTTGACATTTTCAGAATTCCACAAATACTACAATAGACCAAGTAGCTAGTTCCCGAATATCAGTAGCCTGCAAGTAGGTAGAATTACTATTCTCGACATTTTAAATGGAAACGGAGCATAATTTTAAAGTTTTCAAAGAAACTATGAAGTTCATTCCTTGGCGAATGAGGAAATCCCAGATAGAGAACGCAAATCGAATAAAATAGTGAACAAGCACTCTCCATTAGTGCTACTGATGCTGAAAGGCTGCTATTAGGAGCGGTGGCACAAGATACTTTTTCGTCAATAACCTACATTTTGTACAAATCAGCTTTGATAAATAGAAAAGGGCAAAGACTCACTCTTCAATTTCCAGAAAAGAAGATAGACTAATGGGAAAGAACTAAGGTAAAAAGACTGGAAACAGGCAAAGAAATGAAGATAACCCGTTGAAATGGTACCTTGGTGTCTCACTTGTGGAAATAGCTGGCCTGTTCTAGCTAGAAACAGCACATATCACTATAGTGAAATACAGCTACTGCTCCTTTCCACTAAGATAGTCGGCCGTTTCCATTCCTGGTATATTCTCACAAAGGCTAAATGCTTTGTACATATGCATAAGTAGAGAGTAAAGTGGCTGCTCGTTGGACAAAGATCTTGAAATAGGCGCAATTCGCTTTATTTCTATGAAAGGCAAAAGCCTCTAGACTGGGAGAACCAGGGTATTGCAAGTCGGAACGCCAAAAAAAATGTAGAAATATTCCCAAAATATGGGAAATTTGCAGAAAAAAACCTAAGTTCATTGCGAATTCCTCCCACAACTAGGCTGTTTGACATGGCTCGATCTCTAGTTCGTCTATTCCACTCTTTTAGTGTAGTTTCCTCAAATTGTGCAACTTTTAAAGCGACAAAAGCAATGGTAACTCCCATGTTATAATATGATTCCCAGCCTCTTGCTTGCATGTGTGCTGCTGCGTCAAGTCCATAGTTCCTCAGGCCTCCGGGGTGAAGACTCAGAACCTCCCACCCAGCCTTTTCCCGAGACCCGGGGTCGTTGGCTCGCTCCCATCGCTGTGGACCTGAGCACCTACCTGCCTATCCGTATCTCTGTCACGTTTGTAGGGATGACTACTACTGCGACTGTGACGGAGATGCTGAAGAATGATTTGTTCCCTGCTGTGGTGAACTGGTATGCGAAGGCTTTGGGAGTGCATCGGTACCTCGCGACTGTGGCTGTGTCGGGGGTCAGCAATGACATGTGCAATGGCATTCCTATCCCTGCAGCGGATAAATTTCCAGGGTTCACAGGGGATATAAAAATCTATATCAGCACTACTGGGACTGGGAATGAGATTATTGGCACTCAGGACGTGTGTCTAACTGATGTTAACAGAGGAAATCCCCTTGCCGCTGGCTTTATCCTCAACAAAGCCTTCCTCGAGTCAGCTCAGTGGAGTGAAATATACCGCGGCTTGATGTATCTCTTTGGTCAGTCCCTTGGCTTCGGCTCCAATATCTATCGAAACGCCAAAAAAAATGGCTGGACGCTCTATACCGACGCAGAAATGTTCAGAACAGAGGTGGACGAGTTCAACAACACTGTCAGGTACGTGACAACGCCCACAGTGTTAGCGAGGGCTTCTCAAACCTTCTTTTCCACGAAGTCCGGAGTGCCGATTACCAACAAAGCGGACAGAATTGAGTGGGCTTACAAGGCACTTCTGTACGACCTGTGGTCTGATGCCCCTAATAGCATGAAGGTGGCACCTACACTGATATCTCTGGCCTGGTTCCAGGACTTAGGCTGGTACAGCGTCAACTTTGCGATGGGGGCGTTGCCTGTAATGGGGTATGGACTTCCCGGCTTCCTGGATAAACCCTGTGTGGATAATAATGGAGTGCCAACGTCATCTCACTTTTGCAGCGGGTCCCTTCCAATGTGTGATGTGTCGCTACTGAAGAAGTCCACATGTTCCAAGTTACAGGGTAATAGTTCCTGCCCTGTGGCTGTGGAAGCGCCCAAAGGCAACTGTCTGGACTCGAACAATAACAACCCTGAAACGGAGCTGGAAAAGTTCTGTCCGGAGTGCCGCTGCTTTCTTGGCACTCACACAACGGGACTGTCCCCTGTCAGTCTGCGGCCGATCTGTCACAGAGTAGTCTGCTCGGCCAACTTTGCGCAAGTGCGAGTTGGAGACGCTCTAGTGAACTGCCCAACGTTGGGCGGAGTGATATCCGTCCAAGGTATTACAGGAACCTTGACTTGCCCTCCGTTCATTCAGCTGTGTCCTACCTACGGCTGTCCAAGAGACTGCAGTGGAGCAGGGCTGTGCCAGCAAGGCAAATGTATATGTGATACTGGCTACTACGAAGATGACTGCAGCAGCAAGCAGCCTCCAGGAGTTAAAACACTGCCTAACATCTGCACCGCTAACTCAGTCTACAATGCAGCCACAAAGAAATGTGACTGTGCTGCTACTTTTTACTACGACTACATCCCTAAGACCTGTGTAGCTTGTAATCCCTACTGCGCAACATGCGGATATGAACCCGATCTTTGTCTGACCTGTCCTGCAAGTTCCAACTCAGCACTAGTAGCTCCGGGCACAACGTGTGGATGCAACAAAGGCTTCTTCCGCAATAGTGTTTCAGGGAAATGCGAAACTTGTGACGAACGCTGCGACTCTTGTAGCTTAGGAGCGGGCAACTGCCTCACCTGCAAGGCTACTTACGTCTTCCAACCCAACGGCCAATGTCTCTGTCCTTTCGGCACCTTCCAGGACACCACAGTGGCTCCCAAAGTGTGCAAAGCCTGTGCAGCTGGCTGCGATACCTGCACTAGCGCTAGTGTATGTACCAACTGTCTCGCCACCTTCGTTATGAAGACAGGAGTGTGCAATTGCCCGGATGGACAATATACTGATATTGCCTCCAAGCAGTGCAGAACTTGTCACCCTTCCTGTACCAAGTGCTCTACTGTTGCCAATGATTGCTCTGAATGTCCAGTGGGCTACACTAAGGATAACACTTACAAAGTATGCACAAAGCCTTTTACCCGAGTGGCAAGTTGGCAGTTCCCGCTGGGCAACTGGATGAGTTCAGACACTTCCTACTCATTTGAGTGTATGAAGGGCTATGCTCCCCGCGACTTCTGCAAGCCACTGACTGCTCGTGGTCTCTGGTTCGACTCCTCCCCTGGGTACTACCTCTTCGCTCCGAACAAACTCAGCGCTACACCCATCATTCTACCCCCCACCTTCCTGTTTTCGCTCTGGGTGCGTCCTGATAACAACAATGCTGAAAGGTGTATGCTTTCCAAGGCAATAATCGGCGCGCGAGAAACGGCTATCCTCTCATTCTGCATTACTCCGACTAATACTGTCTATCTGGAGGCGAGAATGAAGAGTTTGGACTTGTCCACGCTCGGTAGAGAAAGCGTTATACGTATCGAGACCGTTATTTCCATCGAGTATGACAAGTGGGCGGCACTCAAGTTCCGTTTAGCAGCGGGAAATGACTACTTGGGTCGGCCAGGTACAATTGCGTCTATTCTGATCGATCAACAGGTATACCAAATGACCTTCTTCCCTACAATGATGTTCGAAGACATACTAGACAACAGTGAACAGCGCTTTCTATTGGGAGCGAAATGGCAGTGGGGAGGGGTTAGAAGCTCCTTCTTCGGTTATATGGGACATATGGCACTTTCGCCTGCGAATACTGACTACACCGTTGTTCCCGTCCTCTCGAACTGCGGCTTCAAAGAAGCTGACACTGCGGTCAATGGAGTATGCGGAAACAACCAGACCTAATAGCATTAGCCATGGTTCCCAACACGCCTTATAATGATACTGTCTACTAGTGACTGCAGTCGCAAGTCCCACCCACGCTCCAGTCCCACAGACACGCAATCAGTCAAGTTCATGCTAGACCACCTCTCAAGCACCAAAGCAGACCCTGCCCTCACTTCCCGCCTCACTCTCAGTCTCAAGCAACTCAAAGCCAGAACCACCACGATCCAAGAGGTCCTACAGGCCTTTCCCACGCTACCCTGGCAGCAGGTCTCTGAGGACTCTGCATTCATCAAGCGGCCCAAGCTAGAGCCTGTGGTCATCATTGACGAAATTGAGGATATGGACCAGGTCGTGGTTGTCGAGACTGTGAAAGTACTGGCTGTGAATGAAGCCTGCATTGCCAAACGCTGGGGAAAAGGGACCTTTTCGAAGCGTTCTGGGTCGATCAGGCCCAGTCCGTGTAGATCTAGTTCTTCCAATAAAGTATTCCAACGATCGTCTTATAGAGTAAGTCGCCACTCCTTCGACTCATCCACAGTGATCAGTCCTGCTTCATACTTAAGAGCTAAGTGTCAGGTGACTAGGAAACTGTAGCAGTTGCCTATATGCCATAGCAGCAAAAGGCCATTTCAGACGAGGGGCAAAGACTCGTTTCAATTGCCAGGAAGGACAGGACTAATGGGAACTGGTCTAGGAAAGAGAGAAATGGACAGTGTATCCAAATTAGCGGTAGGAAATAACTATTTCTCCCTAGAATCCTTTGCTGCCAAAGAAGCTAAACATTTGAATTGAGGCAGTTGCTGACGTTCCTTGAAGCTTTGCAGCTGGAAATCATCCCTTAGGCGGATTTCAGTCCATATCAGTCCGCCATTTTCGCCTTTTAGGTCTATTTCGGCCTAAGGTAGGACTATAGATAAAACTGCTGGAATCTCTTCCCTAGACTTCTACAATTGGCAGAAGTGGTTATGTTTCGCAGAAAAGCACAGATCTGTTGTAAGACGTGATGACTTAGTGACTAAGACTCAGCGAATTCACAATTGAAATTAGTTTCGAAATAGAGTGATTTGCATATATTCGAGGAAAAGACGTATATTGGACTTAGGACTAGTGTCGCTTTGCAATTTCTATAAACTAAAATGTATCCAGTTATTTCAAAAAATAGGGGAAAATTATAGATAGAACCGGGCTGGCAGTTAAATTTCCTCGAAATCGCACCAAATTGAATTCCTCGCTTTAGAACTTTCTCCTCTCTCTCCCTTTGGTAGCATTTCCCTCAAACTACTTTCCACCTCCCCTTTCCCTTCACGGAAACATTCAAATCTCCATATGTCCATGTCGTAATAAAAATATGTGTCTTCCGAGTCTCCTGCTTGCTTGTGCGCTCCTGCCCTTCGTCCACTCCTCCTCTTCCAGTCTGAGAGGCGAGACATCCGACCCTCCAGCCGACCTTCCTCGCGAAGTATATGGTCGGTCCCTCGGACCTATCTCAGTAGACCTCAGCACCTACCTGCCTATCCGCATCGTCGTGACTTTAGTCGGAGTTACCACTAACCCAACTGTTACAGATATGCTGAAGAACGATCTGATCCCTGCAGTGGTACTATGGTACTCCAAGGCTTTGGGAGTGCATAGGTACTTGGGCACTGTGGCTGTTTGGGGCTTACCCGGAGACATGTGCAATGGCATTCCAATCCCTGCCGCGGACAAATTTCCGGGATATACAGGTGACCTGATAATCTATATCAACACCACCGGCACAGGAACTACGACCATTGGCACTCAAGACGTGTGTCTCACTGATAATGTGAGGGGAAACCCTCTGGCTGCAGGCTTCATCCTCAACAAAGCCTTCCTCGAGTCAGCCCAATGGATCGATATCTACCGCGGACTCATGTATCTCTTCGGCCAGTCCTTGGGCTTCGGGTCCAATCTCTATCGGAACGCCAGGAAAAACGGCTGGACTCTGTATACAGACGCGGAAATGTTCAGAACAGATCTAGACGACTTCAACAACACCATACGGTACCTGATAACGCCTACAGTGTTGTCTAGGGCCTCCCAGTCCTTCCTGTCCAGGACACTCGGAGTGCCGATCACCAACAAAGCGGGAGTGATTGAGTGGAGTTACAGAGCGCTTATGTATGACTTGTGGTCTGACGGTCCAGTGAACATGAGAATTGCGCCCACACTAATATCGCTAGCGTTTTTCGCTGATTTGGGGTGGTACAGCGTCAACTTCTCCATGGGCGCAACCCCAGTGATTGGTTACGGAATGCCGTTCTTCCTGGACAATCGCTGTGTGGATGGGAACGGAGTCCCAGGGTCCTCCCACTTCTGCAGCGGCTCTAGTCCAATGTGTGACGTGTCACTGCTAAACAAGGCCGTGTGTTCCCAGCTAAACGGAAACGCCTCCTGTCCAGTGGCTGTGGACTTGGGTGGCGGCAACTGTCTGAACCCTAACAACTACAAACTGGGCACTGAACTGGAAGAGTTCTGTCCGGAGTGTCGTTGCTTCGTAGGTACGCACACTCTGGGCTTCTCTGCGGTCAGTTCTCGACCAATATGTCACAGAGTTGTTTGCACTGCGAGCAATGCGAAGGTCAGGATCGGAGACGCCTTAGTGGACTGCCCAACACTTGGCGGAGTGATACGTGTCCAGAACGTTGCTGGGACTGTGACTTGTCCTCCTTTCTCCCAACTGTGTCCTACGTATGGCTGTCCAAAAGACTGCAGCGGGGCAGGTCTCTGCCAGCAAGGCAAATGTGTGTGTGATTCCGGATACTTCGGAGATGACTGCAGCAGCAAGACACCACCAGGGGTAAAGACCCTAACACCCGGTATCGTCTGCACCACTAATTCGACCTATAACACCGTGACGAAGAAATGCGACTGCAATGTAGGGTCATACTACGACTACATCACTAAGACTTGTATCAACTGCAATACCTACTGCACTACATGTGGGTATGTGCCAGATCTCTGTCTATCCTGTCCCCCTAGTTCCAACTCAGCACTAGTAGGTCCGGCTGGCACAGCGTGTTCGTGCAATGGGGGCTTCTTCCGCAACAGTCTATCTGGGAAGTGCGAGAGTTGTGATGAGCGGTGCGACTCTTGCACCCTAGGAGCGGGAAACTGCCTCACCTGCAAGGCCACTTACGTCTTCCAGCCCAACGGCCAGTGTCTCTGTCCTCCAGGCACTTACCAGGACACTACAGTGAACCCCAAAGTATGCAGAACCTGTGCAGCGGGCTGTGACACGTGTAGCAGTTCTACCGTCTGTACGACCTGCCTCGCTACCTTCATCTTCTCCGCGGGCCAATGCAAGTGTCAGACGGGACAGTATGTGGACACGGTTTCGAAGCAGTGCAGGTCTTGTCACCTCTCCTGTGTGGAGTGCTCCACTGCCGCTAATGTCTGCACGAAGTGCGCCACTAACTTCGCAGTGGACCCGATTTACAAGATCTGCACCTATGCAGGCTTTACGAGAGTTTCCAGTTGGAAATTCCCGCTATCGTCTTGGATGAGTTCGGATGCGCTCTTCTTTTTCGAGTGCATGAAGGGCAATGCGCCTCGAGACTTCTGCAAGCCGCTAGATCGTCGTGGCCTCTGGTTCGACTCCTCCCCTGGCTACTATCTCTTCACTCCCAACAAACTGAGCAGCACGCCTGTAATCCTACCCTCCACCTTCCAGTTCTCACTCTGGGTTCGGCCTGATAGCAGCCGCAATGACAGATGCATGCTTTCCAAGACCAAAGTGGGAGCACCGGAAACTCAAGTCCTCACATTCTGCGTTTCTCCGACAAATACTGTCTATTTGGCGGCAAGAATGCGGAGTTTGGACCTGGCGACGCTGGGCAATGAAATCTCCACGCGGATTGACACTGTGATTTCCATCCTGTATGACAAATGGGCGGCTCTGAAGTTCCGCTTTGATGCAGCGATTGACTACATGGGCAGGCCCGGCACATTGGCCACAATCCTCATCGACACAATGGTCTACCAGCAGACTTTCTTCCCCACAATGATGTTCGAAGACATATTGGACGGCAGTGACCAGCGGTTTGTATTGGGGGCTCAATGGCTGTGGGGTGCTGCTCGCAACCCATTCTTTGGCTATATGGGCGAAATGGCCATTTTGCCAGCTTCTATCGTCTACCCTGGAATCCCGGCCTGCGGCTGTCCCAAGTGCGGCGGCTACAGCACCTGCCTTTCCGACTGCGGCATCACTGAGACCGATACAGTCACTGGCACCTGCGCCAATAACCAGACTACCTAACCTCCTTAGCCATGGTTCTAACACGCCTTATAATGATACTGTCTACTAGTGACTGCAGTCGCAAGTCCCACCCACGCTCCAGTCCCACAGACACGCAATCAGTCAAGTCAATGCTAGACCACCTCTCAAGCACCAAAGCAGACCCTGCCCTCACTTCCCGCCTCACTCTCAGTCTCAAGCAACTCAAGGCCAGAACCACCACGATCCAAGAGGTCCTACAGGCCTTTCCCACGCTACCCTGGCAGCAGGTCTCTGAGGACTCTGCATTCATCAAGCGGCCCAAGCTAGAGCCTGTGGTCATCATTGACGAAATTGAGGATATGGACCAGGTCGTAGTTGTCGAGACTGTGAAAGTACTGGCTGTGAATGAAGCCTGCATTACCAAGCGCTGGGGAAAAGGGACCTTTTCGAAGGAGTGTATCGCTGCTCTGGATAAAGGCGTAAGGGCCTACATGGAACACATGCTGGAAACTGTCAACAACATCGCTGCTTCGAGGATACTCAGCCACACCGACAACTTCCCCTGCCACATAGTCACTTCCAACCCCCAAAGCACTCTTTCCAGAGTCGACCAACAAGAGAGAAAGCAGCACTTGGAGCAACTAAAGGCCGCTATGCAGGCGAAATCCTCCAAAAACCCCTCCAGCGACCTACGCCAAGCCATCCGCCAAGCCATGTGCAGTGAGTCCAGTGCCGATTCCCAGTCCGCCACCCCTGAAAGCACAGTCCGGGAAGCAGAGCTACTGAGCGTTTGGCCTGCTGATGTGAAGGTCGCCCTGGAGCTGGACCCGAAATGGCGCAGGTCTGGACTGCTACAGCGAATGCTACTACAGCGATAGTGCTAATTGCTAATTGTTGTGGAGGAGTTCAAGCCGCCGAACAGGTCTTGCTCTTCTGGGAATTTCGTCTCGAGCATCTTTTCGAATCGTTTTAGGTCGATCAGACCTTGTCCGTGTAGGCCTAGTTCGTCCAATAGAGCACTCCAGCGGTCGTCTTCTAAGAGAGTTCCATTGGCCAGCCACTCCTTCAGTTCATCCACAGTGATAAACCCTGTTCCATACTTGTCGAAAGAGCTAAACGCCAACTGCAAATTGGCCTTACTCAGCATCAGCTGCCGGTCCAAATTGGCCTTGACGAACTCTGTGTAGTCAATAAAGCCGTTGCTGTCAGTGTCCACATGCTTCATCACTCGCTCCACCTCCTTCACCGCCTCTTCAGGCGGCAACAGCGTTTCAAACTGGGTCATAAGGTCGGTGGGACTCAGGACTCCGTCCCCGTCGTGGTCGTAGGCTTTGAACATGACGGACAGTCGCTTGAGTTCCTGGGAGCCGATGATGTGGGTGCATATGAAGGTGTGCACTGCTTCTTTCAGCTTGGTGGAGCTGTTGAAACTGCGCAGGTTGTTGAAGACTAGGGAGCGGTCTGCGTCGCACATGTGTGTAGCTTCGTTCTGTACCCAAGGGTGCAGGTAGACGTCCTGGGCGGATATGCGCTTGTGAGGCGAGTGACAGAGCTGTTTCCTGATCAAGTCTTTCGCTTCTCGACTAATGCAGTCCCAAGTAGGTCCGGAAAGCGAGTACTCCCCTTTCGTCACATTCCTAATAATGTCCTTCCCTGTATATCCTCCAAAGGGAGGCTGTCCCGACAGCAGTATATACATAACCACGCCCATACTCCATATATCACACTTTTCATTGTAATGTCCCTTGCGCAGCACTTCTGGCGCCATGTAGAAAGCAGTGCCCACAGACCCAGTGACCTGTCGATCCACATCCATCAGTATGGCTGTATCGAAGTCTATCAACTTGAGTTCTCCTTCCTCTGTCAGAAGTATGTTTTCCGGCTTGATATCCCTGTGGATGATATTTCGACTGTGGATATAGGCCACAGCGGAGGCGAGTTGCTCCATATAGCGGGCTGCTTCTTTTTCGGAGAGTTTCTTCTTGGCGATGACCACGTCGAAGAGCTCCCCGGCTGCGCAGTACTCTTGCACGAAGTAGTAGTGACTTTTGTCTTCGAAGAACTCGAGTAGACGCACGATGTTCGGGTGGTCCAGAGTTTTATGGATTTCCACTTCTCGTAGAATCAGCCCGGAAGCCAGTATGTCCTTATCAACCTGGTCCTTATAAATGATCTTAACCGCCCGTTGTTGGCAAGTGCGCATATGCTCGCACAGATACACGCCAGTGTACAGTCCGCGGCCTAACATCCTCCCCAGCGAGTACACACTTGAAAACTTGCTCAGGTTCTCCTGCACGTACAGCCCTGGACTAATTACCAACTCATCATATGCGATTTTAGGGCGCAGAGGGAGCTCTTGGTACTCAGAGATGTGTGGTCCGCTGGAGCACAAACAGCCCATTTATATGGCCCTAACTGGAAAGGTGAACAGGGTAGTGGAGCAGGATTGATCCACTGCGGGGGAAGTCTTTAGCTTCTTTAGCAGGGTCTTTTCCCAGGTGCGCAGGTTGCTTGCACTCGTCACTTCGCAGTTGAGAGTCGCAGCGAACTCTCTCTCAATTTCTTCCTTAATTTGGCTCAGAGTCCTCCACTGTCCGTCCCTAAGCGCCCAGGCAATGTAGTCCGTCATTGTATCGCACTTGCGGGCGGGCTTGACTGCCTCTCCCGCCAGCAATCGATACTTCCCAGGCAAGCGTTTGAAATGGGAACTTAGCAGTTGCTTCACTGAGCGCTGCCAAATGTCACCACTGAGCTGGGGATTGAGGCTGCGCACAGCCTCGACTATAGCAGCTTTGCAGGCCTGGAAGTCGGGGAAGCTGCTCAGAGCTGCTGTGATTTGCGCGTGAAGAGTCGGTTTGGCCCTTGTGGCTGCTTTGTGCTGCACACGGGTCTTTTTCAATATAGCAGCTTTCGACAACAACGAGGTCACTGATCGTCCCATAGTCCTGCTGAGTTCCTCCCAATCCTGCCTACAGATCTTCCTATGCTGCGACTGCACTTGCAAGAAAGTCTCGAGTCTGCCGACCTCCTCCTCGGTCCAAAGTCGCTTGGTCTTCCCTGAGGACTCTGAGGAGCCGGAAGTGCTGACCAGGTCTTCGGCTAGGTACTGGTCCATGTCGCGCAGGTCCGGAGGCTCGGAGGGGCCGAATAGAGGACTGGGGGAGCTGAGGAAGAGACTGACCTGCAGGTCCAAGTCCGGGGAAGACTGGGACGGACTAGAACTCGGCAGGCCGCTCATAGTTAATAGTGCGAGATGCTATTGCTGTTAACGTTCAACTAGTCCTCCCACTTCCCTTTATATCTTCTCCAAATCTGCGTTTTCCTGTATCTGCCTAGACTTGGAGTCACTCATTTGCCCTGAGAATTCCAAGTTTCTGCAATTCTTCACCTCATTTTAGACAGTTTTGCACAATTTTCGCCCGCAATTCAACTGCTTTGCGAGGAAATTGTGTTTTTGTGAGTAAATGAGTCTGGTTGCCTTCCTTAATTTCGCTCCTCAGCCATATATACGGCTTAGACAGTAGTGAATTTATCCCAGTAGTACCTCTAGTCACCATAACTAACAGCCAATTCACCATTATTGGCACTTTAGAAGCATTAGGAGTTCCCATATTGCGAAGTAAAGGACTGATTTGGCTCATGCATATACGCTATGAAGAGTTAACACTTGCACAAGCTTTGCATAGGAAATGGACGTTGAGACCGTCTTGAAAGCGTCCATCAGTCCTGAAGCAACAGTAACCCTCTTCAACTTACATTCCCTTTCAAATGCCAAAACCCCACTCTTCTACCCACTCCCACTAGCGACTTAACGCTATCTCAGTAGCGTCATATAAAAATATGAGTGAGCAGTTCTGCGACGCTCCGCACTGGGACACATTCGAGGTAAACGGAGGACTGGCCTTGGAAGTTCTAGTGCTGGTGTACCTATTCTGTGTGATGATGGTGCTGACTGATGAGTACTTGATGGGTATCGCTAGGCAGAGTACATTCATTTGGCGATACACAGATATCACCTTTCGATTGAAGGAGGGGCGTGCTTGGTGAGGCGCATGTAGATTGCGTTTGGGAGCATTTGTCCGGAGTTCACGGTCAATACAGTCGCGTCAGTCTTGATGACTGCTGAGCATACTGTATTAGGCCTATCGACTATAGTGGGGTCAGGCTGCTTCGGTGAAACCTACGCAGACTTCACAATGTGTCTAGCAGTTGCTGCCTTCGTTGCCGGCTGGACTCACGGCGAAATCCACTTCCCACTGTGCGTCGTGCTGAAGGACTACCTCAAGTACATTGCCTGCGTCCTGCTAGTGATCTACATCGTTTCAGACGGAGAAGTAGTGTTCCTAGAGGCAGTTTTCCTACTGTGTCTAACGCCTATTTACACCTATTTCAACTTTGCGTCCGAGGGAAGTCAGCAGTCCGTCCTACTGCATACTGACTCTATTGAACCGCTAGTCAAGTCCTCTCCTTCGGTTCTTACACATATATTCAAGTCTCCGACTCGCTGCTTTTGCTCTATACTGCTGCCTTCGAATCCGGGGAAACTCTGGCAATTGGCACTGGCGTTCATACTTATTGTGTCCATGGGGTTTGGAGTGACTCGGACGATGGTCTTTTTCTTGCAGCGGATAATGTGTCATGTGTCCATCCCTGAGTCGTTAGTGGGCCTTACGATCATTTCCTGGGGCAATAATATCGGCGATTTGATGAATTCCGCAGTCGCAGCCAAGCGAGGAAACGCCTTGTTATCGCTGGAAGCCGTGCTCTCGACTCAGGTGCTCAATATGATTTTCTCCCTCGGCTTCCCCTGGACGATTTCCACCGGTCTCTTTGGTCCGATGAACATGACAGACTCCGCTACTCGCCAATCACTCTACTTCGCTATCCTAATTGTCCTTCTCTCCTTCCTATCCGTCGCTGTCTCCGGACAAAAGATGCACTCCCGCCTCGGCGTCCTCCTGCTAGCCATCTACGCCTTCTACGTGATCTCCGAGTGGACTTTTCTGCACACGGCGGACTAATAAGCTTAAGAACACACTAATTCAGCGATAAGCCACAGCTACCTTCTTCGCTTGAGTCGCTGCTTCCCACTGCTTTCTCGGCTCGATAGGGACTGTTAGTGCTCGCTGGAGAGACTTCTGCACGGTTTCCAGCTCTGTGCTGAATTGGAAAGTGTCGTCTTCGGACTTGGAGGGGAGTTCGAGGGTCGAAGGGAAGAGCGACTGAGGTCCGAGCTTTTCCAATTTGAGGAGAGAGGCGTGCACTGCCAGGCGAATCCGCTCAAAGCCGCCGCGACTCACACTGCGGCCTAGGTTGTTTTCCGGCTTCAAAGGATCTGCGATGTTGATGAACTTGGCCTGGAAGCCAGACGCCCCGCCAACATCCCCTGCCAGCACTTGCAAGTGCAGGGGAGTAAAGAAGAGATTGGCGGCTTGGTCCCTAGGTCTGATGGTATCCGAGGCAAGGTAGTCTGCAAGGGGAAGGACTCCGAAGCAGGTCACCACTTCTCTTTCCCAGTCCAAGCTGTCCAGTAGCTGTAGCAGTTGGATGAGTGTCTGGAAAGCACTGTGGCGGGTTTCTGGGTAGCAGTTGAGGACGCACAGGACCATAACGCTCAAAGCGTAGCTCGCTAATAGGCCGTAGCGAGAGCCAGCGACCCTGCTTTCATAGGTGGCCCAGGCCTTGACAACCACCAGTGCTCGTTTGAACAGGTGCTGGGCTGTCAGACTGTCCACGTACTCCAGTAGTCTGAGGGAAAATAGACCACTGGTTTGGTTGACTGACAGGTCGACAGCCACTCCTTTGATACTACATTTGAGCAACTGCACTTCGCCGTTCACTTCTGTGAAATCGCGAATAGCGCATTGTGGACGTATTTTGGCCACAAACTCCAACTGACTGCGGACAGTTGCAAGCACGGATGCTGTCTGACTCTGCCCTGCAGACTGCGGCAAAACAATCGTCACATCCAAGTCGCCACAGGGAGTGTACGTCTGCAACGGCCAGGAGCCGTAGACGAGGAGTTGAGGCCGGAGACGACTAAGGCACTTTTCGATGTTTCGTTTGAGCAGGTGGAAGACCTCAGTGCGCAGTCGCTGAGAGACTTGGCTGGGTCCTGCTTTGGCGAGGAGACTTGCTTCTAAGTCTGGAATTTCCATACTTACTACAAGAAAGAGAGGGGGAAGGAGCCAGCGCAGGCAGGAAGTGCACTTGGATCCCCTGATTTCTGAGGAAACAGCGAAGCTACGTATGTCTTTTTCGCATATGATAGTCCAATTATATGCAAATCTTCATAGTACTGAGTCTATATCGAAGCCACTGCCACTACGTCGTTATCTCTGGCCCTTTACTGCTAAGAGCCACTGAATAAAAGGGAAAACTGCCCAATTCCCCTTATCTCTCCCATTTCCATCCTATCTAATCACTAGATTTGCCCTTTGTAGGCAGTGTTTCATGCGAAACCCCTCGAAGTCCACTCCTTTCCACCGCTTACCTGAAATACTCATCTTCTTTTGCCACCATGAAGTTGGATCCAACCTCAGGTCCGCTGGAAAACCGACGATTAAATGGCTCACTCCAAGGACGCACCCAGACTGCCCGACCCTGTACGCCTGCCTCTCTGGGTGTCTGATATCGAACAGTCAGGCCGAGAGACCAGGCTGAAGCTTCTACTGGATGACACTGAAGTGGGCACTTCAGTGCTGTTTGACGGTAATTCAGCCCAGATGGCCAAATTCGACCCTGCTCAAAGAGCCGCTTTGGACGCCTTAAAGCGAGAAGTGAGGCTGAAAGCAGTGCTATTGACAGAGCTAAATGACGTTTTGAAGGGGTTAAGTCCCGTTGGCAGCAGGAAAGAAGAAAAAACCGAGAGCGGAAGTCGATTGGAAGTGGTGCGCAGGGAGTTAGAAGCGGAAATGCTGGACAGGGACCAGCTGCTCTTCCTGCTCCAACGCTGCCAGACAGCAAAGCAGCGGGTAAAAGGGAAAGCGCAGGGCACGAAAACAGCCCTGGCGGAGCTGCAGAATCGGGCCTCCGCTCTTGCAGAGGAAGTGACTGCTGTGCAGTTGGACGCCGCCTGCTTCCTCGCTCAGACCCACAAGCTGCAAGTCTCCACCCAGCAGATCTCTCAGGCCGTAGACAGTCGCAGGCTGCAAGCCCACTCCAAGGTACTGACCCAACACTCCGACACCACTCTGTCCATCCAGCAAAGCACTCACCAAACCGCCCGCAGAAAGAAGCTCAAACTGCACTTGCAACGTCTTCAGCAGCGACTCAATGTCCAAAAGTCTACCCGAATCAGAATACTCATGTGCGAAGGAGTCCTGCAAATGGCCTATTTGAAGCTGAAAGGCAGGTTTGAGCACTTGGCGGACACGTTTGAGAGTCAGGATGTGCAGGAAATCATAGAGAAGTGCGAAGGAGCTCGGATAACGACTGTCAGGTACGCTACTGAGGTCCAGGATCGCCTTTCGCAGATTTCTAGACTGTTGAAAACGCTGAAAGAACTGCAGAATCAGGCTGATTTGCTGTACTTTTCCACTGATTCGAAGAAGTTGTACAGCGAAATGCCGAAATTTCGGGAAATTGCTCAATCTCGAATCGCAAATATCGCAATTTCCATTTCAACTCTGAGTGGAATTCTCAACAAGTTCAAATCCGCAGACCCAAGAAGCCGCCTTTGCGTCTATTTCCCACTGCCAGAGCGCATTGACTCCCCCTCCACCGTTGCTGCCCTGCTGCTTCAGCTGGAGAAGACCCTGCTGGCTGCAAGGGACGGAGGGAGGCTGCAAAAAGCTGTGAAGAGCTCTACAATGGGGCAAATGGTCCTAACGATGAAGGTGATGCTGGGAGGAATGCTGCTGAAGTCCAACCGGGGGTCCATTCGAAAGCGCACTTTGAAGAGTCTGTATTCTCCGCAGCCCCTCACAGGCGCTGAAAGCCCTGTCCTCTCCACCATCCGCACCAGACTGCAGGCAGACCAGGCAGACCTGCAGCTGCCCTGCTACAATGAAGAGCACTCCACTGCAATAACGGAGCGGAAAGCCTACCACCAATTCCACCTATTCCACACTCCCACTCCCCAGCCCCAACTGCCCGCCTCCCCCCGCATCAGCCAGACTGCTCACATTAAGGAACTGGACAAGTTGAGGGGGGAACTGGTCAGAGCACGGAAAAAGCCGCTGGTGCGGGCTGTGGCTTCTGAGGAACTGCTGAGTCTGAGGAAGTCTGTGAGGAGACTGGTGCAGCCTTTGAGGATACCAGTGACTACGAGGACTGAGGTGGAAATTCCTCTGTCGGAAGCTATCAAGAAGTGGTCGAGAAGGACGCTTTCGCCGTCTTCTACGACCAGTACGAAAGGCTCCCACATGCCTAGTCCCCGCGGCAACTACTCCAGTCGTCTACGGCGCCTCGCAGGCTTTTAACCCTACCTAAATCGTGATTTCCTTCTGCAGCAGCTGACTTTGCGTTTCAAAGCTCCACAATTCGTCCCTTATCGCCATGTAGAACTTCGACCCAAGTCTCACTGGCAGCGTCTTAGACAGCCAGATGTTATAAGGAATGTCCATCACTCGCACCTCTGGGAACTGGTCAAAGTCACTATTGAACTGATGCACGTACAGCTTGTTCTTACGGAGAGTGTAGAAAAAATCCTCGTCTGCGAAGGACGTGGCCATGAGGACTTGCTCACTGTAGCCTGCGTAGAAGCTGTCGAAGCGGTTTTCGGAGGGGAGGTAGGCTTCGATTTGGTTCACTTCGCCGCCTGCCAGCAGAATCCGGCTCTTGTAGTTGACGGGCGTGAGGTAGCCTTTGGGCAGCGACATGGGCGCGATGCGGCGCCAAAGGCCTGTGGCAGGGTCGTACTCTTCACAGTCTGCCACTTTGTCATCCCTCCACAGGCCGTTTTCCCCGCCAAATACCAGCACTTTCCCTTCGGATTCAATGACTCCTGGGCAGACTCTAGGTGTGAGCATTGGCGTGACCTTGCGCACTTCGTAGTTTTTGAGGGAGATCAGGAAGCAGTCGTTCGTAGGGACGCCAAAGCTGGTTAGCGCTTACTGTCCGCCGCCACAGACAAACAAATCCCCTGTAGACAGGACTGTCCACACTGCATTTGGCACCAACTGGTTCCCGCCTATGAGCGGCACGTGCTGGACTTCCATGCGCACTAAGTTCACTATCTCTAGTGAGTTGAGAGCTGGCTCCAGGAGGTACAGTTTGTGATTCCAGAAGGCGCCTAGGGGCAGCTCAGCCTCCAGACGAACAGCGAAAGGCTTGTTTTCAGTGGCTGCTAACGCCACATTGTGAGGCTCGAAGGCAGGAAGCGGCAAAGCGCTGGCTCTGTCTAGCACCGTAGGCAGATCCTCGAACGCTGTGACCATCCTTTCCTTCAACACCGTGTCTTCCCCCCTATCCAAGCTGTCAATTACAGCAGTCAAGTGCTTGATTCCGTCCTTCTTCCACTCCTCCGCATTTTTCCTCAGGCCTCTGTACGTCTCCTTGACCTTGGCTACGGTGTCTTCCTCTAGTTTCTGCAGCTGTTCGCTCCAGGCCTGGTAGCGGGTTTCCAGCAGGGCAGAGGTCTGTTGCAGCAGCTCACGGATCTGATGGTCTCCGGTCATTATGGCTACTTAAGGAGCTCTGTGTACCGTAGCCAGTGCTGGAGATGCTGTTTGTCGAGGTCGGTGAGCCAGGAGAGGAGACTGTGCCCGGTAGGGGTGGCGTCCTCATCTTCTTCGTAGTCTGCGTCCACAAGGTACCCATGCTTACTCATGACGACTTCCTTCGCATTCAGCTGCAACAGGCTGAGCATCGCTCTGGTTCCTCCGCCCTGCACAATTACCGTAAAGAGCGCCAACATCATAGTGGTGGAAATCACTATGTCATGATGGCCTGTAGGGAAGTTCAGTGCTAGGGCGAAGGACACTGCCCCTCGGATCCCTGACCACCATATGATGGTCATGTGGCGGTAGCCGATTGGCTTGGAGCGGAAAAGGTTGCAGACATAGCCAGTGGGGAAGACGGAGCAGGTACGACTGAGCAGTAGCGCGGGAATTGCGATTAGAACGTAGCCCCAGCGGATACTGGACTGCATGAAGGGAAGGGTTATGCCCAGATTCACAAAGCAACAGGTTTCCGCCAGGAAACCGAGACTTCGGAAGAGCTGTCTGGTAGTGATTTGGCCTACTCTGGACAGGGAGTAGTGAGTGTAGTGCACCATTACCATCGCTACGAACAGTATGCCCAAGATTCCACTCAGTCCTATAGCCTCACACAGCACAAATGGGATGTAGGACCACAGTATGAACAGTGCCGTTTCAAACGCAGGCTTGTCCCTCAAATTCAAGTGCTTGAAGACTAAAGCGCTGAGCAGGCCGAGAGCAACTCCTATAGCGATAGAGCCAAAGAACTCATACAAAAACAGCACGAAGCAATCCCAGGGTGTGACCTCCTGCCCTGCCTTCCCAAAGCTAGAAAAGGTGCGAAAAAGCGAAATCGACACAGCGTCATTCAGCGAACTTTCCCCAAATACTATCATATGCAGCACCACATCCACCTTAATAGCCTTAAACACAGCCAGTGTAGCCACAGGGTCCACTGAGGAAATTAGTGCTCCAAACATTAGCGTCTCTGTAAGGGTCAGGTGAGGAAAGGGGAGGAACGTCTGGCAGAGGTATATAGCCGCTGCAAAGACAATAGCTGCAATTATAGTCCCGAACACTGCGAATGCGAAAATTGTCCCCATGTTTTTTAGGAAGTTGCTTTTGTCGGAGTGGTAGCCTGCATCGAACATTATAGGCGGGAGGATTAGTAGGAAAAATGCTTGTGGGTCGAAAAAGGCCGCTTCAGTGAAGGTCATTGAGGGGTAGAAAGAGAGGATTGTGAGGCCTAGGCCAATACCAAGGAAAATCGAGGCTACGCAGTCGGGCAGATACTGCAAGGAAGGGAAGTGAAGGAAGCAGTAGACCACTAGGACACAAATCACTGCGGCTACTAGCAGTAGAGTCACTATTGTGGTTTCGTACACTTCCTTCTCTTCAAATGTCCGCTCTTCTACACAGCCACTCCCCTCAGTAAAGCTGCCTACGCACAGACACCTCCCATCCCCCTTTCTGCCCTCATTGCACACTCCCCGGCCTGCACACACCAGTCCTTCATGCACTGGGCACCTCCCACACTGCGGGCCGTAGTGTCCTTCTGCACATTTCTCACAGGCGTAGCTTGCGAATCCCGCATAGCACTCACAGAGGTAGAGAGGACTTTGGGCCTCTCCTTGGGCTTCCCACAGCCTGTGACATTCACCGTTCAAACTGCAACTCAGAGGGCAGAAACTAGGCTCGACTTGGCTGCCGGCCGCCACTGCCAGCAACCCCAACAGAAGCATATTTACTACAAGTCTGTCTAAAGCTCCAATTTGCCTCAATATCGAGTGAATTCGCATGTTACTCTCCCAAGTATCCAAGTTTGAGCGGGTGCAAGTTCTAACCTAAAAGAGGGAACTAGTCAATGAGAAGCCTCAGTCTTTACTAAGCAGCGAGACGCCGACAGCCTAGGGCGAGCTTGTCATTCAGACTGCAGCAAGTCCAGAGAGACACGCTGCCGTTCCACTTGCCTGGGTGGTACTTCCACTTCCGCTCCTCTAGTTCCGTCACCAGCAGGTCGCGGACTCGAGCACACTCTTGTGCTTCTTGCAACTTCTGGTCGATATCTTGCTGCAAGGGAGCCAGATCCCCCCGCACCTGCCTCTCCACCAAGTCCTTGGCCTCCGTCAAGAACTGGTGGAAGTGTTTCAGCACCTCCGACTGGTCCTTCGTTTCCAGCACAGTTTTGAACTGAACCACTGACTTGCACACCACAGAGCACACCCTAGAGACTCCATCCTCTGGAGGCCGTTCCTTCTTCATAAATGTATTGCTGCAAATTGGACTGGCGCAGGGCACAGTTACATACTCACACTCCTTTTCATGCTCTTCCAGTTGGTCTAGAGCGCATACGTGCTCACAGCCCTTTACTTGGTTGCTGCAGTGGAGCTGCAAGCGATTGTAGATCTTGAGGGCGAACAGGGCCATTGACTTAGGGGAAAAGGAGTCCTGGCAGGAGGGACAGGTGGAGGAAGCGCAGGCACTGCAGAAGAGATGTTCGCAGCGAGAACATTCAGATGGAGCGCGAACGACCTTGGAACACACTTGGCAGATGAAGTGGCCGTCTACCTGTCCCTCAAATCGGCCGAGGTCGAACCCCACAGCGGAGTCCATTTTACCTCCAAGCGATGTCTCCCACCCAGGCTATAGTGAGATATGTCCACTTTTCACCTCATTCAAGAGCCTTTCTGCCACTTCTGTGACCCGCTGTCTGTGGGGCTGTTGGCGTTTTGCTGCGGACCGCTGGGAGTGGCGATTGCGCATTGCGGCATCAGAAGAGGCATTAACCAGGATGGCTGCAAGGGCTTTGCCCTGACTTGTTGTTTGTGCTGCATTGGAGCGGCTCTCAACCGCAAGGCCTTGCGGCTTCACTTCAATGTGGGCGGGTCCTGTATATGCGAATGCGTCCTTTACATGTGCTGCTACTGCTGCTTAGTCACGCAGGAGTATCGCAGGATGAAGAAAGGCCCTATTCACCAGTCCATTCCCAACAATCAGTAGCTCTTTTAACCAGTTCGTAGGGCAGAAACTGTGACGGTTATAATAAATGACCTCTGCAGGGAGGGACGAATGGTCCTTAGTTATCAACAAGCAGGCAGAGCTGAACCGTCAGCGGGAGGCAGAGGAAATGCAGCAGCAGCGGGAGTTCAAACACTCCTACAAGCAGGACCTGCAGTACCAGCAGTATCTGCGTGATTTGGAGCTGGAGAAGGAAAGGAAGCGCAGGGAGCAGGAAGCCAGTGAGGTGCAGGCCAAAGCTCAGATCTTTCAGCAAGACGCTGAGAGGAGAAGGCAAGAGGAAGCAGCTCAGAAGAAAACCCTGGCAGACGAGTACCTGCGGCACAAGGAGTTCCTGAAGCAGAAGGAAATGCAGGAAAGAATGCAAAAGCTGCGGCAGGAGCAAGAGCACTTGGACCGAGTGAGGGCGCAGATGGAAAGTGAAGCCAGGCGCAAGCAGGAGTTCAAAACTGCAGAGGCTCAGCGCGAACAAGAACTCCTCAACTTCCGCCGCGCACAGGAACTCGCAGAAAAGCAGTCCCAACTAAACGAAAAAACCTACGAACAGAGACTCAACCAAGACTACATCGCCCGAGAAGAGAAGAAAGAGCAGGACTACAGAGCCTTTTACGACCGCAAAAGTCAGATTCAGAGCACGAAAGTGGGCTATCACCAGCAGGCGGTTACCAGCATACAACAGGAGAGGGATTCGCAGGTGAACCAGTGGATTGCGGAGAATCAGGAGCAGTATCAGAGGAGACTGGCGGAGAAGGAAGAGATGGAAAGACAGATTCGACTCAATGCCATCCAGCAAACTAACGAAACAATCCGCGCCCAGCTAGAGGAAAAGGAACGCCAGAAACAGGCAGAGCAGGACGAATTCCGCCGCTCCCAAGAAGAAGCCGCCCAGCGCCAGGCCTTCAACCGCCAGTTGGAAGAGCAAAAGGCCTTCGAACGTCGCCAGCAACAGGCCCAGTACCGAGAAGTGCTAGCCGCTCAGTCCAATATCTCTCAGGACCTGAGACAGTCTGCGTTGAAACTAAGTGACCATGAGAGAATGATGAATAGAAACTTTTTGGCGGGGAATAGGACCACACTGCAGAATAGTGCTGCGCAGGTTTTGGGGGGAAATGCGTACACGCAGCCTAGAGGCCAGGAAGGGGCTTCCTATGAGCGCAATGCCAAGGCGTTCTTTGGAGACTCTCGGCAGTCCACTGCGGCAGGAATGCCACAACAGCCGGATACTCTCGACCCTGCCTACCGCCGCAATGAAAAGGCGTTCTTTGGGGACTCCCGGCAGTCCACTGCTGCTCCACAGGGAGGAATGCCTAAGGACTATCAACCCAATCCGTCTTCCGATCCTGCATATCTTAGAAACGAGAAGGCGTTTTATGGAGACTCCAGGCAGTCCACGGCTGCTCCACAGAGAGGAATGCCTAAGGACTATGAGCAGCCTGCACCCTCTGATCCTGATTACCGCAGAAACGAAAAGGCGTTCTTCGGGGACTCCCGGCAGTCCACTGCACAGCGAAGTCCTCCACCTTCTTATGGTCAGCCTGATACCACCACCGATCCCACTTACCGTCGGAATGAGAAGGCCTTCTACGGCGACTCCCGCAATTCTACACAGAGGGGAATGCCCAAGGACTCTGTCCAGCCAGCCCCCTCTAGCCCCGAATACCGTAGAAACGAAAAAGCCTTCTTTGGAGACTCCAGACAATCAGCTGCTCCCGGCCAGCCTGTCTTCGGAGGCCAGGGAGACCCTGCTTATGATCGGAATGCAAAGGCTTTCTTTGGAGATTCGAGACAGTCAGCAGCGCCTGGACAGGGCTTTGGGGCACAGAAGGACCCGGCATACGATAGGAATGCGAAGGCGTTCTTCGGAGACTCTCGAAGTTCGCTTCAGAAGGGAAACTCTTGGGACGCTAATACGAAGGCCTTTTACGGAGATGACGGCGATTCCACCCAACGCCCCGCTGGGGTCGCGAGAAGCCCAGCAGCCTCCTCCCAGCCCCACAACCCTATCAGCAACCCTGTGGGCAGTCGGCTTCCTGTCCCAACGGACGGGCCACTCTACAGGGCGCGCAGGGCCATGTTCTAGGCCTAATTCGCTTTTAGCTACATGTGCTTTGGACTGCGTCGACTGGCCCACTGTCGCCGCTCCTTTTCTAGAGACTCTGACTGCGGTCTGCCCTTCGCCTGCACCAGTGTCTTCCACTCGGACTGTTCTCTCGCCTGCGCCAGTCTCCGAACAGCGTCCGCCACTCCTTTGACAGGCTGCACAGCTGGCGGGTTCAGCCTTTCCCTTAGCACAGGGGCAAAGGTGCAGTCAGTCGTATCTACAGTGAGAGAACTGAGCGCCCGCTTTTCTCGCTGGACTGTCGCGAGTTCATTGAGTGCCTTGGCTCGGGAGCGCTGAACTTCCACTAATTTGCGGTACTCGCTACTAACCGTGCTGGCAGAGGTGCGGTTCGGACTACGACTGCTCTTGGAAACGTGCTTATTGATAGCCGGAGCGAAGGAGCAATTCTGCATTCGCTTGGCTTCCAAGGTCTCTCGCAGTCCTGAAACCTTCTGCTCGACCTTAGCCTTCGAGGCAATCAATTGGTCTATATACTGCACCGAATCAGCCTTTTCCCGCAGTGGTGACTTGGAGGGAGCGGGCGAAGGACTGACTCTGGGAGTGTGTCTGCCCATTCGATTGCAGTACAAGTCGTAGTAGTCTCGATGCAGCCTGGAAGGACCTGGAGAGCCGTAATTCATTATCGCAATTAGAGCGGTTTTTAGTGTTTCCGCGGGGATTTCGTCTCCTTCTTTGGCTAACTCCGTCCATAGCTTCGCACACAAATCGCTGCTTTTGGCGTCTTTCCCTGCCATTCTCAGTCCCAACATTACTTCTTTCAGCCGTCCATACGTAACTTTCTGCTCCTCTCCTAAATTCCTATCCACCTCTGTTCCAAACCGACTAACGAGCATTTCCAGCGACTTCGGCGCTAGCTCCGGGGAAACCGATCTCTGCACTAAGGGGGAAATCGAGGCCGCTGCCCGCCTCTTCGCATCCTCTATGAGTCTGTCAGTGACCTCGCCTTCCCGCTGCAAGCGCTTGGATTTGGCGTTGATTTGGGGAGTGAATTGGGGCTGTGCCGGCAGAGTATCCAGGGATAGGAGGTCTGGGGTAGGCAGAGGACGGTTCAGGTTCTTTACTTGGATGGAACTGAGACGAGAGAAGACTTCTCCTTGGGACAAACTGGAAGCCAGACGACGAGAACTGGCAGAAATTGAAGGCTTGAAAGGGTAGTTATCCGCACTATTCTTCTGGTCTAACTCCCCTTTCAGTTGCGTCACTCTCTCGTCTCTTTTGCTTTGGTAGTGGCTCATGTCTTTGAAGAACTCCTCAGGACTTCGGGGACGCCGGGTCGGGGATTGGATGTGAGGCCGAAAGGTGCACTCGCGCAGGTCCAGGGCTTCCTGAGCGGCCTCCCTAGACCTCTTTTTGGCCTCGTAGACATGTTTGTAGCTAAGCAGGTGGTCTGCATGCTGTGTGTCTGGACTAGTGCCTGAAGTGGAGCGGTTGGTGTGTTCCGCCCGCATTCCCCGGTCAGGCGTTTTGCTCGTAGGTCCTGCTATCCTTTCCCTCGCTCGCTTTTGCTTCTGAGGGTCTAGTAAGTACTCTAAGTCGAAAGTGTTGGGATTCGTCGTCTCCTTCGCCAATAACGGTATTTTGATTTGACTGATAGCCCTCCTCTTTTCCAGCCTTTCCGCTATCTCCGGCACACTCGTAGGCTGCACAGACCCGGCTTCCTCCATATGCACAGTCTCATCCAAGCTCTCTTCAGAGCCTAGGTCTAGCGGCATGTCATCTTCAGGCGCCTCTGGCTTCGCAATGCTGGCCTTTAGAGAGGCTGGGATGGACTTGATTTCCCCGATATGGAAGCTTTCTTCGCTTTCCAGTTCAAAGCTGCTTTCCTCTTCCGTCATTTTTACAGAGGAAGTGGAGGACTTGGCAGAGCTATATTTCATTTGTGGACTACAAAGTGCTGATATATGTGTGTACTGGTAGGAAGGATATAACTGAGCTGATCAGAAAGCCTTGTAATTGACTGGGAACTGATTTTGGCCTGATTTAGTATCTAATGACCAGTTATTTCTAGTCCAATCTCTCCAAAATGGCCTCCACAGCTGGACTTCTGGCCTGTGGCAAGGTAGGCAGCGCCGCTCTGAGTCGCTCATACACAGGCTCTGAGTCTCTGAGCAGCACTGGCAGAGTGGCTTGCTGGTAAAAGGCACTGTCCCGCTCCAAGTGGCCTATGACCTCTGTCATGAGGTGTGCTCTGGGGATAGAGTTGCCCTGCACTGTTCCCACTGGCACAAAGTGGACATGAAAGTGGTAGAAACTGGGGTAGTAGTGGATATAGCTCAGTACACTATGCGGCGAAATGGCCAATTTGCTGGAAATCGTCTGCAACGCAGTAGTCTGCATGCGGCGCAGTAAGGGCAGGTGCTCCCCTGTGAGGTCTCGAAGAGAACGGAGTCCCAAGCGGGTTTCTGTAATCGCAAGGAAGTAGAAAGAGTCCTGAGTTACGCTTTGCAGCTTATAATCCACAGCCAAAATAAACTCTTCCTCCCGATACCAAACCTTATCCACCTCTTTCTTGCCTTCCAACACATTGCGCACCCACTCCGTATTGCTTATTGGTACAGTTTCCATATAAGGCTTGGTGATTTCCTCATACAAAGCCCTGGTTTCTGCGATTTGGTACGTATTTGCCTGCAAGTGCTTGTAGTAAATAGCCTTTGTGGCGGGAAATATCACTTCCACGACTGCTTCAAGCCGGATTTCCGCGGAATATTTCCGGAAAAGTGAGTTTTCGAACACTAATTGGTGGCTTTGAGCGAAAATAACAGTGTTCAGTGCAGGCACAGGCAGTACTAACTTGATAATCGCCACTTTCCGCTCTAAATCCCCCTCAAACCCCCCTGCAAGAGTCACGGTTTTGCCCACTTCATCGACCGCCAGGAGCTGTTCAGGCCGAAAAGCCGCCCAATCTATGGCCATTATAGGGACTGAACTACTCTCTGGTACTAAGAAACTGCAGGAAGTCGCTGTAGCTGAGAGGGACTACGGTGGAGTCCTCAATCAGGCTTGCGAAGAAGCTATTTAGAGGACTTACTGGCCTTCCGTAGGGTGTCCGGAGGGGGAAATGAGCAGGGCTTGGTAGCGGCCGTACACTAATCTCAGGCTGGAAAGGAGCGCTTTCAGGGACTCCGCTAGGGGAGAATCCAGAAGAGTAGATTCGCTGTAGGGCAAGTTGGGCAGGAACAGCTGAGCCGAGTCCGCTTCAGGTCCCTGCTGGACAAGTACCAAGCCAAAGCAGTAGGTCCAGACCTGTATCTAGGCAGTACACCTGGTCTTTGGAGAGGCTTTTCACTGTGAGGTTCAGAGGAGCGGGCAGTTCCTGTGTCACTGAGAGGCTGTAGAGACGTGGGTACAGCAGTTGGCAGAGACTAGTGCTGGGCCAGGTCAGTAAAGCGTGTCGCTGGAAAGCGGGAATTTCGGAAATTAGTGCGAAAAGGCCTTTATTTAGGGATTTGCCGCTGTGAAACACTGTCATTTTCACCAGGCCAAGTATGTAATAAGGCAGAAACTCCAAATTTCTAGGCAAAGAAGGCGCATAAGCCAGCATCATTCTCAATTTCCGCTCCACTCCAGTCCTTCCCGCTCCAAAGTCATTACTTTCCTCCGCCTGCACAATTGCTTGTCTCGCCCAAAGCGCAGTAATGGCCTCAGACTGCGCCGCACTGAGGATTTCAAAGCGGTCGTTGGAGACTTTGAGACTGAGGTTGAGGACTCTGATCCGTCTTTCACTAGCGGAAGTAGTATATAGAACAGCTGCTTGTAGGTATATTTTCCCTTGATGGATGACTTGGTCCTCCATTTCCACCCTATACGCCATCGTGCTGCCTGCATGTGCGACCTGCATTCCCAGTAAGTCCCCTTCTCTGACCACAAAGCTGCCATACGCCTGCACCACTCTCCAGTCCTTATTAGTCCTCAGCCTCACAGTCACGTCCCACATCTGACTGCTTGTCAGGTTCAAATACAACTCTGAACTTACCTTAGAGACAGAGCTGTCTTTCGGGTAAATGTAAATGGAACCGCCGGTTTGTTCACTTAAATGCATCAAGGAAGGGAGTTCAGAACAACGGCTGGAGGCGAAAAACAGGTCCATTAGGATGCCCTTTTGGCCGAATTGTCTGCCTATGTCTCGATACCAGGAATCGTATGTGTTGGGAGTGTAGGGAGCTGCAGTGTTTGCGCCTGTTCCTGAGGTGATATCACTGAGCAGGATAACTGCCTTGCCTCCAGAGGCGTAAAGCAGGGTATGCACGAACGTCAGTCCCATCCGAAAGGCAGAGTTACTGAGAAAGCCAGTCGCTGCGAAGGTCCGAATCAGCTTCAAAACACGCAGAATCGAAGCCGATTTGTCCTGCAAAGAGACTACCAATTGGTCCAAAGGAACAGGGAAAAAGGCAGTCTCAGTGCCTTGTCCTATCGATATCATCTGTATGTTGTCACTGTCCAGGTCGAAACTGATCAAGTGCACCTCTGCAGTGACGAGGATGAAGCCTATTTGGGCTCTGGCTAGGCCTGGGAAGGTCTCAGTGTGGACCATTTCCTCGAGGGTGTCGCAGAGAGCGTCGACTAGGCCTGATTTGACAGCGGCCTGGGAGCAGTCGAGGAGGAAGCAGAAGGTGGGAGGGGCGGGAGGACGGTCGATGTAGGCTTCTGGAGCGGATATGTCGTATGCAAGCAGAGTCAGGTCCGGTCTGCCCTGCTGGTCCAGTCTCTGTCCCGCCGAGTCCAAAGCCTGGTAGAAGAACGCAGGCGTGGCATTGCGCACTTTGCACAAAGGACACATCCAGGCCTGTCCAGCCTCAACCCACACCACAAAGGGACTCAAGTACCCGCCACACTCCCTGCATCTCACCACGTCTTCTAGTCCGTAGGACACCACTGGCAGCGCAACTGCGTCCTGCACAGGCTGTACTAGCACTCCTAAGGGCACAGGACAGCTCTGTGCGAGCTGCTGGGAAGCGGGGAAGACGGAAGTGGTGGTCTGCAGGAAAGCCATATCTCGACTTTCTATTACACTCTTTGCTAGTGCAGGGAAGGCCGCCCTGCATGCCTGGGCTTATCGTGGGAATGGGCATGTTTAACCATAGTTACTGCGATGCGACTAAAGAGGCTTGAATGCTGGGTTTCAAATAGGTACCAGCTGTCAGCACGCTGGGGAAGGAAACTCAGGCTTGACTGGTTCGGATAGAGCCTTTTGGAACGGGAGTATATGAAACGTCTGAAAAGCCTTCTGCTTATAGGGACAATTCAGCGACTTTTTGGCATTTTATAGACTTTACCCTGACAACTTTCCCGCCAAAGCGACTTGACGCTAATTAGCCTTTCTTCGAAATCGCTTTCTATAGGGAGGAAAAAGGCCTAAGAAGGCCTCGTGTTTCCCTTTAGTTGCCTCTATTAAATCCCAGAAGAAGAGTAATTCAGGCCTTCCGGAGTTGCCGGCAGAGACCCAGCCGTTGTTGCCATAGTGTCATAGTTGAAACAGTGGCTAATAAAATTATGAGTCGAGAATGGACGCCTGCACTCTTAAAAGCCCTTCTGTCAGCTCCGTTGTTGCTCGGAGCCGGGATCTTGGCGCAAGCGAATCCCTCTCTCAGATTCTGGCCACTGCAGAGTGGAAATTGTGAGGCAGTCCCCGCAACCCAGAACGTACAGTCGGCGACTAAGCGTACCAAGGTGCACCGCCACAGCTTCAAGGTCTATACCGCCACTCACTGAGTAGGGTAACACCTAGCTTCCGGCCCACTCTCGGACTTAAATGGACAGAGCGCTGGAAACACAGACGTCTATGAGGGTTGTGCGGCTCAGAGGTTGAGGGGAGGCTGGCTTCAAATATTCTGAGGATTTGCGTGAATTGCCTTCGTTGCGCTTGATAGTGGGAAGGATCAAGGAGGAAACTCATATTTTTGCATATTTTCACCTGTTTAGCGAAAAACAACAGCGAGAGACACTAAAATACTAGTAATTAGTTGAGTCCGGACTAAGACATGAAGCAGAATTTGAATAAAAGGCAGTTTATAGTGATAAACTGTCTGGAAATCTCCCAAAAGATCTTAAATGAAAGAAAATAGTTCCAGAAGTTTATGAAAAATGTTGAAAAGGGGTTGACGGAAAGCGAAAATCGGCTAACGGCAAATATTGCAGGCTTAGAGTCGAATTTTGCCTATATTATGTCAATTATCCAACCCCGAAATGCGATATTTCGAAGTTTATCGAGCATTTAAGCTTCGGTTTTGCAGAAATATATAGAATACCTCAAAATACGCATTGTTTTTAGAGGTAAAAGCCTGATACAAAGCCTTTTCCCTAAGAAATCTCCCTTAATTGACCTATTTATAGTTTACTACTCCCACAAACCTTCTTTTTTAAGCAATTCATTTTCGTATACCTAAAAAATATCAGTAAAACGTCGACTTTTGCCTTAATTTATGACTAATTTGCGTAAAAATCAGCCCGAATTGCGAAAATAGCTTACAAATCCTTTTTTCAGTAAATTTCGCAAAAAGACTAAATTGGCGGGTTATTTGAACGATATACTGGAGAAATACGGATACAATTTGCGTAATTTGCATTTCGCCTGCTTCTAGCTCTTTTCACGAGCTGATATTCACACATTAATGCACTTTCCTGACAATTCCAAGCCAAATATATACTTTAAATCACTCACTTTCCCCCAAAGTCCCTAAAAAGCGCCCTAACTGATACTCTCTAGAGCTAAATCTTAGTGAGTTCCACTTCCGACTTCTCCGTGTCTGTGTCACTGCCGCTCTGCACACTAAACCGCAGTGCAAACCCTCTCGTAAACTGCGAAAGCACCGCTAAAAGCGCAAAACCGAGTCCCGCCAAGGCCCACTCCAGCCCCGATTCCACGTTTTCATTGATATATTTGCTTGTATACGCCGAATACGCGAATTTGGTCTCCAAAGCAGCAGCGACGCCCATCCCTCCCATCCCCAGGACCATACATCTAAGCACCAAGAACCAACGCTTTTCCACTGAATTGAGCATGGAGTGCAGCAGGGAAATGGAGGAGTAGGTCACTAGCAGCCACACAGGGACTGCGAGGCATAGGGAGCGGTTAAATAGGCTGTGCAGCTTTTCCATGGGCAGACTGTGCACAGCGTTTACTTCATCGGTGAGGGAAGAGAGCGGCAGACTGAGGAAGACACACAGCCCCGCCACTAGCATAAGGGCCCTTCTCACCCCTCCAATGACTGCCCGCACTCTGCTCAGTACTCCCACGAGCACCACTCCGAACACTACAGCTGCGTAGGTGGCTGTCACGATGTGCAGCCGGTCGAACCCTCGAAAGCAGCCTAAATAGTCGGGAGTCGGGAGAAACTTTCCACAGGTGAAATTGGTCATACATGCAACTATAAGGTTGGCATAGAGCAGTACCAGGCCGAGCAGGGCACAGGCAGGGACGACCTTGGTGAGGTTGAGGGCGGACAGGGAGCGGCCGGATTTGGTGGAGAAGGACAGCACTGGCTGGGAGCCAGGCGCACTGTGTTCCTTGTCGTCAGCCAAGTCCATAGCAGACTTTATATAGTCTAATGGGTCGCAAATAGCGATTTTGGCCTTTTCGCGTACTTTGATTAGTTGCAGGTACTCGCTTGCAATAGGCCTGAATCGGGCGATTTATGTGTAAAATGTATGTTAATTCACGAAGGTTGGAGGTGGAAATAGGGATTTTACTCGCGAAAGTCAACATAAAACGCCTCAAATCCCTCGAAAATAGACTTTCCCTGCATACTCCTCGCCTCCTATCCCTTCTTTGTATTATATCTAACTGTCTAACTGCGTAAATCGCTCAGCGGCACCTCCGTACTGCTCGCCGGCACATACATCAACTCCGGCTTTCCTCTCCAAAAGGCTCCTAAGTCGCCTCTAATCCACCCCAAGAAGGCACATCCCCCTATCAGACAGGGACTGATGTACAGCAAAGCAGGCTGGGCGGACTGGGAAAGCACCAGGGCCAGGCCGCATAGGACTAAAGCCAGGGAGTAGGCTGCTAGGGACCAGGGGAAGTAGTAGTTCAGTCCTGCTTGGAGGTCGTACTTCCGGGCGAAGGCGATTATTAGTCCGGGAAGCACCATGTCGCCCAGGCCTAGCATTGAGCACTGGTCCGGCACTAGTCCAGAGCCAAATTTCAGCCACTCCAGCTTCATAGGCAAATCCACCGAGGTCGCCACCGTGACCATCACATTCCCTCCGAATATAGGTGCAGAGTAAAACACCCAGAATATGTCGTAGAAAAAGGCCAGGAAGAGGAATAAAGCGCCTATATCGAAGCCTGGCAGGCGAATTGCACGCAGAAACAGGAAAACGAAGCAGATACCTATGAGGTTGTTGAGCAGCCAGTTGTGGGTGGGCAGGTACAGTAGTAGGATGGACAGGGCGGAGCACCCGCTTATGAGTGTGGGGATGGTGATTGGGCCGAAGTAGGGCAGAGTCACGCTGTTTTGGCACTGAAGGGAGGCTGGCAACAGCAGAATTGCCGTTTCCACGGTATACGTAACCGCCGTAAAGGCCGAAAAGGACACAAAGACAGTGAGTACATACACCACATACCTGCCCAGGAAGAACAAACACATCAGCGCCAGCGACCCCAGCAGGATAAAGCCCAAAGCGTGGTAGTACTGCAGGGGCAGGGACTCGCTGGGCGGCAGCACTGCGGAGGCGGAGGGGCGGGAGGCGCAGATGGAGGATAAGGCCACAATTAGCACTGCGAGAATGAGGAGAATCAGCATGGACAGGTCAAATCTTGAATCCGTAACATGTCCGCATGCCTTTTTATAGGTAATTTGCAGCTTTTCCTTTCCGATTTCCACTGTAATTCGGACGATTTGGGCCGACTTCTGCACAGCCCCGCAGCCATACACCAGTTCCACCTCTCCTGTCTGCAGGGGAGCAATGCTGAGGGAGGCTGGGGACAGCGTAGGGACGATTTCCTCTGAACTTATCGTGAGCAAGACGGAAATCGTCTCTTTTGAGCTGGTATTGTTGAATATTAGCTTCGCGGAATCGCTTGAATCCGTGTCAATGAACTGATTGACAGGGTGGCAGGGACTGCTGGAGGCGTAGTCAGGCTGGAGGGCTGGGTGCACCTGTCCCTCTGCTATGAAAGTGAGCGCCTTTTCCCCTATTTCCAAGGTCAAGTCCAGAGGAATAGCGGCGCATAGGGCGGTGAGTAGGACTGGGAGCCACATTAGACCTGATTATACAGCCAAAGCCTGCTTTAGCAAGGGGCTATTGAACTAGCTGGAAACTCTGCTAATTAAACCACAGAATTGGCATAGATTTGAGGAGTGATTTCCAATTATCTCCCTGAGGAATTGCCTAAAACAAGGCGAATTTCGTCTATTTACGTATATATCCTTATCGAACAAGTCACTCCCAAGGGAATTTCCCTTATATAGCCTTAGAAACATAGAAAGGC
>Ga0247837_1001382_pt1 | contig 50414 bp, 36 predicted proteins | sample LaCtaG_2_FD_187115 | JGI IMG/M metagenome (GOLD analysis project Ga0247837, IMG submission 187115) | Freshwater microbial communities from meromictic Lake La Cruz, Castile-La Mancha, Spain - LaCruzMarch2015_14.5m | ecosystem: Environmental > Aquatic > Freshwater > Lake | place: Spain: Castile-La...
CACTTTTGGTATATCCAATTTTTTCAATCACGTCTCTTGCGATTTTTTGTACATCCAAATAGGTAATTGATTTAACCTCTCCGGCCAAAATAACTTGACCTGTTGTTACCAGCGTTTCGCAAGCGACCTTTGAATTAGGGTCAAAAGCCATAAAGTTATCAATAATTGCATCAGAAATTTGATCAGCAATTTTATCTGGATGTCCTTCAGAGACAGATTCGGATGTAAATAAGTAGGCCATTAATTTTATTGTTTAGGTTTGCAAAAATAAGAAAACTGAAAAGATTGTTTACTATTATTAAACAACTTGTCGATTTTTTTAATAAAAAGTCTGGTTTTCCCTCACCATTTTCCTCAGTAAAGGATTAGGACGATAGCGATCCTCGCCATAGATCAACTGTAAATCTTCTAAGCGCAAAAGGACTTCTTCCAAACCAATTTCATCTGCCCAAGCCAATAGTCCTTTAGGATAATTTACGCCCTTAATCATGGCTAAATCAACATCTTTAACGGAGGCTATTTGCAAAAAAACGGCGTCAATTGCCTCATTAATCAACATACTCAGAATCCTGTCCAAAATTTCACCCCCTAGTTTTTCATCCATTACTGGAGTTGGTGCGGTGCTGTCCAACGAATAATCATAGAATCCACGTCCTGTTTTCCGTCCATAGAAACCCGCTTCTTTATACCGTTTTTGTGTAAATGAAGGCTTAAATCTAGGGTCGAAATAAAAGGCATTGAAAACGGATTCCGTTACCGAATAGTTGACATCATTACCTATGTAATCCATCAATGTAAAAGGACCCATTTTAAATCCACCGAGCTGTACCATTGCCCAATCAATTGTGGCAAAATCCGCTATCCCTTCCTCATAAATTCTCAGCGCTTCACCATAAAAAGGGCGAGCTACCCTGTTCACAATAAATCCAGGGGTATCCTTACAAACCACCACCGTTTTATGCCAACTTCGAATTAATTCTATGGAAGAATTTAGTGCCTCCGTACTTGTTTGAATAGCTGGGACAATTTCAACCAAAGGCATAATTGGTGCCGGATTGAAAAAATGAATGCCAATGATTCTTTCAGAATTCATTAGTGCCGAGCCTATAGAAGCAATAGATAGGGAGGACGTATTGCTCGCCAATATACAATGACTAGAAACGGTTTTCTCCAAGGCTTGAAAAACGGATTTTTTTATTTCCAAGTCTTCAATAATGGCTTCAATTACGAAGTCACAATCTACAAAAGCTGCGATTTCACTTGCATATTGAATCCTATTTTCAATGGCTAATTTCGCAGACGCATCTATTTTTCCTTTATCTACAAGCTTAGAAAGCGTAACGCCTAAAGTCGCTTTCGCTTTATCAAGTTGATTGGTATTTAAATCAGCTAAAATCACTTGGTGACCGCATTGTGCTGCTACTTGTGCAATTCCCAGCCCCATTGTGCCTGCGCCCAATACGCCTATCGTTTTTTCCATCTTATTTCCCTTTGAATATTGGTGTTCGTTTTTGTAAAAAGGCATCCACACCCTCCGTAAAATCTTCGGTCAAGCCAGCCTCTACTTGAATAATGACTTCCATATCAAGTTGATCCTCCAACGAATTAAACAAGCCTAGATTCACCGCTCTCTTACTTAAACCCAATCCTTTCGTTGGCATCAAGGCCAGTTTTTCACTAAAAGCCTTTATATCTTCATCAAAAGAATCGTCTTCCACCACTTTATAGATCATATTTAATTTTTCCGCTTCAACTGCAGACACTTTATCACCCGTCATCATTAAGGCCAATGCTTTTTGCATGCCAATTAAACGAGGGAGAAAAAATGTGCCGCCAGAATCTGGAATCAAGCCAATTTTTGAAAATGCTTGAATAAACGAAGCGGATTGTTTCGCAATTGTTATATCGCAAGCCAAGGCAATATTTGCACCTGCTCCAGCTGCAACACCATTAACGGCAGCAATAACTGGCTTTTCAATAGTTCGTATTTTCAAGATGATTGGATTGTAATGATCCCTAACTATCGTTTCAAGACCTGGACCCTCAGGGTCAGTTGCCTCAGCTAAATCTTGTCCTGCGCAGAAAGCTTTTCCCAAACCTGTAATAACAATTACACGAACAGCGGGGTCAGCGGAGCAATCGTCAAGATGACCTTGAAGTTGCAGCGCCATAGATTTGTTGAATGAATTGTATACTTCTGGTCTATTTAAAGCCAGTGTACAAACTCCCATAATATCAGTACGTATTATTTCCATATCGAATAGTATTAGTACAAAACTACTTTATTTTTTTAGGGAGGAATAAATTTCAATGTGATACTTTATTCGTTCTTCAATGGTTTTCCTTAAATGCGCTGGCTCAATAACTTCCACCTCTCCGCCATAACTTAGCAATAGACGAATAAACTCCTCTGAAATGAGAATTTTTAATTCGAATATCCCATGTGTTTGGGTCTGATTGACTAATCGTTGAGAAGGATGGAAAGGTTGAGAATCAATGTATCGTTGCGCAATTTTATTTGCTTTTAAACTTATTTTTTCTGCCGACCCTTTAAATGCCGTTATACCAATAGCGTCTTGAAAATAGACCTGCGGATCAAATTCCAAGGGCAAAGAGAAGGATTCGTCGAGGACTTCTAAATCAGACATCCTATCCAAACCGTAGGTGATGATGTCTTTTTTTTCTAAATCAAAAAGTAGAATATACCACCTATTCCTATACTCTTTCAGATAGAGTGGCATTCCTTTTCGTTGCTTAGCCAGCCCAGAAATGAAACTTTGATAATTAAACAAGACCAATTCTTTTTCCCGTATTGCCTTCAATAGTTGGGGCAAAAACTCATTTCCACCAATAGAGGCACTGGACTCAAATCCAATATATTGATTCATGTCATTGTTCGGGTCTGAACCAACAGCCACACGATCCACAATTTTATCAATGGCATTTCCGAATTCTTGAAAAAATGGAACTTCCCTAAATTGCTGTAAAGTCTTGATTGCAAAACGAATTGAACTAAGTTCATCTTCAGATAGTGGTATGTCATTAATGCTAAAATCAGGTTCTAAATAATAATAGCCGCCATGTCTTTTGCTGTATTTAATTGGAGCATCGTGATCCATTTTCATGGCGAACATATCTTTTTCAATCGTAGAATCACAGATATTATCCCCGTAATTAGCTCCATAAAGCGCCTCTTCGCACGCCTCTCTCAAATCTCCTTTTGAAGGAAAAGGCTTGTACTGATTCCGTAGCATTCTATCGATTATACGGAAGCGAATTAAAGCATTTTTTATATGCGGCATAATTATCTGCTTACTTTTTTTTGTAGCCGAACAATTCGAAGAATTTTATCGCCTGAGCAACTTCATAAGGAACATCTTCTTCCCAATTTAGCGATCCCATTTTAATTTTACTGAGCACATCATCCGACATAATATGAAGAAGCGACTTATCATATTCCGTAAGTGCTTTTATCCTTCCATTTTCTTTCATAAATTGAAGCAAACATTGAAGGTGTGACTGTATTTTAATAGTGGATAAATCATACAAGGATCCATCCTCCACATTAACCGCTGGATATACATACATTTTTACAGAAGGAACAAAACCACGACCAAATGCTTCTAAAAGTCCACCGGGTAGATTGTCATAATATCGTTCGTCAAAGATGGTATTTAAATTATAGATGCCAACCACAATCGCCATCTGATTTCCTTTAGTGATTCCGGAAAGATATTCTAACATTTTATAGTGTTTCAAATAGTTAGAGATCATCACCGTATACCCCAAAGAACTTAGCAATTCAGCACGATCCATAAAATCCTTAATGGAAATCTTACCATCCGCTGTTAAATCTTTCAGTGTCAATTCAAAAATAACCTCTAAACTTCCTTCATCGACGTTGTTTTCAAGGAGAAATGCTTTCTTTCCTTCCTCGATCATATCAATATGAACCTTAGTAACAGGCCGAAACCTTCCCCTCATCAACAACACATTTTTTTTATAAAGCGCTGTTGCGGGTTGCAAGACATTTTTTGCCAGGTCAAACATGGTGGCGTCTGTAATTCCACGTTGAACTAAATTTAAGGCTACAAGTCTATTGTCGACATTTTCAAAGGCTGGACCAGAGAAACGAAGCATATCAATTTCCATTTTGTCCCTTGGCAACCGAGCGACAAGAACATCGATAAAATGATCTAACTTTTCTGTTTCAAAAAACGCCGCATAAATAAGATTTACGCCTAAGATCCCCAATGATTCCTGCTGTGATTTATGCCCTGAATCGTGAAGTTTCACGTGCAGAACAATATCATTTGGCTTTCCACCTAAAGTATTCTGATAACGAATTCCTACCCAGCCTTGCCCTTGATTTGTTTTGTGATAATTCAATGATTCAACCGTATTACAAAAAGCAAAAAAACGGGCATCCTTATTTTTTTCAGGAAGTACCGCTGTTAATTGATTGTATTCCGCTGATAACATCGTTGTTAAGCGCTCTTCGCACACATATCTTGAAGTTGGCCCATACATGGAATCTGATACTTTCATATCATAAGCAGAACGAGTAAATGCAATTGTTCCAGAGCTCCCTCCTGCTTTAAAAAAATTAGCTGCTACCTCTTGTCCTGCACCAATTTCGGCGAAACAACCATAGATATCCTGTTTAAGGTTTATTTTTAATGCTTTATCTTCTGTTGTTAATCGATCTACACTCATTTATAATACTAATTAGGATCTTGAAATTTGGGATTATTGACAAAGTTCAAATCCGTTAATGTTAAAAGAAACTTTTTCAACAACATCTTCTCTTGAGCATCTAATTGAACGCCACCTTGATTAGCATATTCGATTAGCGGATCAATGGTTGGACTAGCATGAATGCCGGTAGAATAAAAATCTATCACCTCATCCAAGGTTGCGAATCTGCCATCGTGCATGTATGGGGCCGTCAGTGCGATATTTCTTAAGGTTGGTACTTTAAATTTTCCGTTATCATTCGCATTTCCTGTTACTGCCCCACGGCCTAAATCCGTTAGCGTAGCATCTAGTCCATTGTTACTGAATTTCTTAACACGCATCAATGGGCCATTGTGACAATGGAAACAATCGGCGCCATTTAAACTTTTAAATAAATCGTATCCGGCCCATTCATCTACTTCAATAGTCGTGAAAATTTGCTGTTCTGAAGCATTCAGTGACAAACCATTCTCGTATTTATACATTACATCATACTTTGATTCACCAGAAACCATTGTTCTAATAAATTGAGCAATTGCCTTTGTAACCTGTGTAGAATCGATAATTGGAGAGCCAAAAGCTTTAAAGAATCTATTTCTGTAAACCATGTCTGCATTTAACTTTGCTGCTGCAGCCTTCCAACTTTGGTGCATCTCAATAGGATTTGGAATCGGTTCCAGTATTTGTTCTTCCAAGGATGTTGCCCTACCATCCCAAAAGAAAAAATCATCCCAACCCAAATTAATAAGAGCCATGGATTGACGATTTCCTTGTATTCCGTCAATACCAACGGAGAATTGATTGTTATCCGAAAAAGAGTTTTGCGGAGAATGGCAAGTCGCACAACTCATCGTGTTATCTGCACTCAATCTTTTTTCATAGAACAGGTATCTTCCCAACTCAATACCTTCTTCCGTCATAGGATTATCAGAAGGAATAAGCATTTGAGGAAAGTGTGATGGAATAGAAACAGCGGTAGGAGTTGGTAAATAACTTGTCTTATCTTTATTACAAGAAATCAAGAGAATTAGCGAACTTAAAAAAAACCACTTTTTCATTAATAGGGTGTAAGAGCAGATTTGAAGTTCTTTCCAAATTTTAAGGTTAGGGCTGTTTGTAAGCTTGAAGAATGCGCTAAAAATTCCGTACTCAAATCGATTGGATCTATTGCATTACAAATTACATCAAACAAATCTAACTGAAGCGCAAAAGTATGCGTATTCGAAGCTGTTTTGACCCAATTTATTGCTGAGAAAGTTTTTGTTTGAAGGTAATCATCTGTGCCAACATGAAAGCTAAAGTTATGGTCATAGTTTTCAATACCATCCTGCAAAGTATCCGCTTTACCCTCTACAATAATGAAAATATATCCGGGATTCCAGCCCCAATGCATCGTGCCAGCGTTGCTAATATTCAATGGACTATCATTTGAAAATGTCGATGGGTCGTTATGGTTAATAAGACTATCCACCCCTAAAATAAATTGCAAATCAGAAAATAAATTAACATCTTGTTCCACTTTCAAAAAATTATTACCAGAAAGAGCAAAATCAAAAAAACCAACTTGCGCTAAACTATTTTGACCATTTTTTAAGGTGGTACCAAAGAATTTTAAATCGGTAAATTTAATTTTATAACCTTCTGTAGTCACATACACAGAATCAAGAAAAAGATTCGATGAATTGTATGTGGGCTGAACCGTTATCTCTACGTAAGATTTAGGCGTTTCAATTGGTGTAGGCTTGTCTTTATTGCAAGAAACAAGAGCTGCCAAAAGGAATAGATAAAATAAAAAATAGCTAGCTTTCATGCGATAAAGATACTTGAAAGCAATGAGAATTTCGTACCTTTATAATAAAAAAAAGATTTAATAATGGGTGATAAACTGAGAGATGAAAAGCCATTGCTTGTAATGAGCGCTTCGGCAGGTAGTGGAAAAACCCATAAATTGGTTTTAGAATATTTATCGATATTACTGAAGGACACGAATAGTGTTGGAAAATACAAGTCAATTGTTGCCATGACCTTTACCAATAAAGCGGCATTGGAAATGAAAACAAGGATAATTGACACCTTAGATGGCCTTGCTAATCTTCTTGCCAGCCAAAAAATTCTATCCATGCAAAAAGACTTGCTGAAAATTCTCCCTATTTCACCGGAAGAATTGTCTAATAGAGCAAAGCAAGCATTACATGAAATCCTGCATGGTTATGAAGAATTTCATGTCTCCACGATTGATAAATTCAACTTAAAACTCATTCGTTCTTTTAGTCGTGATTTAGAAATTCAAGGGGACTTTGAGGTGGTATTAAATGAAAATCAGATCCTGACTGATGTGGTAGATGCCATGTTAAACAAGCTTGGAATTGAGGGGCACGACAAACTAACAGCATTGGTAAAGCGCTACGCAAAATACAATTTTGAGGATGGTCAAAAATGGAATTTTAGAGACCAACTCATTTCCTTTGCGAGTGTTTTAAGCAATGAAAAATACCACCATCACGTGAGCAAACTTGTCGAAATGAAATTAGATGAGGAGGCGTTTAAGAATTTACAAGAAGAGATAAAGCAGATCGAAGGTCCATTTTTACAAACAGCCAAAATACTATCTGATAGTTATGCTCAATTAGGAATTGATTTTAACAAAATACCGCAGAAATCAACTTTTCACAATCAAGTACTTGCACTTGGAAACTTTGTCAGCTTTCCTTCTAGCAAGGGCGTTTTATTTAGCAAAAAAGTCGACGAGATATTAAAAGATGAAATAAAATGCAATTTTATTTCAAATGATCTGCGTTTAGATTTGCTGAAAATCGATGAAGAATTTCAAGTCAATGTGCCACGTTTTCTTTTATTAGAAGCCTTTAAAAGCAACTTTTTCAATATGGCCTTGCTTCAATTCATTGCCAGTGAAATGGAGACCATCAAAAAAGAGGAACAAATCATTCGGATATCTGAATTCAACAAAATGATTAGTGTTTTGGTAAGGGATGAAGAGGCGCCTTACATTTATGAGCGATTAGGGAACCGCTTAAATTATTTTCTTCTGGACGAATTTCAGGATACCTCAAGGCTACAATGGCTGAATCTTATTCCTTTAATACACGAATCATTATCCAAAAACAACCAAAACCTTATTGTTGGCGATCCAAAACAATCAATTTATAGATTTAACAATGGATTAGCGGATCAATTTGTGGCTTTGCCAGCCATCTATAACCCGGAAAACAATGCCTTAACACAATCACAATCGGATTACTTTTTATCACGAGGCAGCATCGATACATTAACCAATAATTATCGATCCGCCTATCAGATTGTGAACTTTAACAACCTGTTTTTTCAAAAACTCATTGAAAATTTATCTCCAAAGTCTGCTCAATTCTATTCTTCGCTGCATCAAACCCCGCAATCAACGAAAGAAGGATTTGTACGGATTGTTTCCCAGCCAAAAGAATCATTTGAAGGTGATTTGATTGAACCAATAATAGAAATAATCGAAAAATGTATAGCCGATGGCTACGATCCAGCAGACATCTGCATCCTATCAGAAAAGAAAAAAATTGGGAATCATATTGCCAATGGCCTCACAAATGCGAATTATAAAGTAGTATCGGTTGATTCGCTTTTAATAAGCAATGATTCAAAGGTTCGGCTTTGTATATCGTATTTGAAGAGACGGGAAAAACCGTCGAACACGACAGAAATAAAGCGATTTGCTGAATGTTATTTCAGAATAAAAACCGATACAGGAAGCGAATACATTTCTTATTTTGAAGAAATTACCAATTCAAAAGGGAAGAAAATGAGGGTTTTCAATGAAGCGCGTTTCTTGAAGGATAAATTTGGCGGAAATGATAATTTCTTTTGCTCCTATGAGAATTTGTATGACTTAATACAAAAGTTTTTCAAAATGATGGGGTGGACAGAAACCAAGGAAGCTTATTTGCATCATTTTGCCGATGTTTGTTTTGCCTTTCAATCCACAAGGCATTCAGATATTTCCTATTTCAATGAATATATTCAAGAAAACAAAAACAAAATTGCCATACAATTACCTGATTCCAGGGACGCCATACAAGTTATGACTATTCATAAAGCAAAGGGATTAGAATTTCCAATTGTTATTTTGCCCCAAGTTGATTATTATTTGCAATTCATGAACAATTCGAAATTTCTTATCGATGCAGGAGAACAAATGATCTATAAAAACCTAAGCCTTAGCAGTGGCATTATACCCGTAAAGTTGTTTTCTGAAGAAGAGAAGGAATTAATCTTAACAGACAAGATGAATCTTTTTTATGTGGCTATGACAAGACCTGAGAACAGGCTTTATGCCTTTAATCATTTCTCTAAGAATAATTTTGGCTCATTGATCCATAAATCCTTATTAGCCATTTCTGAAGATCCAAACGAAGATGCTAACCCATTAGTTATTGAGTACGGAAATGAAAACGAAGCAAAGTCTGAAGAAATTCCACGGGAAGACACCTTTTATTGCCCTTCAGAAAACACCGATAGACTTTGGTATCCTGACATCGTTTTGCGAGCGAATCAAGAAGGTAGTTTTACTTCAGATGAAATCATATATGGAAATAGTTTTCATCTATTAATGGCGCAAGTAAATAAAATTGAGGAGCTCGAAAAAAAATTAAATGAGTTCCTTACAAAAGGGGAGATTGATCCTAAATACGAAACGAAACTATTAAGCGAAACGAAAGGTCTATTAGAGAATCCTATCTATAAAGCAATTATTGAAAATTCAATTGAAATTCTTAGCGAAGCAAGCATATTAGTTGGTCCTAATGAAATAAAACGACCGGATAAACTCCTGTTTTTGGCAGATAAAATAATTGTCATTGATTTTAAAACTGGAGCAAAACAGGCGGTACACTCAAAACAGATTAACGAGTATAAACTTTTTTTGAATGAAATGTTTGAGCTGCCAATTGAAACCTATTTATACTATTCTCAAGAAAACGAATTAGTCATTTTCGAATAAAATAGCCGGCGCTGCACTTTTTAGAAACGTATAAATAATGGGATGGGGAATGTCTCTTGTAGAGGAAACCTGAGGATAAAAAGCACAAGCAATGAAAAATGGATGGCCTTTTAAGGAGAAGATCTCCGGATCATCAAATTGGTTTTTCGCTTCTATATCAATCCAATCACCAGATAAATCATTCAGCAACTTAGGATACAAACTATAACGTGCGGCGGTTAACTCCGTAGTAGTAAAGTTTTCGTATAATTTACCAAATATTCTAGAGTAAGGCGTAATTTCTATCTGTTCAAAATAAGGCCCTGAAGAAAGATTTTCAGAAATTAATTTTTCCCCGCCTTTATTTAGATTATTATAAGAAATAAGGAATTCCATGAGTATTTTGAAACTTTCACCCGTTGCCAGAACAGGCTTGTCGAGTTCTACTAAGCGTTTAAAAATTCCATTTAGAAAGAAGGCGTTTTGAAAAGGGCCTGGTGCAATCCAAAAAGCATCAAATTGCAAAAAATAACTTGGTTTTTCTTTAGCAGCGTCGTCAATCTTTATCCAATAATAATTAATATCTAAATCCAAAAAATTAGAGGCATGATCTAAGGAAAGATTAGTCGCTTGGTGGGCATTAAACGTAAAGTTATAATCCCCTATTATGGCAATTTTTAATGGATCCATCATTTAAAAAATACCGGTGGATGGACTGTTTTATTTTTTAAAATAGCCGCTATATTTTCCATTCTGTACTTGCAAAGAATCTAACAATCCTGAAACTGGATTATTCCTGTATACATAACATGAAAAATTACAATCAAAAAACGAATAATCCCCTGTATTATCGGATTGTTGCTTAATGTTAGAAAATGTCACTGAGTTAGGAACATTATATAATTCTCTTGAAACCCATACAGAACTATTATTGTCAGTATAAGTTACTTCAAAACCAAATGCGTTAACATTGTCCGCATAATCCTGTAAATTAATCGCTGAATTCGTATGGAAATTATTAAACATGGTTAGAGTAGGCTCTGTGTTAGCAGCTGCATCCCAATTACATGCGCCTAATTTCAAACGTAAAGAAAGCGGTTGATTTGGCGAAAGCATTTCAGTCATATACACCATGAAAGAAGGATTTGGCGAAGGATTAACATCGATAATATTTTGTGTGTTTCCTAAATAGCCATTCACATTTTGAGTAAGCTCTATTTGGGTTCCATTAACGTAACCACTAAAGGTACAATTAAGATTAACTGTGCTAACTGGCGGTGGAATAACCTCGTGTTCTATACAAGAAGATGCGATTACCAATAAAAATGCAATGGACAAAAAAGTAAAAGTAAATTTCATAGTAATACGAATTAGTAAGCAAATATATACGAATTAACGCAAAATATCAAAAAAAGATGCCTTTGCCCCGAAAAAATAATTGAAACATGTTTAAAGCCACTCATAATGGAAAAACAAGGAGCTAATTTTTTATTAAGGGAGATAGATTTATCCTTGAATTAATGTTGATAAGCTCATTTTTGCGAAGAATTTCAAAGTGAAAAAACTGTTCAAAAACTAACTTTTAACTAGGTATTTCATAAAAGAATAAAAAAAGTAATGAACATTTTGTTTTTTGTTTTGTTTAAGATTAAATCTTAAACACTAAACAATGAAATTAAATTTATTTAAACGTAATTCCTTGGCACTTTCTTTTGCTGCCATTTTTTTAACTAGTGGACTTTCCGCTCAAACAAACGTATTTGATAACGTAATTGCTACTAGTCCCAACCACACGTATTTGGAAGCGGCATTAATTCAACAAGGATTAAATGTTGCCTTACAAAATCCAGCGGGAACTTTTACCGTATTCGCACCAGACGATGCTGCTTTTACTGCAATTGCCTCAGCACTTGGAACAAATATCGCAGGATTACTTGCTTTACCTAACCTTACAGACATACTTACTTACCATGTTTTGGGATCAGTAGTTCCTTCAACTGCAGTAACTAATGGAGCAATAGTACAACCCCTAAGCACAAGCAATACGTTGAAATTAACATTAACTGCTTCAGGTGATGTTTATGTAAACCAAGCTAAAGTTATTGCTGCAGATTTAACAGCTAGTAACGGTACCGTTCACGTTATTAATGAAGTTGTTTTACCTGTTGAAACAGTTGTTGATGTCGCAATCAATAATGGATTTACATCCTTAACCGCAGCAGTTATTACCGCAGAGTTATTACCCGCTTTAACAGATCCGTTAGCTACTTTCACTGTTTTTGCCCCTACAGATGCAGCATTTAATAATTTGGCAACCGCACTTGGCACCAACTTAGCTGGTGTTCTTGCTTTACCAATATTGTCAGATGTACTTTTGTATCACGTAATTGGAACTGAAGTGCTTTCTCCAGCCTTGGTTAATGGTCCGGTAGCAACCTTAAACGGTCAATCGGTAACCATCAACTTAACTGCTGGTGTAATGGTTAATGACGCAAATGTAACTACACCAGATGTCTTAGCAGACAACGGAGTTGTTCATGTAATTGATAAAGTTTTATTACCAAGTCTTGCTAATATTTCTGAATTAAGTGCTACTGATTTAACCGTTTATCCTAACCCTTCTACTGATATTATCAAAATTTCCAATATCAACATAGAAAACTATTCCATCTTAAACAGCAATGGAGTACTTGTTTGCTCAGGAAAAGTATTGAATAACGAAATTCCGGTAATGCATCTTGATGCTGGAAATTATTTTATCCAACTGAACAATAACACAGAAAAATTCCAAGGAAGGTTTGTAAAAATGTAAACCATTTTCTTTCCATTTTCTCAAAGGCCTAGCGATTTTCGTTAGGCCTTTTTTGATGATTAAAATTTTACTTAATAAATTTCTTAAAACGTATTTTAACACAACAACATGTTCATCCTAAATCGGAATTTGTCTTAACGCTAATTAATAAGATGAAATGGTATTAGCAGGTAACGAAAGAACTATTGGTAAAGGCGATTATGTTGTTGACTCAGTTCAATAAGTTATACAAGCTAAACAGAATATCCCTAAGTTGGATTTGCGAAGTTATACAATAGCAAAAACGATGATAAGTACAACTAAATAAAATGTTTGCTTATTGAATATTATTTATTAACTTTATATAATAGTTGAGACTAGTAACAACTAAAAAAAGACAGCGAGTAATCCGAAAATCGATACGAGTAGGAAAAAATTAAATTAAAATTATTATGAAAAAAACTATGACTATTTTCGGGGCAATCTTATTTGCTTCAGTTATTATGACAAGTTGCGGTGGAAAAGAAGATGGAACAGCCGAAGGTGCTAAAAGTGAAGCTGCTGCTGGTAAATGGGATAAATTAGCTCAAGTGAATGGATTAAAGCCGGAAGATGTTCAAAAAGCAATTGAAATCGGAACAAAAATGGGTGACTGCTACCAGTTGGAATCAGCCCCAGGGAAAATGGATTCGGAAATGACTGAGGCTTGTGATCCTTTCATGAAAGAATATAAAGATTATTGTGTAAAAACATTTGGAACAGACGAATACTCGGGAGATAAACCTGAAAATAAAAAAGTGGCTGGATTCAAAGAAATCATGTTTGACACCCGCAATGATGTTGCAAAGGCAAAGAAAAAATAATTTTTTTTAGCAATATAACGTGTTACTTAGAGAATGATCTAAAATTCTACTAAGTTTAAACCTTATAATTGGAATTTAATTGCGAATATCAATATAAAAACGAATTAAAAACTGCGCCTATATAGGCGAAAAACAATTATCAATAGAGAACCAACAACCCTAATAATTAGGGTTGTTTTTAATTAATACACAATGCAAAAACCTACTTTCAGCGAAAAAGCTCGCTATTATTTTGAAAACACCATGTCAAAAGGACCAGCCGGTGTAATTAAATGGTTAGCTCTAGCCTCTCTTTTTATGGTGCTAGTTTTAGGCTTACTAATTCTAATATTCGGAATAAAAGGATCACCTGATCCGGAAGCCGAAAGCATAGGCTTTATTGAAGGTGCTTGGCAAAGTTTAATGGCCACCTTAGATAGTGGTACAATGGGTGGTGATGAAGGCTGGGCATTTAGATCAGTTCGTTTTATTGCAACCTTGGGTGGAATATTTGTGATTTCAATATTAATTGGTACCATTTCGAGTGGTATTGATGAAAAACTAGAAGAACTTAAAAAAGGGCGTTCGCGTGTATTAGAAAGTGATCACACATTAATTCTTGGATGGAGTGATAAAATATTTTCCATCATTTCTGAAATTATTGAAGCTAACTCCAATCAAAAGAAACCCAGAATCGTCATTTTAGCTGATAAAGACAAAGGCGAAATGGAAGATGAAATTCGCTCCAAAATAGAAGATTTCAAAAACACTAAAGTTATTATAAGAAGTGGAAGTCCGTTAGAGTTATCCGATATAGCTATCGTTAATCCGAACGCAGCACGATCCGTAATCGTACTTGCCAACCAAGAAGCAAATGCCGATACATATGTAATAAAATCAGTTTTAGCATTAACCAATGGTAAAAATCGAAAAAAAGAAGCTTTTAATATAGTAGCTGAAATTAAAAATCCAAAGAATATGGAAGCAGCTAATTTAGTCGGTAACGACGAAGCGGTTTTTGTGCTTTCATCCGACTTGATATCACGAATTACTGCGCAAACTTGTCGTCAGTCTGGTTTAAGTTTAGTCTACAGCGAATTATTACAATTTGAAGGAGATGAGATTTATTTTCAGCCTGAGCCTAACTTAGCCGGAAAAACTTATAAAGAAGTATTGTTTGCTTACGAGAGCTCTGCTGTTATTGGCATCTTAAACAAAGATGAAAAAGTTTTAATTAATCCATCTATGGACACCATTTTTAACAATGGAGATAGCGTAATAGCGATATCAGAAGATGATGATACCATCAAACTAAGTGGTCATACTAATTTTGACATAAAACCTGATTTATTTAATCGTGTGGAAATCAAAAGTGTGGAAATTGAAAAAACTTTAATTTTAGGTTGGAACGATAGAGGAATCAGGGTTATTGAAGAACTTGAAAATTATGTTGCTGCTGGTTCTCAAGTTACAATTATGGCCGATATTGATGGCATAAGTGACCAGTTAGATCTATTGAATAAATCGTTAGAAAAACAACAAATTGATTTTGCCAGAGGTGATATTAATGACAAAGCCACTTTAGTTAATTTAAAACCGGAAACATACGATCATTTAATATTATTAAGTTACATGGATATTGATGTGCAGGAAAGCGATGCTAAAACATTAATTTGTTTGTTACACTTGCGAAATCTTAGTGAAAAAGCGGGTAAAGACTTCAGTATTGTCTCTGAAATGTTAGATATTAGAAACCGAGACTTAGGAGTAGTTGCCAAAGCTGATGATTTTATCGTAAGTGATAATTTAATTTCATTAATGTTAAGTCAGTTAAGTGAAAATAAAGATTTGAAAAAGGTTTACGATATATTGTTTGAAGCAGAGGGTTCGGAATTATATTTAAAACCGGTAGGTCGTTTTGTTAAACCAGGCGAATCAGTTAGTTTTTACACCGTTTTAGAAAGCGCTGCTCAGTTAAACGAAACTGCAATAGGATACCGTATCTCATCTCAAAGTGAGAATGCAGATAAAAATTATGGTGTCTATATTAATCCGAATAAATCAGCTTGTATTAATTTTAGTGAGGACGATATTATTATTGTATTGGCTGAGGATAATTGAATTAAATCATTCTCCAAGTTAAAGTAATAATATAAGTTAGAAATAAACTAGCTCAGAATATACCCTTTCAATCGGGAAGATATTCTTTCTCTACAAAAAGGTGCATAAGTAGTCACCAAACATTGGTTATTAAACCAGTTTTAATGATAAAAACTTCGTTTTTTCAGGGGTCAAAAAAAATCTATTACCTGTTTTAACTATTGCATAAATAAATAAAACAGTATAGTTTTGTTCAAAAGCAACATTTTATTTTGCAAAATGAAAAAAATTATTTTGTTTCTTATTTTCTCCAGTGCCTTGAACATAAATGCCCAACAACCTGGAATTGGGGTAACAGATTTGAATGGTAAAAAATATAAAACCATAATAATTGAGGATGTTGATTGGATGATCGAAAACTTAAATGTTTCACAATTTAGGAATGGCGATATTATTCCGGAAGCAAAAACAGCACAACAATGGATGAATGCTGGAAATAAAGGAAATCCTGCCTGGTGCTACTATGATTTTGATAGTAAAAATGAAAGTAAGTATGGTAAATTATACAATTGGTTTGCTGTAAATGATTCCCGAGGACTTGCACCTGAAGGATGGGAAATACCATCATTTTTTTATTGGTTCAACTTACCTAAAGAATGCGGTGGAATAAAAGTGGAAGAATTACCTCAATTATTTTATGCAAAAGAATTTACAAATATATTTCATTCTCAAAAAGGAGGTTACATTTCAGAAGATGGTTTATTTCTAGATAGGAATAAAGCAGATTATTATTTAATGTCTCAAAATGATGGCGAACAATGGTTTGCATCTTTTGAAGAGGAATCCACTAAAGATGACTTATTTAATAATCCAAATGTGGCATTCTATAACATTAATAATTATTTTTATACAGGTCCAAAAGCTGGAGCTTCTGTTCGATGTATTAAGGAATAAATGCACCTATTGAGAAATGTAAAAATATAATTAAATCGTATTTAAATTTAACGAATACTATTACTAAACCAATAATTATTCATAAGTGACACTGTTTATCGGAATTAAAACGCTTTAGAAGAGAAATATACTAAAATAACTGAGCATCAATTGGTTCGCTCAACACCTTTGAATCGTGTACGCTAGATCTAGGCAAAAAAAAACCTTCCGAAGAAGGTTTAATGATTGCAAGAAACGAAGAATAACTTCCCCTTATAGTTTCGTAAATCGAACTACGGAAGATTCCCCTTTAAATCTAAGGTTATAAACGCCCGCCTTCAATGATTGAACATCAATCGTGGTATTAACCCCATTCAAGACACCAGAAAGTACTTCCTTTCCTTCAATATTAATTATTGAATAAGAATCGAAATGAGCCTTAGTAAACTTTACGGTTAATGTCGTTGAGGTTGGATTAGGATATACTGATGCGCTTGTTGCTAATTCAGATAAACCCGTATAATTAACAATCAGATCAATTGTTAATACACTATCACACCCATTAGCATTTTGTAAAACTTGCATGTATTGTCCACTTTGATAATACACTTCGCCATTTACATTAACGCTATCGATCCCTGTTAAGTTAATTTGATTCTGAGTAGGTTGGTTCACGGTAAGTGAAACACTGCTGGAATTTGAACATCCATTTGCATCCAAACCAGTAACATTAAATACACCAGACGTTGCAATTGAAACTGGAACTCCAGCAACAATTCCATTATTCCATTGATATGTCAATGCCCCTTGTGCTTGAAAAACAACACTATCTCCAGCACAAATTGTAGTAGGGTTAACACTAGCTACTACAGTAGGCAGTTGGAAAAATTGCAATGTATCAAGAACAGAAGGTGTACTTGATAAATTGCACACACCATTTACAGCAACCACAGAAACAGTTCCTGAACCCGTAGATGAAACAACAATGCTGTCAGTACCTTGACCACTGTTAATAGTAATTCCTCCTGTAACAGTCCAGACATAATTTGTAGCTGAATTCACATTTGAACATGATATAGGTAAGGTAGAGCCAGCACAAATTGCTTGAGCAGTTAAAAGAACCGCAGGGGTTGTAGGAATATTCGTATAAGTAATGGTTACTAGACCATCTCCTACTAACTGACCTGTCAAAATTGTTCCGTTTGACACACCACCAACGTACGACGTTCCACCGCCGCCGCCGCCGCCAGCTCCTTTCGAATTACCTGCACAACCCGCAGTCCCAGCAGAACCTCCACCACCACTTCCACCACCAAGGTAACCGCCGCCGCCACCGCCGCCAGAAGGGAAAGTCCCCCCAGAATAACAGCAACAATTTTGTCCTCCACCACCGTTAGCTCCAACTGATGTTAAGGTTGAATTACCTGGCAGACCTAGAAAACCTCCACAACCAATTCCTTCAGGACCAAAAGCTCCTTGCACCCCTAAATAGTTTCCACCTTTACCTCCTCCAGCGAAACCACCAGAAGTTGGAGAGTCAGCCCCATCTATTCCAACACCACCAATTCCAGCTCCACCAGCACCACCGTTTCCAGAGATCGGTGAAGAACCATCTGAACATCCTGCATTTCCGCCGCCGCCGCCGCCGCCAGCTACTAGAATACGGTATGCTTCCGTTACACCTCCAAAACGAACATCACTAGCACCTCCACCAGCACCAAAAAGATTATCACCACCATTTCCACCGCCGTTAAAGCCTCCAACTCCATTTGAACCAACACCCCCAACATAAATAGTAATAGAATCTCCTTGAGAAACTTGTTTCCATCCAGTTGCATGTCCTCCATTTCCTCCTGCACCGCCTAAATTACCAGCTGGTCCGGTTATCCCTGCTTGGCCCTGACCGCCCCAAGCTTCAATAAATATTGAATCTACTCCACAGGGAACAATAAATGTTTGTGAAGAGCCAGTGTAATTAAATGTAGCTTGCGTTTGCCCAAAAGCTACTCCAGAAAGAACTGCATATGCCATTGCACACAGCATTCCTTTTAAATTAAATCGTGAAATTTTCATATTTTTATTTTTTTTAAGGTGCCAAATTAATAATTTGTAATTGATCTAAGATTGAATTAATTAAAAGTTTCATCTTAATAATGAAAAACATTATACTACATTAATGAATTTTTAATATTAAGGTCTATGTTTCAGTAAATATATAACGGTATTAGTTCAAACCATTTATTTAATCGCATTACTAAAAACAAAAAAAATGATTCTCCTATACATACACACCTAGTTATCTGGGTGATTAATCTCTACAGATTAGAAATCAAAAAAAGCGCTTATCATTACTTTTCATTTTCTAGTGTTTTTCACTAAAAGTGTGGGAATGAGTTTGAGAATGAAGAAAAAAAAGGCAGGTGGTTAATCACGGCAATCGCTTTGTTACTCACTCTACCTTTGTGACCTCGCTAGGAATCGAACCTAGATCAAAAGTTTAGGAAACTTCTATTCTATCCGTTGAACTACGAAGTCAGGGTTGCAAAAATAAGTTAATTTTCGCTTTGAACTGAAATTAAATTACTGCGAATTTGAGCTGCCCAACCTTTCCGTTTTTTGACGTTCGCAAATAATAAATCCCGGAATTAACGACAGGTAATTGAATCGTTACTGTCGTTGTATTCGCTTTTGTAAGAAGAATCAATTTACCATTCAAGTCATAAATCTCGATAGCTTGATTTAGATCCATCCCACTAATATCAAAACTTCCATTATTTGGATTGGGTTGTACTTTCACACCTTGGTAACTCAAGTTATCAATTGAAGCACAAGCCTCCACAGTTACCGCTAATACCGCTTGTCCTACACATCCATTGACATCTGTGAAACTTGCCGTTACATTAAATTGACCAATTCCTGATACGGATGGATCAAATGTATTTCCAACAACCCCTGTTCCTGATAATATTGCTCCTGCAGGACTTAATGTCATCGAAATGGGAGAGTCATCTATACAAAAGACCGTGTCTAATATACTTGATGCAATAGAAACCACTGGACTCGCAAGAACGTTAATTTGTACACTTGATGAACTTGAACCTAAAGCATTACTAACCGATAAAGTAACAGTATAAGTACCCGGTGCCGTATAAATATGGCTTGGGTTTTGCGAATTCGAAGTGGTCAAATCACCAAAATCCCATGACCATGTGGTTGGTAAATTCGTGCTTAAATCATTAAATGTTATTGACGCAGCTTGACAAATTGTGTTTGATGTAGGAGAGAAAGACGCTACAGGTAAAGCTGGTGGAGCATTCAAGTTATACATAATCTTGAAGTCATCAAAATAAAAGCCATCAGCATTCGTGCCCCCATCAGATTTAAGAATAAAGCGAACTTTAATTGTTTGTCCTAGGTAATCACTCAAATTAATTTCTTCCATTACCCATGAAGACTGCGTGCCTTCATATACGGGAAGATTATTCGGTTGAACGCTCCCATTGGCATTTGTTCCAGGAACGGTGTAATTACCACATTGACCAATCCAGGTCGTTCCGCCATCAATTGAAACTTGAAATTGCGTGTAATCATAGTCGGTCTCTAAAGCCCATTTAGCATAAAAAGAAATCATTGCATCCGAAGCATTTGTTAAATCAATTGAAGGGACGTAAGTATACGTTTTTGTTGTATTACTGGTGTAATTTCCCGTTGGGGTGTCCGTAAACGATTTGGAAGGAGAAACAAAAGTAGACCCGGTTGTTGACCAATTACCCGTCCAATTCGTTACAGCCGTAGCATTTTCAATCGCTTGAACTGTTAGTGCGCCATACGTTTTTGTGATGGTGTCATTTTTAACCCATAATCCATTATCCGTTTTTAATATATATTTTATTACATCCCCAAATTGAATAGTTGGATTTAAACTATAGGAAATTGCACCAGCAGACGTTTGTGAAATAGCAAGGTTGTAAATTACCGGACTACCCACACTTACTACATTAACAAGTGGTTGAATCGATACTGTAACTGGTCCAGCTTCCCGACCAAGTCTTTTAGCAGAATGATTAAAATTACCCGATAAGGTAGCCACCATAGATGGATCAGTATCTTTTGCAATGAGATAATTACGAGACAAGTGTGCCAAAATTAAATTGGGGAACACCATTTCTTGACAGGTTGGAATAATTTGCACTTGCGGTTGCCAAAATGCAGTTCCTATTTCTGGCGTATTGGCATATATGGTATCTTTTTGCCCTACACCAATATCAACTTTATACATATAATCATCTGAATCACCTGAAGCGGGATACAATGCTGAACTTTTCTGTGCTGTATAGCCATTATGTTCCACCATATGATTGGTGTAATCCTGAAAATAATTATGGTGAGGGGCAAACTCTGCCGTTGTTGTACCTATAGGAAACAAGATTTCTTTCGCATAAGTATGCGCATTAAAAGCCATGGTAAAATCATTGTTTTGAACCAGCCAGCGTATTGCTTGAATTTCCGGCTCAGAAAATGCAGCTGTTCCACAATACGTATCATTACTTGTGGTAAAACTAGTTCCTGTAGTACCCCAACCGTATGAATAATTCCTGTTTAAGTCAACGCCATAAACACCTCCCCCGTTATTCCTTCTGTTTTTTCGCCACATTCCGCCGCCATTAGGATTCGTAGATTCGTTGTATAAGTACCCATCTGGATTAATACATGGAACAAAATACATTTGGGTATTATTTACAAGGTAAGTTACTTCTGGATTGGTATTATAATTTTCCAAAAGATACCACATATAAAAAATTGTTTCCATAAGACTCATAGGTTCGCGGGCATGGTGAATAGCTGTATATAAAACCTTAGGTTCATTTTCATTTATTGCTGGGTTATCCGAAATTCTTACATGATAAATCGGACGATTTTCTCTCGATAAGAAGGTTGATATTTGTGTTTTAGGAGTAATGATTGATGGGTATTGAGCCGCCATTGCATCTAATTCAGCCAACATGGCATTGTATGTTAAATACCCTCCCATTGTGCCCAAATTAAAATTGGAAGGAGTTGATGGGGTGAAACTACTAGCACTTGAACCTGCTATAGAACCTGAGCAGGTTGCGTTTCTTAATTCTTGTGGAGGATTTTCATCATTTAGAATAGATACATAATAGGCTTCCACATCGCTTATTAAAATTTCATAGACGTAGTCATTTTCTTGCATTATTTCTATTTCTCTTTTAGAAAAATCTGAAATATAAAAGGTGTTTTCTTTGCGTATTCCATGATCGATGGTTACCCCATATTCTGATAATCTATTTAATTCAAAATCAGTAGCAAAAACCTTTACTCTGCTGTAATTTTGTGAAAATGAAAAGTGGGCGAAATAAAATAAAATCAAGAAAAATAGAGATTGTTTCATGGTAAACAGTTTTTTGTGCGTAAAAATAAGAAAAAATAAAGCGATTGCATACTATCAGTTATTTCTAGTGAACTAAAATATTATGAACTAAAAAGTAAGAAACAATCCATTTTTTCAGCAACTAATTTGGTAAAAACAAGTTATATTAATTGCTCAAATTAACTTATCGCAGTAAATTAGCAATTCACTTGAAATATATTATTTATATATCGTTGTTATTTTTTCAAACATGGGCAGTTGCCCAAGATGTTTGGATGACGCCTAACTTAGGACAGTGGGACGATCGGATAACCTACAGCGTAGATATCAACCAAGGTAAACTATACATTGAAAAGACAGCGCTTACGTATTACCTTAGTAATGCCATGGCACATGCTCATGATGAAAGTAAAGAACATGAAACAGCTGAAAAACTAAAGGTTCACGCCATACAACAAACATTCATCGGTGCTAATTTCAATGCAAAAATCACCTCCAAAGATTCAAGTAAACATTACGCTAATTATTTCATCGGGAACGATCCAACAAAATGGAAATCAAAGATCCATAGTGTTTCACATGTAGAATTAACCGACTTCTACCCATCAATTGATTTACTATATTCCACCAAAAATGGTGCGCTTTCATATAATTTTGAAATCAATAATGGAGGCGACCCATCAAAGATTCAGTTTAAAATTGACGGGGCTGATAAATTTCACATAGCCGAAAATGGCGCATTAATAATCGGGCATTCATTTGGAGAAATAATTCAAAGTGCACCTAAAGCGTGGACAATGGATGAAAATGGGAAGCGGACAGATGTGCCTATTTCGTTTAGTGTAAGCAATGACATTTGCTTATTTATATTCCCAGAAGGTTATGACAAATCACAAACACTTTTCATCGATCCAAGTTTAACCTTTTCTACATTTACAGGATCAACAGCTGATAATTGGGGCTTTACAGCAACACCAGACATAGCGGGAAATTTATTTGGAGGCGGAATTGTTTTTGGAGTTGGCTATCCTGTAAGTATTGGCGCATATGACGCTTCCTTTAATTCAGGCACAGGGACATTTCCAATGGACATAGGCATAACCAAATTTAATGCAAGTGGAAGCAATTTATTATTTTCCACCTATTTAGGAGGTAGTGGAAATGAAACCCCACATAGTATGATCGCGAGTAGTAGCGGAGAGCTGTACCTTTATGGCGCTACCTCATCCACTAATTTTCCAATGGCTGGGGCAAGCTACGATAACAGTTTTAATGGTGGGCCTTATGTAATTGAAAATTCACTCGAATTTAACGGGTCTGATATTTATGTGGCTAGAATTAGTGCAAATGGCACGAGTCTTTTAGCTTCCACTTATGTAGGAGGAAGTAGTATTGATGGATTAAGTACCAATAGCTTACACTATAATTATGGGGATCAATTTAGAGGTGAAATAATTCTAGATAACAATGGAAATGTGTATGTTTCTAGTACGAGTGAATCCCAAAATTTTCCCACAATCATTGCGAACAGTAGTCTATTTGGAACTCAAGACGCCGTTATTTTTAAACTAAATAGTACCTTAAGCAGTATGGTCTGGAGTCGCTATTTCGGAGGATTCGGACTTGAAACTGGAAATTCTCTTGATTTTGGAACAAACAACATTTTGTATGTTGCCGGTGGGACGACCTCAACCTCCCTATCTATTAATTCAGGTAATGACCTAACTTTTAATGGGGGCATGAGTGACGGCTACGTATTAAGTCTAAATGCTGGTTCGGGAGCAATAATTGCTGGATCATATATGGGATTAAATGAATACGACCAAGCGTATTTTGTTAGGGTGGACATCCTAAATAACGTGTATGTTTACGGACAAACAGAATCTCCATGGGTGATCACACCAGGGTGTTACAACATTCCTAATTCGGGACAATTTTTACGAAAATACAGCCCAGATTTAACCACCATAGCATGGACAACAATGATAGGTGCTGGATCGGGACATGTGGAAATATCCCCTACCGCTTTTTTAATTTCTGATTGTTTTGATATATATATATCCGGTTGGGGTGGTGTATTAAATGCGAATGCATCTGTTAGTCAAGCCCTTTATTCAACCTCCAACGGGTTTCAATGTACCCCAAATGGGTTTCAATTAACAACGAATGGTAATAATTTTTACTTAGCCGTAATGAGTCAAGATGCAGCAACTTTAAAGTATGCCACCTTTATGGGTGGACAAACGGGAAGTTCAAACCACGTAGATGGCGGAACGAGTCGTTTTGATAAATCAGGGCGAATTTACCACGCTGTTTGCGGCGCTTGTGGGGGAAATAATTTTGGTTTTACCAGCACCCCAGGCGCATGGTCAACTCAAAATCCCAGTTCAAATTGTAACTTAGCCTGCTTTAAATTTGACTTGAGTGCCATTGATGCTATTATATCACAACCTGCACCATACATTTGTATCCCACAACCAGTTATATTTAATAATTTAAGTCAAAATGGAAATACCTATGAATGGAATTTCGGTGATGGCACCTCCTCAACAATAGCCCAACCAAGTCATTTATACCCAAGTGCAGGAACCTATATCGTCCAATTAATTGTTTCAGATTCAATTGAATGTTACACACCAGATACGGCATACGTTACCATCTTAATTGGAGATTTTCAAGGAGGTGTCTCGCTTCCAACTAGCCCCATTTGTCCTGGGGAATCGTACCAACTGGATGCATTTGGTGGAAGTACTTATAGCTGGTCTCCCGCCAATGTATTGAATAATCCAACAATTGCCAATCCAATCGCAACGATTTCAACCAACACCTTATTTACCGTAATCATCAGTGATAGCTGTGGGTCAGACACCTTACAAGTTAACTTGACAATTTTTCCAAATTCATTGTCTATTTCAAATGACACAAGTATTTGTATTGGCCAAAGTGTGTCACTCATTGCGAATGGCACAGGATCAATCGTATGGACCCCACCACTCTTTTTAAACAATAATTTGATCTTCAATCCCATTTCAATCCCTGATACATCCACCACCTATGTGGCAACATTAACAAGTATTGATGGCTGCGTACTTTCCGACACGATGAGCATTAACGTCTTCTACAATCCACCAATATCTACCCTCTTGGATTCCCTACAACTTTGTCAAGGGACGGGCGCCAATATCACAATCAGTGGAGCGACGAGTTATTTTTGGTATCCTAATAACAACATCAATCCAACCAATACCAGCAGTGTTTTTATTAACCCAATTAGCAATCAATATTATTATTGTGATTTAACTAATGTATGCGGAACAATCACTGATTCAATCTACATAAACATTGTAAGCGCAAGTATTTTTGCTGGGAACGACACCATTATTTGTCCAAGCGAAGAAGCGTATTTATGGGCGAGTGGTGCACTCAGCTATCAATGGTCGCCACTACAATACGTGCTGGCTGCAAGTGGAAATAACGCCATAGTGATGCCGACGCAAAGCACCCAATTCCAAGTGATTGGAACCGACCAAAACGGATGCAAGGATACGGCTCAAGTAGAAGTAGTGTTGCATCCACAACCATTCATTCAAATCAGCCCAAGTGTACAAGCTTTTTATGGGGACGTAATTCAATTATCAGCAGTCGCCAATCAGCCCGGTACATACGTATGGAGTCCACCAGAATATTTGTCCTGTATTAATTGTGCTAATCCCATTGCGAACCCTGACATGGACATGACCTATTATGTGAGTTTTGTGGATGAAAATGGATGCGAAACAGACAACTTAGTTTCCATTAGCTATGAGGTTGTAATTTATGTGCCGAATACTTTTATTCCTGATGGAAATGAACTAAATGATCTTTTTGGCGTGTATGGCGGAAATATATTATCCATGAAGATGGTGATTTTTGACAGGTGGGGAGAATTAATTTGTACCTTAAATTCCACCGCTGAATTTTGGGATGGGACCTACAAAGGGAAACTTTGTCAAGATGGAACATATACATGGCGTTTACTTTATTCCGATAAACAAAATAAAAAATACGAGTTATTGGGACATGTTAATCTAATTCGCTAAGTAGAAAGCATATTAAATTCTTAAATTTGCAACTACTATGTCACTAAAAATAAAATCTTTCGAGTTCAATGGATTTCAAGAAAACACGTTTGTGGTTTCTGATGAAGAAAAAAATGGGGTAATTATCGATCCAGGTTGCTATTCCCATGAAGAAGAAAAAATGTTAGCTTCCTATATTGAACAAGAAGAACTAACCATCATTGCCCTACTAAATACACATGCACACATTGATCATGTATTGGGGAACGCTTATGTCAAAGAAAAATACAAGGTAGATTATTATCTTCACAACGAAGATATTAAGACGCTAAATTCTGTTGAACAATACGCCTCTTTGTATGGGTTTTCAGGCTATAAAACATCCCCTCAGCCAACTATTTCACTTGAACATGCAAGCGAATTAATTTTAGGAAAAATGCGGATAAAAGTATTGCATACCCCAGGACATTGTCCGGGACATGTTGTTTTTTATTTCCAATCGGAGGGAATCGTTATTAATGGAGACGTGCTTTTTAATGGAAGTTTTGGCAGAACGGATTTACCAGGAGGGAATTTAGAAATTCTCAAAACCAGTATTTTTGAAACGATGTTTCAACTTCCTGAAGACACCATTGTATATTGTGGCCACGGTCCTTCAACAACGATAGGAGCGGAAAAATTAAACAACTACATCCATCAATTTTAATTCATGAGAATTGGCATCAATACACGTCATCTTATTGCCAATAAAATGGAGGGGTTTGGGCACTATACCTTCGAAATAGTCTCTCGCTTAATTGCCTCTCATCCACAACATGAATTCATCTTGTTTTTTGATCGTCAAATAGATTCAGCGTTCGAATTTGCTTCAAATGCAAAAGGTATTGTTCTATCTCCACCAACACGTCATCCACTCCTTTATCTTTTGTGGTTTGAGATCAAATTGCCGAGAGCCTTAAAAAAACACAAGATTGACCTATTTTTTTCACCAGATGGTTATTGTTCACTGAGAACAAGGGTTCCACAAGTTTCCGTAATTCACGACATTAATTTTGAACACAATCCAAAAGATTTACCATTAATTATTGGCACCTATTTACGTTTTTTCTTTCCGAAATTTGCCAAGAAATCAAAGCATATCATTACCGTTTCTGATTATTCAAAAAATGATATTGTTAAATCGTATTCTATTGATCCAACTAAGATTACCGTCATTCCAAATAGTTCAAACGTGGCTTTTAAAGTGAAAGGACAAGAGGTACAAACAGCCGTAAAAGAAAAATGGACGAACGGGGTTGATTATCTATTATTTGTTGGCTCCTTAAATCCAAGAAAAAATGTACAACGCTTACTAAATGCCTTCGAAATAGTGGCCATGAATCATAAGGAAATTGTTCTCCTAATAGTTGGGACAAAAATGTGGCGGTCGAATAAATTAAGCATTCCAGTATCGATACAAGACCGCGTAATTTTCACTGGGCACCTACCATTGGAAGAACTTGTTGATATTACGGCAAGCGCACTCGCATTAACATACGTTCCTTATTTTGAGGGTTTTGGAATACCCTTGGTAGAGGCTATGAAATGTGGGACGCCCATATTAGCAGCGAATACCACCAGTTTACCCGAGGTGGCAGGAAATGCTGCTATTTATTGCAATCCATTTGATACGAAAGAGATAGCTGAAGGAATTCAGAAATTAATTATCGATGAAAACTTGAGAAGCAATTTATCAATTGCTGGACAGAGCAGAGGAGAGTTATTTTCATGGGATGTCTCTGCAAGAAAAGTTTGGGAAGTCATAGAAGAGAATCACACAAAATAGTACCTTGCAGTTATTTCAAACATTTAAAATAATCAAAAGGTTCTAAACATTCCTGGCATTGGTAATGAGCTTTGCAAGCCGTGCTGCCAAACTGACTAACCATTTTTGTATTTATTGTATCGCAAAGCGGACAAGGCACAGGTGTGGGAACCCCAAATAAAACACTTTTATCCAATTCGTTCACAGGAGGTGCGATACCATATTCTTTTAATTTCTTTCGTCCATTTTCTGATAGCCAATCCGTTGTCCAAGCAGGAGAAAGAACTGAAACGACATGAACATTATTTATCCCAATAAGTAACAAATTGGCTTTAATATCCTCTTCAATTACCCGCATTGCTGGACAACCGCTATAAGTTGGCGTAATAGTAATCTCCCACATTTGGTTTTCTAGTTGCTTAACATCCCTTACGATGCCTAAATCAAGAATTGATAAAACTGGAACCTCGGGATCTTTTACCGTTTCCAAAGAATCATAAATTTGCTTAGCGCTTACCATTCCATATTTGGATAGGTCCGTTGCATATATTGCAATTCAGCCAATAGAAAACCCATGTGCTCAGAATGCCTACCCACTCTACCGCCTTCAAATTGCCAATTATTAGTTGGGATTTCCAGCTTTGCTAGTTGTAGAATATAATCTACGTTTTCTTTCCACATTCCTTTAAGATTAACCAAGTCAGGAATTGCCTTATTTTCTGTTAAATAGCGATCTACTTCATCTTCAAAAAATAATTCGTCGGTATAACGCCAAAGGGTATTGAGTGATTCTTGCATTTTAAGATGCGATTCTTCCGTACCATCCCCTAACCTAATCACCCATTCAGAAGAATGTTTTAAATGATATTTCGTTTCTTTTAATGATTTTTCTGCGATGGCTGCTAATTGTTTATCGGAAGAATATTGCAATGATTCGAATAGGATTTTACGAAATGCATCAAAGAAAAACTGTCTAAGCATCGTATCACCAAAATGACCATTCACTTGCTCAACTAAAAGGCAATTAACGTATTCCTTTTCGATTCTCAAAAATGCAAAATCATCTCCATTCCTACCTTTCCCCTCTAATTCTCCAGCATAATTTAGCAAACTTGTTGCTTGACCAATCAGATCCAAGGAGATATTAGTAAGCGCGATATCTTCCTCTAGAATTGGTCCATGACCACACCACTCGGCTAATCGCTGACCTAGAATTAGACTATCGTCTCCTAACCTCAATACATATTTTAATAGATGCTCTTTCATAAATTACATGTGTGAAATACCATCGGGTATATCATAAAAAGTTGGATGACGATACACTTTTGAATTTGCGGGGTCATAAAAAGCATCTGCTTCTGCAGCATCAGAGGCAAAAACATTGTTTGAAGCCACCACCCAAATAGAAATTCCCTCCGAACGCCTAGTATAAACATCACGTGCGTTTTCTACAGCCAATTGTGCATCAGAGGCCCTAAGACTACCAACATGTTTATGACTCAACCCTTGTTTACTTCGGATAAAAACTTCCCAAAGTGGCCATTCTTGATCAGACATACTATTTGTTTTAAATTTACTTATGCAGCTACCAATGCGCTTCTTTTTTTTGCATATGCCATTGCGGCATCCCTTACCCAAGTTCCATTTTCTTTTGCTTGTTTGCGGGCAGCTACCCTTTCTTTATTACAAGGGCCATTGCCATTAACCACTTGCCAAAACTCATCCCAATTAATTGGACTTGTCTCATAATGTTTTGTTTCATCATTCCAAACGATATTCGCATCTGGAACTGTAAGCCCAATTAATTCAGCTTGAGGAACGGTTACGTCAACAAACTGCTGTCTTAATTCGTCATTAGTATGACGCTTAATCTTCCATTTCATGGATTGCGCAGTATGTTTTGAGGTAGCATCGTTGGGTCCAAACATCATTAATGCTGGCCACCAAAATCGATTTAAAGCATCTTGCGCCATTGCTTTTTGAGCAGGAGAGCCATTCGCTAAACTCATCATTATTTCAAATCCTTGTCGCTGATGAAACGACTCTTCTTTACACACGCGAACCATTGCTCTTGCATATGGACCATATGAACAGCGACACAACGGGACCTGATTCATGATGGCAGCCCCATCAACCAACCAACCAATAGCACCCATATCGGCCCATGATAATGTTGGATAATTAAATATGGATGAATACTTTGCTCTACCTTCGTGCAAGTCATCAATAAGCTGTTCTCTATCAGCGCCTAATGTTTCTGTGGCACTGTAAAGATATAATCCGTGTCCAGCCTCGTCTTGAACTTTGGCTAATAAAACGGCCTTTCGTCGCAAATTTGGTGCTCGCGTGATCCAGTTACCTTCAGGCAACATTCCAACGATTTCAGAATGCGCATGCTGAGAAATTTGCCGAATTAAGGTTTGGCGATAATCATCAGGCATCCAATCTTTAGGCTCAATTTTGATTTCATTATCAATTTTAGATTGAAAAATACTTTCTAACAACTCAAGAGATGATGGATTCATTTTATACTTATAATTTATACAAATGTAATCATTTACAATTTTTGAATCAACAATTACAGCTGTTAATTGTTCTTTTTTAGGCTAGTAAAATGTGAAAGTTTAATTACTTTTGAAGCTTAATTAATAAAGGTATGATTCCAAAATTTCATAAACTTCAGGTTAAATCTGTTTCGAAGCTAACGAAGGATGCGGTATCGATAGAATTTAACGTACCAAGTGAATTGTCAAACACATTTAAATATGTTTCCGGTCAGTACCTAACACTCAAAAAAGAAATAGACAATCAAGAAATCCGCAGGTCCTATTCATTATGTTCGGCGCCTTTAGAGAAAAAATGGGTCGTGGCGATAAAGCGAGTTGAAAATGGTATTTTTTCAACTTATGCCCTCAACCAATTGAAAAAGGGGGACGAAATTGAAGTAATGCAGCCAATGGGTAATTTTCAATTTATTCCAAGCCCAGCAAAAAAATCAATTGTGCTATTTGCTGCTGGAAGTGGTATTACACCGATGATGGCCATCTTAAAAACCTTGCTTTCTGAAGAAAAAGAAAGTGATGTTACCTTATTTTATGGCAACAAGGGTTTTTACTCTGTGTTGTTTAGAGAAGAATTAGAGGCCATTAAAAACGCCTACATCGGCCGATTTCGGGTAATACATCTTTTTTCGCAAGAAAGCTTAGGTGCGCCGATTCAAAAAGGAAGAATAGACAAAGACAAAACAGACAAGCTATTTTTAGCTTTTCTAAAAAATCAAGCAATTGATGCGGTCTATATTTGTGGCCCGGAACAAATGATATTAGGTGTGAAAGAGAGTTTAATATCATCGGGAGTACCTGCCAACAGGATTCATTTTGAATTATTTCACGCTGGTTTAAAAAGCACGAAGAAAGAAGAAGAAACAACAGAATTGAATTCCATTGCTAGTCAAATTGAAGTAATTATAGATGGAGACAATATAAAATTTGATTTAGCCTCTGATGGCCTTGCCATTTTAGATGCTGCTCAAGAAGCAGGCGTAGATTTGCCATATGCCTGTAAAGGAGGTGTTTGTTGCACGTGTAAAGCACGTGTGATAGAAGGTAGCGTAAGAATGGATGTGAATTACGCTTTAGAAAAAGATGAAGTGGAAGCAGGTTATATTTTAACTTGCCAAGCGCATCCAACAAGTGCAAAAGTTATAGTATCATTTGATGAATAATTATGGGAATTTTTAGTTTTAAAAAGAAGAAAAGTGGTAGCGATTCCAAATGGAATGATTTGCTTGTTACCGATCTTCAAAAAATAAGTAGTGACACAAGTGTTGTCACGTTAGGAATTGAAAATGAAAAGGCTAGTCTTTTTAACTTTATTCCTGGGCAATACCTTGCAATAGAAGTAGATATTAACGGCGTTGCTGCACGTCGATCGTATTCGATTTGTAGCGGTCCTTCTGAAGAATTGAAAATTGCAGTAAAAAGTGTTCCCCAAGGACTGGTTTCTAATTTCATTAATAATGAATTAAAAATTGGCGACACCATTAAATCAATGGCGCCTGATGGAAACTTCACGTTAAAAGACGAAAAGAACCTTGTCGTATTTGCATCAGGAAGTGGCATAACCCCTATCGTTTCGATTGCAAAAAGCCTTTCAAAAGACGCTACCATGCGCTTGTTTTTTGGCAACAAAACGGTTGATGATATCTTATTTCACGAAGATCTAAAGCAGCTACCACAGATTCAACTTATCAATTACTTATCCCGTGAAAACAATGCTGATTATAAAAAAGGGAGGCTTGATAAAGCGAACATTACGGAGGAAATAAAGGCAGACTTGTCCCTACTGAAAGCAGATGCATTCCTCTTATGCGGGCCTGAAGAGATGATTAAAGATGGCATTGACACGCTAACATTCTTTGGCGTCAGTTCTCAAAAGATTCATTATGAATTGTTTACCCCACCCGTACTATTGCTTAAAGAAGAAACGAAAATTGATTTTAAAGGCGAATGTACCATGGAGGTAACCTTGGATCACGAAACTATTGAAATTACCATGAAGAATGATAAACAAACGATCCTTGACGCGGTTGAAAACGCGGGTTTTGACCCTCCTTTTTCTTGTCGCGGAGGTGTTTGTTGTTCTTGTAAAGCAAAAATCATAGAAGGGGAAGCTACCATGCGCTTGAATTATTCATTAACAGATGAAGAGGTTAAAAATGGTTATATTTTAACTTGTCAAGCAAGACCTGCATCTGAAAAATTAATTATTAGTTATGATTAATAGAACGATTGTTGTCACAGGGGCAAGCAGAGGAATAGGTAAAGAAACCGTATTACTTCTCGCTTCAAATCCAGGTAACAGACTCATTGCGCTATCTAGAGATTTGGAATTAATGGAGCAACACTTTGCACACCTTCCAAACGTATTTTCACATCGATTTGATTTAAACGATGAAATCCTTCCACAGGCGGAAAAAATTTTTACCGGCATTGAGGAAGTAAATGTATTAATCAACAATGCCGGGTATTTGATTAAGAAACCTATTAAAGAATTGACGCAAGCTGATTTTCAAAAATCATTACGAGTAAATTTTTTGGGACCAGTAGAATTAATACAGTTTTTATCCAGTAGAATGGAGGTTAATGGGGCACATGTTGTTAATATTAGTACGATGGGTGCTTTTCAGGGAAGCGCTAAATTTCCAGAATTAGCAGCTTATGCCTCTTCCAAAACGGCATTATGTAACTTCACCGAAGTCTACGCAGAAGAAAACAAGGACAGAAATATTCGGATGAATTGCTTGTGTTTAGGTGCCGTCCAAACAGAGATGCTTGCCGAAGCCTTTCCCGGCTATATAGCAAAAATAAGCGCAGAAGAAATGGCTGATTTTATTTCAGATTTCGCTATCAATAAGGGACTTTTCTTCAATGGGAAAATCATTCCTGTATCGAATTCAACCCCCTAAAAAAACAGGAGACAATGCTTTTTTAAACTCAATTGTTTTTGGTACCTTTACCCTAAATGATGCCCAATTTAAAAAAATTCATTTTTTTTCTAGTTAGTTTTTGCATTACGAATGCATGGACACAGGATATACATTGGACACAATTTAACGATAATCAGTTATTTCAAAATTCAGCAAACGCAGGCAATTTTAATGGTGATCTTCGCTTTATAGGAAACTTCAAAGACCAATGGCGTAGTGTAACAGTTCCATTCTCCACCTTTTCTTTTTCAATAGATAAAAACATAAAAAAAGTGGGTTTTGGCTTTCTTGCCTTTCATGATCAAGTGGGAGATGGTAAACTTAGCACCGTCGAATTACAAGGGAACGTATCGTATAATCTTAAATTAAGTCCAGATTCTTCCCATAATTTAAGAGGCGGTTTAAACATCGGAATGAACCACCGTCAAGTAAATTGGAATTCGTTTTATTTTGACAGTCAGTTTAACGGCTATATATTTAGTGCTGCATTACCCACCAATGAATCGATCCAAACCGATCGAAAAACTAATTTATCCATTGGTGCGGGGGTTTTATACGAATGGATTAAAAATCCACGATTAAAACTAAACATTGGAATAGGCGCTTTTAATTTAAATAGACCAAATCAAGGATTTTACAATGAAATAATAAAAAGAGATGTGCGCTACAATGGATTTATTAAAGCTACGATCGCTGTAAAACCAATGATAGATGTAATCCCAAGTATGCAGTTTTCTTCCCAAGGCACTTACCAAGAACTTGTACTTGGATCTTCCATGAAGTATTATTTGTCCTCCAAAACCTTTGTGTATCGCGCCGTTTATGCTGGCTTATGGATGAGAAACAAAGACGCATGTATGCTAACTTTAGGATATGATCACCAAGACTTATTTGTAGGATTGAGTTACGATATTAATCTTTCCAAATTAGTTCCTGCTAGTAATGCACGAGGTGGATTTGAAATCGCGGTAAGGTATATCATCAATAAGTTTAAACCCAAACGCGTAGATCATCGAGTATGTCCAGATTATATTTAACCCTCTTTATTATATTGGTGATGCCACTATCACTAATGGGGCAAGTTAAGCTGAAGGACTTAGTGAAATTTGCTGATGAACAATACAAAAAAGGCGATTATTATTATGCCATCGATTTTTATAAAAAAGCCATCGCCATTGATTCTAACTCACTCGAATTAAAATGGAAATACGCCGAAACACTGAGGGCCTACAAAAACTACAAGGAAGCAGAGAAAGTATATGCTGAAATTTATGCTAGAGAAGAAGCTGAAACCTATCCAGAAAGCATCTTATACCTTGGCTTAATGCAAAAACAAAATGGCAACTATCAACAAGCCATGGAAACATTTAAGTTGGCAAAAACGCTTTACGATGATAAAGAGAGTTATAATTATCGAAAATCTAATCGTGAAGTTGAATCATGTTATTGGGCATTAAAAAACACTAAAGACACCACCGAACTTAAACAGTTTCATACAAAAATAAATAGCTTTGATGCAGAATTTGGGCACCATTATTCAAATGGCGTATTAATTTTCTCTTCTTTAAAAGCGGATACAACGCATGAAAACGAAGAGGTTTATGGCAGGAATTACACCAATGCTTTGTACTATGTCAATACCTCCGAAGATTCCACCTCTAAAGCAAAAAAAATTATTAGTCTTGTAGAAGTAACTGTCCATACTGGAAATGCCAGTTTTTCAACTAATGGGCGCTATTTTTATTTTAGCATCTGTGAAGACGATGGGTACAATTACCGTTGTAAAATTGCTCGGTCGGTTGTAAAGAATGGAGTATACGGAAAAGCCGACACCCTACCTTTCTTAATAAACCATCCCAACTCAAATACAACCAATCCAATGGAAGCAGAAATAGATGGTAAATTGTACCTCTTTTTTGCGTCTAATCGACCCGGTACAAAGGGAGCGATGGATATTTGGTATAGCGAAATTATTAGCGACACCGAATTCGGAGCGCCCACCAATCTGAGCGCCATAAACTCCATTGACAATGAGATTTGTCCTTGGTATGACACCATAAAAAATCAATTGTATTTTTCATCGACATGGCATAATGGATTAGGAGGATATGATGTTTTCATGTCGAAAAAGATCGGGGAGAAATTTGAAAAACCTATCAATTTAAAACAGCCGATAAACGGACCCGCAAATGACCTATATTACTTTGAAGCTGGGGACAGTGTTTTTGTTTCATCCAATCGATTAGGTAGTTTTTCAAAAAAAAATCCAACCTGTTGCAGCGATATTTATTTCGATAAAATTGAACGACCAACCATCCCGCCAGACTCCACGTCTATCATAACACAACGAATAGACTTTCCTATTCAATTGTTTTTCAAGAATGATCATCCTAATCCAAAAAGTTACTTGCCAAGCACTAGTTTGTCCTATGATGCAACTTACATAGATTACAAAAATTCATTTGATGACTACCTAAGCAAGGTAAACGATGATTCAATAAAAATAAATAATGATCGAAAATTAAAATTAGAAAACTTTTTTACTAATTCAGTTGACAAGGGATACAACGATCTATTAATACTAAGTGATTCCTTAGCATTACATTTATCTCAGCATAAATACGTAACACTCTTTGTGAAAGGGTATGCAAGTCCTTTGCACCGCACCAACTACAACATACGCCTCTCGAAAAGACGGATAAATACTTTTTACAACTATTTATCAAACTACAAAAATGGCTTATTTAAAAGCGCGCTTGAACTAAATAAAAACAACGAGCCCCAACTGCAAATAATCGAGATTCCATTTGGAGAGTATGCCTCAAATCAATTAACAAGCGATGATTTTAATGATCAGAAAAACTCCGTGTATTCTTATGAAGCGAGTATTGAACGTAAGATTGAAATAATTGGAATGGAAATCGCCGATGAAAAGCGAGATAGCATGCTTTATATAATGCCTTCTATTATCTATTTAGATGAAAAGAAAAATGATAAAGTTCAGGAAATTGAGTTTATTATAGAGAATTTGATGGAAAAAGAATTATTGATAGAAAAAATTGATGTGGACTCATCGGTGCTAAAAGTAAGTGACCTTGTAATGAGCGTTGGCTCAAAAGGGAAGCAAACCATAAAATTTCAATTTACACCACCAAAAGAAAAAGGCTTGTATTTATTTACCATTGACATCAAATTCTTATCCATCAAAATGCCTATTCGTGCATACGCTACTATTGAGATAAAATAATCGGAAATTGACTATTTCAATTTTTGTAAATCAAACTAAAGGATAGGTAACTTTGCAGAGTGTTTACTCCGTCAGTAAACGGTGAGTTTCTTGCAACTGCTCCATTGACAATTTCAATTTTGGACGCGTAAAATTGAGGTCGTCCGCAGAACAAATAGGGACCAAATGAATATGAACGTGTGGAACTTCAAGGCCTATAATACTGAGGCCAATTTTCTCGCAATCAATTTTAGAATTCATTAATGACGCTACCTTTTTAGAAAACAGAATCATTCGTCCTAACACGTCATCATCCAAGTCAAAAACATAGTCGATTTCTATTTTAGAAATTACCAGAACATGTCCAATAACTAAGGGATTAATGTCTAATATCGCTAGGAATTCTTCGTCCTCCAAAACACGAAAGCTAGGTATTTCTCCATTAATAATTTTAGAAAAAATACTAGGCATTAACGAGTAATACTAATAATTTCAAATTGAAGAGAACCTCCTGGCGTTTGAATTTCGGCAATTTGGCCTATCTTTTTTCCTAATAAACCTTTACCAATTGGAGAATCAACAGAAATTTTACGCAATTTAATATCAGCTTCGTTTTCGGCAACTAAGGTATATACCATTTCCATACCATTAGAAATATTTTTAATAGTAACGATCGATAGGATGAAGACTTTAGAGTTATCCATTTTCGTGTCGTCAATTAACCGGGCATTCGCTACAATATTTTCCATTTTAGAGATTTTCATTTCTAAAATCCCTTGGGCTTCTTTTGCCGCATCGTATTCAGCATTTTCAGATAAATCACCCTTATCTCTTGCTTCGCCAATTTGTTCTGAAATAGATGGTCGCTGAACTGTTTTAAGTTCGTTTAACTCATCCTTAAGTTTCTTAAGGCCTTCTGCAGTATAATAATTGATTTGAGACATGATAAAACTCCTTTAATATAAATAAACAAGAGAGTTGAACAACCCGCTTACAAATTAATAAAATAAATTTATGTTATTTAAGACTAATCGTCAAACCCATTGTGTGAATTATTCCGAATACCCCTGCAAATCTAGCACAGTATTCTAAGCCAAGGGCACTTTTAGACTTACCAACCAAAGCATCCAAGGAGAAACCAGCTGTTGGACCGATAAGTGCATTAGAACGGTTTTCTGCAGATAGAACATCTTTTTCATAGACGTATCCAGCGCGAACATTAAACGCCATTTTTTCAGATATCATACCATAATCTAATCCTACACGAAATTGATCTTTAGAAAAAGAATTAGCTGTAAAGCCCAATGCCAAATTCAACTTGTTTTCTGGAGTAAAGATAAAATCATAAGAGCCACCGATAGATAATAAAGAAGGTAACTCATAAGTTGCTGAACGCTGTTCTAAAGACCCAATAAAACCAGTAGAAACGTAGGATACTTGTTGCGATAAACCATCTCCTTTGTAACGCATAACAGGACCTACATTTTTCAATGCGATTCCAAATTTAATTTGTTCTTTATCCCCTGTTACATATCGAATTCCTGCATCAATGGCAATACCACTAGATTTTAAATTCGAAATGTTTTCCGAAATAACTTTGAAATTAATTCCCCCAGATATAGTGGAAGAAAACTTCTTAGCATAACCAATATTAAAAATATTTGCTCTAGGAGAGAAGAATCCAATATTACCTTCTGGATTAGCTACAGTAGTAATTGCGATGTCACCATAATTCAATGATTGCACACTAATAGCAATAACATCAGATTCAGACAAACGTTGCGCAAAACCCGCAGAATTTAATCCAATATTAGCAGATCCCATCCAATTTGAATAATTAAATTTTATTTGGGTTTTATCTGTAAAGGCTAATCCTGCAATGTTGGTGAAAGTTGCCTCTAAACCATTCATATTCGCAATACCTGCGTCACCAATAGCTGAGCCTCTTGCCCAAGGATTGATTAATAAATGTGAAGCTCCTGCCGATCCAACACGATCTTCATTACCAGCAAAAGAACATACACTAATACCTGTCATCAGGATTAGGAAGTAATTTGATAATTTCATTATTGATTTTTTCATATCTCTACTTCTAACAATTATATACCTTGTAAATCCACTTGGCGTAATCCACCAAAGAATTTAAGAACTACTTCCCCTATTCCTGGAACCTCCACATGAATCAAATATACCCCACCTGCGACTGGTATAGACTTGAAGTTTGTTAAATCCCAATCGATAGAAGTTATCGGACTGTCCTTTTTAAAGGTTCGAATTAATTTACCATTAACCGTATAAATTTTTACGGTACATTTTTCAGGTAAATTTGTGATTTTAACTTTGGTCTCTAACCTACTACGCTCGTATTCAGAAAAAGCATAGTAAGGATTCGGAACGATATTAATCATTTTCAAGGCCTCTTTCAACATGTCTTGCGAGGAAGTAACTGTGGCTATATCATCCATTGACCAAGAATACATCGGTCGACCATTGTTTTCACCTGTTGCTACATAATTCTTATATTCTTTATTGATCCTCAACTTAATAGTAACATCACTGGCCATTAAATTTTGTCCTTGTGCAACGATTGGGTAAGAGATCCAGGTTAAACTTCCATATAATTCACGCTTTGCTTGAGTGCTATTCGTTTCTACCTCTAGCCATTTTGAACGAAGTGCATTATTCGCATTGGTTTCTGCATCTCCAGGTATGTAAGCTGGGAAATCGAATCCTGAGCTATAGCCATTTATGGTGGCTTGTTTGTAACTAAATACATATACTGGATGCATTCCGCCCATCAATGGTGTTCCCACATTACTCACAACACGATTGGTTGGATTCCAAACCATATCCGCTCCATTTTCACCGCCCAAGAATGAATTCTCACCAAAAGCTAAGTACAAGCGTGCGCCAGATTCTAGATCAACTGCATAACCTGGGAACCATCCCATTCCTGTACCTGTTCCATCTGGATTACCATTTTTATCTACACTTGGGCTTTTTCGCATCGCGCCTGGGGCACATGCACCAACATTTAATGCGGTATTTCTTCCCAATTCAATCACAGGGCATCGTGTCCATAAACTTTTATCATTGGTCATGACAATGTTCACACTCGGCAAGAAGCTGATAGATGCGTTCGTTTTAGAAGAACCACTAAACGTTCCATAATAAGCCAATGGCATATAATCGGCTTGGTAACCCACTAAACGATGTGGTGCAATAGTTCCTTCTAGAATGGATTCATACACCTGGTCGGGATCTGCCCCCACTTCGTCGCGGTAATTACATGGATTCAAATACGTGGGGCCATTAGGCAAGCATTCATAGCTTGCGTCATTAACATCGGTTTCAGGGGAATAATCTCCTGAACGAATCCAATTGCTTGGGAAATAAGCATCATTATCAGGAACACCCGCTAACCATCTTTTAGATGAATCGGCGTATTCAATCGATGAAGAAATCATATCCGTTGTTTTGAAGGAGATATTACCCGAGCCAGAAGGGAAGTAGTATTTCTCTTGGTGGATTTGAACCGAGATTCCCCATCCTGGAATAATTTGTTCATTATCCCCATCAATGGACATTTCGGAAGTAACCGAATCTAGTAAATTCCCTCCCTTTGAATCATAACGATACACTACCCAAGAGGCGGTGTCTGCGCTATTTCCAGAAACAGGCGCTGTGTAATCCCTGAATTTACACTCAAAATAACCCGGCGCTAAAAGCAATGGATCCACTACTTTGATGTTAATTGGACCTTTGCCATAATCGTATTCCGGTGTATCCGAAAATCCTTGAGATAGAATAGTTGACAAGGTAGAACTTGTAAAATCGATCGGACGATTACCGTTACCATAGCCATCAACACGGGTTATTTTTGGTGAGGAACCATATTCAATTAATTGATTCGTACCATCCGCTTCAGGTGTTGGATTATGAGGTACCGCAGAAGTAGCACTAATTGCCGTTCCATCAAAATTCAAACGAGATGAAATGTAAGGTATTTTTTGACCATCTAAAAACAATGGATCATTCGGATCATACTTCTTGAATTCATTAAATGCATACGCAACAGCCACATAATAATATGTTTTGTGATTAACTAACTGTCTTGCACCTTGTGCAAAAGCATCTTCAGTAACTCTAAATGAATGCCTAATTCCAGTATTCTCGCCATCAACTTTCTCAACAGGAATAGCAAAACCAAGCGCTTCATCAAATACGAAATTAATTAATCTGTCGTGATCGTTCTTGATATCACATTGTGCCACTAGCCTTGCTTTAGTAGGGTCTTCTATATCAGCTACAGAAACATCAGAACTCTTCAATTGAAATATTTGATACCCTTCAAAGCGATAAAATCTATCAACCGTTGGATCTGGAATATTAATTTCATCCTCTTCGGCATACGCTTCACGGTAGTTGTTAGAGGAAGCAGGATTGTCCAACATTAATATTAACTCATTTTCTAACTCTTGAATGGTGATTTTTGGAGCATCAGGGGGAGATAATATTTTAAAACATGCATCAAATAAAGCTTGAGCTTTCGTATCCGCTCGCTTCATTGCATCAACCGAGGCCAAAAGATTACCATCAGTGCTTCTACCATAGACAATACCTACAGTGATATTATTAACTGCACCTGGCTTTAAGGTAAAGGGACCTGCAGATTGAACGAAACGACGGTCACCTGCAGGATTGTTACTTGTTGATTCATCCCATCCGTTCGGAAACTGACCTGTCATGTCTGCACCACCAGTTGACCATGATAGAGGATCTGACGTTCCGGGGAACATATAATCTGACAATTGTTGGGTGGATGTACCATTTCCTGAACCACCATAATACATTTCTGAGCCATTTGCCCATTGACCTTCCATAAAATTATAATATTCAGCCGCTGGCCCTGGATCTTTATAAGGATAGGCTGCGGTTGAAGTAAAGTAGGTAAATCTTCGCATACCAAATCGCTCATTATCTATAATTCCATCGGAATAACCGATACCAATCCCCTTGTAAACAATACCATTGTTAGCTAAAGCATCAACAACAGTTGGTACAATAGTCGTTTGAGTTGCTTGATCAAAATAAGGTCCTGGATTATCAACACCATCACCATCTTGGTATGGGCCTTCAAAAAAGTCACAACCAATTGCTGGTGGATTATCTCCATATCCTAATTTACCACCATCACTTTCGTCAAAAAGGTCACCATTGTACATGTACCCTAATCCTCTTGATACATCACATCCTGCGTAATCATCGGCAAAATTTCCAACATCAGCATCTAGGAATTGAGCGAAATAGGTATCATAAAGTGTTTGCGTACCTCTGTTAATTAATTCATAGTTATAAAAAGTCATTCTATTGACCTCATCATTGGTAGCAAATGAAAAAGCTTGCGCACGAATTTCCATACCAATTGGATCTCCATTTGTTTCAGTGTGTATATTTCCTTTATCATTGAATACCCACCAGTGTGTTTCATCACCATAAAGTGAAATTCGTCGGTCAAACCCACATTGAATATCATCACGGCCTAAAATATCATCGTACCAAGGGTGATCACCGTTATCTGGGTTATAATTTCCATCTCCATCACGATCATAATAAGGTGCCAAGAAATAATCTTGTCCTAAAGAAACATCACCATGAGCAGGCCAACCATAGATCCGATTTAATTCATCATTAGAAGGGGGGATAATATCATCACACCCTTCCGTAGTAATTCCAGCATTACATTCGAAATAAATATTAAAACGAATAACTTCAGCCTTACGAATCGTATAAAACTGATCGTATGCGGCACATTGATCCGGGTCAATATTTGCTTCACCAAAGTCCCTAACGACATTGTCTCCAACAGGAAATAACGGATTATAATTCCCACTTCCAGGATTAACGGTTAGCGGTCCAGGCCAAAAATCATTCCCTGATCTAAAGCGCAAAGCGGCTAATTTAAGCTGGCCGTTTACATCGGTCCCACCCATCCATAAAGCTCCTGCAAAAATAGCGAAACGTTTACTATCCTTAGGAACTTCATAAGCAGCAATACCTGCTTGCCTATCTTGGAACATACTCCCCCCCTGCTCAATCAATGCTCTAACATCGTTAAACTCCATTGTTAACTTGGCAGTTGCCGGACTACAATTGGCCCCTTTAGGCTTTGCAGGTTTACCATCTTTATCTCCAGGTCCATAATATCCCAACGCAGTTGAGAAAAATAAACCTACACTAACAACTGTTGCAACAAATTGCTTTTTCATAGCTCTTCTATTACTTTATTTAAAAATCAAATTTTATCCCTAATCGAATCGTTCGTGGGGAACTTATATTAAATGCATTCTGCACCTTCATTGTATAATAATCGCGGAAAGACTGCTCATCCGTTTGATTTTGGATAGATGTCTGACTAGCCGCCGCTGCCAAATAACCGTCATCATTCCAGTTACCTGTAGCACGATAAACACTTATTTTGTTATACTGGTTCAATAAATTCGTAACACGAACATAGATGTTTAAATAACCTAATTTAGGCTTGTCATCTTTTTTATCGCCTTTAGGAACCAACACGACATTAATTGTTTTATCTAACTGTAAATCCATTCTATACGACCAAGGAAGACGCGAACCATTTAGCGTACCACTAATACCTGCATTTAAGTTACCAATTCCTTCATCCGTAATGAATGTTTGAGCTGAATAAGGAGAACCTGAATAAATATTAGAAAATAAATTTAAGCCCATATTTTCAAACAAGTTTAAATCCCCAATTTTTGGCCCGTTGTAATCTTCCCCTTCTCCATATCGGTAATCAAATGTTACTGCAAAAGCATGTCGTTGATCGAAGCTATACGGGAAAATATTTCTTAGATTAGGCAATCCAGCATTAATCAATGCCCCCATTGAAGTTGCATCAGAACCGGTACCATCTGCAAACTGCAAAGTATAGTTGGCGGTCATTCTGATATTGCCTGTTTGTCTTAAATCGTAAGAGATTGTCATTCCTTTAACGGTACCAAAATCGCGATTTCCATATGTTTTGTAGGTAGCAGGATACGCTTCAAAAATATTTACTAATTGAACATTATTTCTTTGCTCACGATAGAAGGCAGAAATCTTAACAGATGAAGTACGAGAAAGCACTTGTTGGAAACCTAATTCATAATCAACTGTAGTTTCAGGCTTCAAATTCGAATTCTCAATGATAGCACTTCTTGATTGGATGAACTGATAATCAAAAGGATCAAATCTGAATCCAGAAGTTGGGCGTTTCGTTAATACATCGTAATGAGCAAAGAAAGACGCTTCTTCAGAAATAGGGAAGGAAAAAGCAATTCTAGGCATAACATTAACCTGTGCTTTGTAGTCTTCAAAGGCCGATTGATCAGGAGTAATTTGACCTGGATTTAGCACCCATGGAGCAATACCAGCAGCACCTTTAATCACCTTTGGATCTTCGATAGTTGTACCGGTAGCATTAAACCAATTACTTTCGGATCTAAAACCATTTATTGAATTAGGGTTATTTACATCATTTACATAAACAATATAATCATCTCCCATACTTTCTGGAATATCTACCCATGAATAAAGATTCGGATCCGCTAATTTTAATGCTTTCGCTTCTTTAACAGTACGGGCATTATAGAAAAGATAAGGATCTTTTAATACAGGTTGATTCGCATCAAATACATCCACTCGAACACCTACATTGAAAACGATATCATTAAAGGCGAATTTATCCATAATATAACCCGCCATATAAACAGGCTGGAATGAACCAACAAATCGTTTGAAATTGCCGTTTTCATCGTATTCATTAAAATATTTATTGATATCGGTTGCGCCCTTTACTTTTTTTCCGGTATGGTCAAAACCATAATAAGAAACGAATGAATTTCCACTATTTAGCAATTCATCTGGCGAAAACATATCTAATTGAAAAAGATTAGGATCGTATTGGTCAATATCTATGTAATCATCTCCATAAACATCATAGCCTAGTTTTTTTCTTAAATTATAGTCAAAAAACGATTGGTTATCCGCATTTTCTTGTCCGCCATAATTTCCTATAATACCATCTTGGTTGTTATCAATATTATTTGTTATTTCATTGTAAGCATTACCTGAATTTAATCGCTCATAAGTAATTGCTTTGAATGATCCTGAATCAGTAACGACACCGCTATTTAGATTTAATTCCTCGATGTGGAAATTAGCTAACTGCCTAGCAATCGACCAAATTCCAATAGGGCCATTTGAATTACCATTGGTAGTTGTTCCTGACCCCCAACCTCTGTCAACACGCTGCTCATATTCGAAACCTAAGGAAATATTGTGATCGCCAATATTTAAAGACCCTGCACCTGTTACACGGAATTGATCATTTTCAGATTTCCCAAAGAAATTGTAGGGTGACCCTATATTGCTCCAAATACCGTAAACGCTTTGAGGAGAATCTCCATTTCTCAAGGCATTACCTTGTTGAATTTGAAATAAATTTTCATAATGACCAATCTCCGACTCTGAATAAATATCATAATATTGAGACGTGATCGCAGCTAAAGCGGCATTGGTTTCTGAAGGAGTAAATGCTACGTAGGTATCTTTAAATCCATCGTGCACATAAGTTTGTGTGTTGGGATTAAAAGCGTATGATGGTCTTCTGCTGGTTGTAAATTTACCAACATGTCCATAATTAAATATATTGTATTGGTGCTTCGGATCATAATTATCACTTTTAGATTTTGAATAATCGACCATGATGTTATACATTGCAGACCTAATTTTAGAACTGCTCCCTTCTCTTTCGTTATTAAAACGTTGTGATAACTTACCATATACGCGGTAATCTAAATTTTCAGAAACCCCAAAGTTTTGGAAGTTTAACAACGATCCGCCGTACGAATAATTGGATCCGTTACTGTAATTCAATGACCCACCAAACTGAACATTAACAGATGGTCCTGTATTCACATCTATTTTTCCTTGTGCAGAAAAAACAGTGTTTCTAGCATTCATCCTCCAATCCACTTTTTCAAAATCATCTTGACGTAAAAACAAGGCATTGTGAAAGGTTCCAAAGCCTGTAGATGTTGGCCTTAATGGATTTACTAATAATTCATCTCTCACCTCTTTTTTAATTCTATAATTCCCCCCTGCCAACGGCCTGTTATCTAATTGATCCGTATAGTTAGCGGAGAACAAAAAGCCTAATCTTGGCTTTGTTTTTTTGCCTGTAGAATCACGTTGCATCCAAAGTGGACCAGACAACATGCCCTCCACTAAATTATATCCGAATTTATCAAGACCAATTACTTTACCATCGTATCCATCAGGATCAGCACCATTAATATATGCTCCAGAAGAAACAAGTTCCAAACTACCGAAAAATATAGACGAAGGACCTCTTGTTGTAACAGAAATAATTCCTCCAGTAACATCCCCATAATTTGCAGGCACACCACCAGTAATAACTGTAACTTCTTCTAAGGCAGATTTAGGTAGATTAGCCGACCCGCGCACTTTAATTCCATCAATATAAAAATACGTTCCATCTTGGCGCGAACCCCTAACTGAAATCGCACCCGACCCTTCGTTTGTATTAACCCCTCCAACTGATGAAGCTACTCCGGCCGCATCACGCACTGCTAAACGCCCGATATCTTCTCTTCCGATTGTTGCACCGCTGGCTCCTCCATCTTTATCGATTAAGGGGATTTTATAAGCCGTTACTTTAATTTCACCTATATCAAGGACACTTTTTGGTTTTGATAATACTAAATTTTCAAGAAATGTGATTTTGTCTGGAGAAATAGTCACATCAGTAGTAACACTAGGTTGGTATCCATCTTGATTTCGTACTTCAACGTCATAAAGCCCCGGTAGCACACCATTAATCTGAAATTTTCCATCAAAATCTGTGTTAGCAGCTCCTTTGATAGAACCATTTTGCATTAAAAGCACCTTGCTAATTGGCAAGGGAGCACCTGAAACCTCATCTTTAACAGTACCTTTGACCGTTCCTAAACCCGACTGAGAAAATGAGTAAGCGCTTAAAATTAAGATGCTTACTAAGAGTAGCTTTGATTTACCAAACATATTTTGTATGTATAAGTTTATTATAATTCACATTTAATTAATTTGTAAATATATATAAAAAATACTTTTTTCTAACTCTTGCGTAAAAAAAAATAGTAATTGAAATATAATATTGAACTTTGTGAAAAGACAACTTTATTATTATTGAAAACAATTCCTCTAGATTCATTATACTTAAAAGAAATTCACAAAGGAGAAGCTGAATTAACGATGCTTGATTTTAAGGAAATTAGTGATTTGGACACTACATTTTTATACACCACTGAGCAAGAGGACTTATCACAATTAAAAAACAAAAAAAGACAGCGAGAGTTTTTTGCAATTCGAGCAATCCGAAACAAAAAAGAAATTCCGTTTCCTATTTCCTATAACCCAATCGGTGCCCCTTTTTTTGAGGGAACACCCTTAAAATTATCAATCAGTCATTCGCACGAAATAGCAGTACTAGCTACTGCTCCGTTTAATATAGGCGTTGATTTGGAGCCGATCACAGAACGAATAATACGACTTAAAGAGCGCTTTGCCACTTCAACTGAGATTTCCTTTTTTAATTTTACAGAAGCAAAAACACTGACGATCATTTGGACGATCAAAGAAGTGTTGTATAAATTAGCCGGGAATGAAAATATTAATATGTTGAGTGAAATGAACATCATTGAACTTGAAAACGACCTAGCAACCTGCCAATTTAAAACGGAGCTTGGTGATCGATTTGTAAAAATAAAATTTCAAGAAATTGCTAATTTCATTATTAGTTTTAATCCATCTAAATACTATGAAAACGACTTTTTACACTAAAATAGCAGGGCTCAAAAATGCCATCGCAGTTTTAATTGACCCAGAAAAATATACCGACACCAGCCAAATTATCGCTTTTCTACAAAAGGTAAATGCAGCACGACCGAATTTTATTTTTATTGGAGGAAGCACCGTAACCAGCCATGATTTTAATCAGTGCATAAAGACCATAAAGTCTAAAACTACGATCCCAATTATTATTTTTCCTGGGGCTAGCCATCAAATTAGCGATCAAGCAGACGCGATACTTTTCCTTTCATTATTATCGGGGAGAAACCCAGATTACTTAATAGGTCATCACATTAGAGCCGTGGATGAATTAGAAAAAATGGACATTGAAATAATTCCAACTGCCTATTTACTCATTGATGGGGGGCGTAAATCGGCGGTAGAATACGTATCACAAACGAATCCTATACCGGCAGACCAACCGAACATAGTTCGAAAAACGGCGCTTGCCGGTAAGTTTCAGGGAAAAAAAGTTATTTATTTAGATGCTGGGAGCGGCGCAATCAATGCCATTCCGAGTGAAATAATAGTAAGTGTAAATAACCTCAACATGCCACTAATTATTGGAGGTGGAATAAGGTCGATTGAAGGCGTTGCTAAAGCGCACGATGCGGGAGCGAATATTGTTGTAATCGGCAATAAAATAGAAGATGATATCGACTTTCTATTGGACATTGCTAATTACACGAAAGAAAAAAATACAGTGAATTAGTTGGACTTAACTAAAACTTGCTTTTAAACTCAAATCCATGCTTTGAGCCGAATGAGTTAAGGCACCAATCGAAATAAACTGCACACCAGTTTTTGCATACTCGACAACATTTTCAATAGTGATTCCACCGGAAGCCTCTGTTTCAAAGGAACTAGGTATAACTCTTAGCGCTGCAACAATTTCATTTGGCGTAAAATTATCAAGCATTATTCGATTCACCCCACCAACAGAAATTACTTGATCAAGCTCCTCAAAATTACGGACCTCCACCTCTATTTTTAGATCTAAATCATTGGACTTTAGGTAAGCAATTGTTTTTGAAATCGCTTCTTTGATACCTCCAGCATAATCGACGTGATTATCTTTAAGCATTACCATATCAAAAAGCCCAAAACGGTGATTGGTTCCTCCTCCAATTCGCACCGCTTCCTTTTCGAAGAAACGAAAACCAGGAGTGGTTTTTCGCGTATCAAGAATTTTAACGGGATAATGTTTAACTTTTTCAACAATACTATTTGTTAGCGTAGCAATTGCTGACATTCTTTGAAGAATATTTAAGACCGTTCTCTCTGTGGTTAAAATTGTTTGACTAGAACCCGTTACTTTAAAAACCACGTCACCCACTTTAATTACATCACCGTCATTTTTGTATTGGATAAACTCCAACTTCGAATCATAAATAGCGTAAAGTCTTTTTATCAGTTCGATTCCTGCAAGCAAACCATTTTCTTTAACCAACAATTCTGCGGAACCAATCTTGCTTTCGGGAACACAGGCCAAGGTAGAATGATCCCCTTGACCAATATCTTCTTTTAAAAATTCTAAAATGTAATTGTCGGTCATGCTAGGCAAAGGTATTTTAAAAGAATTAATACTTAAAAAAAAAGTGCTTTAATTTAAAGACTAAAATAACTAATTTTAGAGCATAATGAAGAGCATAAGATCGTACAGTTTATACTTATTTATATTACTTTGCAGTGCCAAGCTCACGGGGCAGGTTGTGAATCAAGCAAAGAATGAAGCGTTAATTACTTCGGCCGTTACAAAATTTAATGACCCGAAGAGCACTGATCCGATTGTTTCCAATAAAATATTACAAGGCATACTTTTAATTAGGAAAAGTTGCGATGTTAAACAACGGCAAACAATTGATTTACTTTCTTGCGAACAAAAAAGCAGGCAGGGAGATATCGCTGGTTTTATAGTGGGAATGGAAGGATTAGAAAAACAAAATCCAAGCTTTACAAATCCTACTTTAAGACATTTTTATGTGCTAAACATAACTAAAGTGTGGCTTTATAAAAACGACCTTATTAAAGCCTCTAAATTCAACCTTCTTAATCTTGCGGAATCGAAAAAATCCAATATAAACCGAAACATTTCACAAGCTTATCAAAATAGGGCATTATTATTTCTCATAAGAAATATGAAAGACTCGTCCCTTTATTACGCAAAGTTATCCACCAAATTTGCAAAGCGATCCGATAGTCGAATAGAGCTCGCCCTATCATTTCACAATGAAAGCCTTATACAATCACACTTCGGAGACATTGAGTTAGCGGTAGAAAAAGAACTATTAGCCCTTCAAATGGCAGAAAAATTAAATCTATTTTATTTTGAATCATTTTTTAATAGAACAATATCTAATTACTCACTTGAAGTAAAAAACATAAAAGAAAGTTACTTTTATTTAGCAAAGGCAATGTCGCTTGCACAAAAACTAAAAGATGCGAGATCCATTGCATTGTGCGAGATAAGTCAAGGCGGGATTTTAATGAACGATTCAAGGTGTATTGAAGCAATCGCTTTACTTAAAAAATCAATTAAAAAATTAGAAGAGTTTAAAGATGCGGCTCAAATTGGACAAGGTTATGAATATTTAGGAAAGGCATACGAAAAAACAAATAGAGAAGCAGAAGCGTTAAATTCTTTTAGTATTGCATTAAAATTGTTTGAAGACATCGGCAATAGAGATAAAATCGGTGATGTTTTTCACCACATTGGCGTGGTTTATTTTAAACAAAAATTGTATAAACAAGCATTCGACTTATTGTACAAATCAATTGAAATTAGAACTAAGGAAAGAGAACAGAATAAACTTTACGATACCTACCGAGTATTATCAGATCTTTATGGTAAGACAGGCAATAAAGACTCTTCCTATTTATACCTGTCCAAATACGTCAATTTTCTGGAGTTAAATTCAACCTCAAAAAATGCTCAAAAAATAGCCGCCCTGACTCAAAAAAATTCTGGAGAACAACGTGAACGCCTATTGGAAATGCAAGGCGAAACCCTAGAAAGAGAATTAAAGGAAAAGAAAATCCTCCAACTACAGAGTGACCGAAGATTTTTCGGGATTATTTTTACCGTTATCATCCTTTTACTTAGTCTTTTTATTGTTTTTATTTTTTTAAGACAAAACAAATTAAAACA
>Ga0247837_1001391_pt1 | contig 50294 bp, 47 predicted proteins | sample LaCtaG_2_FD_187115 | JGI IMG/M metagenome (GOLD analysis project Ga0247837, IMG submission 187115) | Freshwater microbial communities from meromictic Lake La Cruz, Castile-La Mancha, Spain - LaCruzMarch2015_14.5m | ecosystem: Environmental > Aquatic > Freshwater > Lake | place: Spain: Castile-La...
AACAAGTAGGTTTGCTCCTCACTCCCTTCTTTAAAATAAAGCAACCTGCTGTTCGCAGCGATTCTTGGAGTAAAGAGGAGAAACGGCGAACTTTTCTAGATAGCACAGGACAAAGAGGAAATAGCGGTCTTACAAAAGGACTAGGCGGGATGGCATCTTTGAGAAATACAGACAGGTCTAAGTATAGCCTATATAGACGAATATAGGCGGCTTAGCGCTGTCTCAGCCATGAACACTGCTTTTATTCTTGCGACTACTCCTATGCGTCTTCGCCTCCTTCACCATGCCTTCCATGGTCCACGGATGCTGCAGTCCTTCGATTGGCGTGAGTCTGGTCTCCTTATTCCAGTCCAAACAGCCCTTCAGAAAGTCCACAAACAGCTTGTCCTCACACTTCAGACACTGCTCCAAAGTCTTGCTCCCAGCCACTCGCTGCACTCCCTTGCTGTTTCCGCTCACTATTGACTTGCTTTCCTCGGCAAAGAATAGCTTCGTCCGCGACCCTTGCATAAGCACAGCTTTCGGAGGCACGCCGCAAACTTCCATTATCAACGCCAGCTGATCCTTCTCACTTTCCCCGGGAAACAGCGGGTATCCAGTATATAGCTCCGCCAAAATGCACCCCAAAGACCACATGTCAATGGCAGGAGTGTAGGGAATGCCCAGGATTATCTCCGGAGCGCGGTAGAAACGGCTTTGGATGTAGGTGTACACTCGCGAGTTTTCGAAGCAGGACGAGCCGAAGTCGATGACTTTGATGCCGGAGCGGTTGGGCTGGCGCAGAAGCACGTTTTCTGGCTTTAAGTCGCAGTGAATCACTCGATTTTCCCTTGAATAGCCAAGAGTTATCAGCAACTGCACTGCAAAGCGCCGAATTAAGGCCAGCGACAGTCCCTGAAAGCCATTAATTTGCAGAAACTCATACAAATTCAGGCTTAAAAGTTCGAAAGTGATGCAAATGTGCTTCCTAAAGATCATATAACTCTTCATCCGCACCACTCCCATAGAGTCCTCCGGGTCATTATCCCTCAAAACCTCCAAAACTCGGACTTCCACAGCCCCTTGCACATGAAATCTCTGCTTATTGCGTATAACCTTCAGCGCCACCACTTCATTCCTCTTATAATCCTTGCACTTCAGTACCTGTCCAAAGGAGCCTTTCCCCAGAGTCCCAAGGACCTCATACCTATACGCGATATGGTCCCCTTCCACTACCTTGTAGTCTGCTTTGTCATCGTCATAGCCACAGTTGGTGGAGGAAAGGACGGGAATGGTCTTGCGACTGCCCAGTCCAAGGAAATAGACTAGTGGGTATTCGAGTATTTCCGCCTGTTCGTACTCTGTGAGTCCGTTGATGTAGCGTTTGAGAGCCTGCGCAGGACTCATAGGGAAGTGAGGGTCGTCCTGAGGGACTTCCAGTTCCCCTTTCCGTATGGATAGCAAACTGGCGCTGGACAGATTTTTGCTCTGGGTCTGATTGAGTGTGGCAGCAGAGCGATTAACGTGCTGGGTCGACAGCAGTCGCACAGAGGATACTTTGGGCGAAAGCAGGGCTGCAGGGGCTAATTTAGTCCCTAGGCTGGGCGCCTGGCTGAGTTTGCGCTGGACAAGGGAACGCTTGAGACTGGGCTTGCCGTGTCTTGTGGTCAAGTTGAGCTTTATTAGGTGCGGCTTGGGACGCGGGGAAGCCAGGTAGGCCTGGCCGAGGGCCTGAAGACGCTTGGACTTGGACAGTGTGGAGTCCATTACTAGGAATAGAGCTAGGATTGGACTCAGAGGAGGGGAATGGAGCTCTAGGAAGCAGGTGCATAGGGGATTTATAGGTATCTGAGCACTATTTCCTCTCTTACATCAGAGAGTTTGAAGTTGTTTACAATTGGCCGAAGTCGTATACGATAGACTCTGGGAAAAGGTGTATTTATAAAAGCGTATAGAGCGGGAATTGATGCTTTTGATGGCTTTAGCAGTTTGATTTGGCAAATAGAGCCGCTGTATATGATTAACTGTCAGAGTTAGAGTCAAAGGTGCTACCACGCAAACAGTTGTTGCCATAGTAATCAATGGCGGACTTTGAAGAAGCCCTATGTGGCTGCTTCGACGACATGTGCACATGTCTAGTAGCGTTCTGTTTGCCTTGTGGAATTTGCTGCATGCAGGCGCAGGCTGTGGACAAAGCTACTGGTGAAGGCTGTGTCGGTCCTTTCCTGACCATATGCTTTCTTAGTTGGTGTCACTGCTGGTGTCTCGGAGGAGCTATCAACAGAGGGAAAATCAGGCTTCAGTACAGCATCAAGGGAGACTTCTGCTATGACTGCCTTATCTGGTGGTTTTGCGCACCTTGCGCTGCGACTCAAGAATACTGGGAGGTGAGCAAGCGTAAGCTTAAGGACTCACTCCGAGGCCAACGATAGCAGTGGTTTTGAGCAGAGAGATAGGTCGCCTAGTGGAGAAGCAATATGGAGACGACAGTTCACGAAGGTCCTTTTAGCCTTTCTTTTCTTCCTGTTTGATGTGAAATGCTCTGTGGAGGATTTGCGCAAGCCCCTGCAATCCCTACCGCCTTTTCCCACTATCCTTTCTTCCAGCAATTACCACTCTTCACTATGTAGGGGTTCCAAAGCAAAGGTTACTGAAAACTGCAGAGATCACAGTTTGGAAGAAATTCGTTCCTCTGGCTGAGGGACTGGACCAATTCCGCAATCTGAAGTTCAGTGCTTCAAGACTTCTACAACAAGTCAAGGCTTGATCTGCTAGTTAGTGGCTTCCTTAGCAGCGCTTGCAAAGTCTTAGAGATTGCTCTCTGCTCGCTATCTCAGTTCTCATTAGTTGCAGTTAACAACGCGTAACTCCTCAAAGGACCAATTCGACCCTTCCTACTTCCACCCAATCTTTCAGAGAGTCGCACTCTGCAGGCTTTTGCATGCTACCCGAGCCACTGCAAGTCAGCAGTGTCCTCTCTCATCAACCCCTACCTTCAGGCTCCATAGTTCTTGGTTATAAGTTTCAGACTTGATCAGACTAGGCGAAGTGACTTTAGTGCAAAGTGAAGGCTTTAGCCTTGCAGGGAGATAGTGACAGTACAGCCAAGTCATAACAGCCCTGCCAACTTGTCTCCCAAGGGAGTGCTCCCGGGAATGGCTGGAGTCACCCACTGTTGCAATAATGGCAGACTTCGAGGAGCCTCTGTGTGGCTGTCTCGCAGACATGTGTACTTGTCTGGTCGCTTTCTGTGTGCCGTGTGGAGCTTGCTGCATGCAGGCGCAGGCTGTGGACAGGGCGACTCAAGGCAAGGAAGGCGTCTTCATGCCCATGCTATGTGTGTGCTGCCTGGGATGTATCGGGGCTGCTATCAATAGAGGCAAGATCAGAGAGTCCTTCAGTATTAACGGCGGCTTTGTCAACGATTGCATGATTTGGTGGTTCTGCGGGCCGTGTGCCGCCACGCAGGAGTATCGCGAAGTGCGCAAGCGAACCAATAAGTAGCTAAAGGAACTCACGAAAGACCCTCTGCGCCTTCAGCAGCTTCGCTCCATAGCTGAGCGCCAGCGGCTCCAAACTTCCATCTCCCTCCAGAACAGGGCACACTTCCACCTGCTTAAGAGGAGGGGAGGGGGAAGGAACCGGCAGTGGTATTCGCTTGGTAGGAGACTTGGACAGGACTTTCTGCTGGAAAGGCGGGTGGTAGTGGTGCAGAACTACCTTGGAGCGCGCAGTGAGTCGGATCACTTTAGGTCGGTACATACGCGAAGAGACGGCGGAAGTGTTGTAGTTGCCACCGCCTATGGAGTGGTCTGCGTAGTGCCGGTCTGTGGGAGTAGTGCTGTTCTGTCTACTCCTGTGCTCCTCTCTAAAGTGCTGGTAACTCACAGTGGGCGGAATAGTGGGCTTTCCTCTGCTTTGCGTCCCCCGCCGTCCCCACTTTTCCCCTGATATCATCGTTTTCGTCCTCAATTTCCTACATCTGCCCTGTCCTTCTGCACTCACAGGGCCCAGCCTCACAGCTGATTTGGACTCGTGCTTAGCGGACAATTTACAGCTTTGAAAGCGTTGGAGCAGTTCAGGAGTGACAGAGCGCTGACAGGGCGGCAGCAAGGGACTCAGCGCCATGCTAGGCTTTAACTGCCTTTGCACTTTAGACCGTACTGTTACATCACTCAAGAGCTAGTGGCCCACCTCCAAGCCTCTGCAGACTTCCAAGCCCTGCTGGTCCTCAAGGACTCCGCCAAAGGCCCCATCCCCACCCTCCTCGCAACCCAAGCCCTCGCCCAGACCTACGACTCCCTCTCCAACTGGCCCGAGGCCATCCAGCACTGGAGAGACTGTCTCCACCTCAGTCCCGCCACTCCTTCTCTCTGGGAGCACCTGGGCGACTCTGCGTGGAAGGCAGGCCGCTTCGCCCTCGCCATCTCGTCCTTTCAAAGCTCCTACCGCCTTTGCCCTAGTCTCCCAGTACTCCTCAAAGTGGCGAAAAGTCGACTGAGTATACATGACTATGCGAATGCACTGGCTTTGGTGTCCTATATAGTGGATTTGAAGCCGGGACTGGAGGGGGCTGAGGAGACCAGGCAGGTCATATTGAAGGTGCTGCAGGGACAGGAGCTGTACAGCGGGGGAGTCATTAGGGAGCGCGAAGAATTGCGATTGGAGCCGGAAAGAGTGGAGTTGAAGGCTGCCAATTTACTCACTTTGGCCAAAAGTCTGCGGAAATTGCTCGAAGCAGGGAAGTCCGACTGCATTTTCACAGTCTCCAAAGGGTCCCTAAAAGACCAATACGAGCAAAAGCCGCCTACTCCCAAACCCGTCCCAAAGCGACTTTCCGCCTTTCACTCTCTCACAGAAGACATCAAATCCGCACTGCTGTCCCACAGCTCTCCACTCTGTATGCCTGCTTTCGGCCTGCACCCAATGCCAGTAGTGCCCAATTTCAAGCCTTACAGTCCTCCTGAACCCCTCTTTTTCGCCTATTTGGACCAGGACTGGAGACCCAAAGCGCTCACTCTTCGGCTGATTCGGGACTTGTGTGGGAATAAGCCCAGACCCTCACCTGCCCTGAGTGACGATTTGGCCTGGGAAATAGTGCAGTTGTATCTGATTGGAGAGGTGGAAAGGGACCTTGGAGACGAGGTTTTGACGGTATTCGAGCTTTCTCTACGTGAACGAGAGCTGATAACAGTGCTGGAAAAGCTGCATTCCGCTGCATGCGCCAAGCTCCCTCTATACACCAATCCCGAACTACTACTACGATACAAGCACGCAGAGGCCTGGTTTTACTACCATTTGGGGGAGGAAAAGGCAGACAGTGCTCAGCAAAAGGCAGCCCTGGCACTTGCCTTTCAACTCGCAGAAGAGACCCAGTCCCTACTGCAAAGCACAGTGCTGTACCTATGGTGGTGGGGAAAGGTCCTGTCTACAGCCTCTCTCAGTGCTTTGAAGGAAAACATCAAAGATGAACTGTTACTCCTGAAGCTGGAACTCGCCCTATCCACGAAAGCCGGGTCTCTGCCTCTGACCATTTTTGCAGCCCTAGCCGCGCTCCTTTCCAAGCGGGTGGAAACTGACAACCCTGTGTACTACAGCAAAAAGGCGAAGCCACTGCTGAAGGCACTGCTAAAGGCCTCACTTTCAGCTGCAGACAGGGCCCTCTTTGCCGCTAGTCTCAGAACCTTTCTGGGCGTGGTCCTGTATCACTTGGAAGAGGGGTTTCGAGTGGGGAAGGAAGTGGACTTGGGACTGATGGTGCAGGCTGCTCGTAGAGTGTACATGGAGGGGAACAAGGCAGAAATAGGGAGTGTGGAAGCCGGGCTGATGCTAAATGTCGTCAATTTGATCAAAGCGAAGCCGGAATTGGTGACTGAATTGCCGGTTGTCATCAAACGAGCCATCCCAAGTCGCCAGACCAAGGCCAAATACTTCTCCCAACTCCACAGACTGACCTGCCAATACGCCAAAGACCCCTCCGCCTACCACTTCTCCCTCTGCCAAGCCTTCGAAAAGGACGTGTTTCTCGCAGGCTCCCAGCACCTGCAGCGACTCATATACAGCCAGTTATACGGACTGCAGACAGGAGCGAAGGAGTGCTGTGGACTGGGGAAGGTAGTAGCAGGGGAGGGAGTCCCGAAGTCTGTAGGTAAGCTGAGGAGAGTGTTGGACTATATAGCAGGCTTGGAAACAGGCGAAGAGGCAATTGGCCTATATCGGCCGCAGACCTACTCCAAGGAGATTTCCCCTGTTTTTGCCCGTTTCAGCAGTGGCTTTCCCTCTCCCTGTCCTCAGCTCTCCTCCGTCCGTCCAGTTCTTCCCCACAGTCCCCTCCCACACCCTCCGACCTGCTGCGACCGAGAAGCCAGGACCCAGTACGAACGTCTCCTCGTCCGCTATGTCTCTGACAGCTTCGAACAAGCTCTTGACAAGGAGCATAAACCCGCGTTCCTGCAGCTACTGGAGACTGCAGAGACTCACGCTGAAAGACTGGTTGTGCTGAACTCCACTAGTGGGCGGGCTTGGATGCTGCTTGGGCAGGTCTATGTGCACAAGTGGATGTCGGGGTATTTCGATTCAGCAGTAATGGGGGTGTTTAGTGAGAAACATAGGCAATTTGCAGGGTTGGCAATACGCTGTTTCCAGACGTTGGAGACTTTAGACCCTTCCTACGCCTGGTACACCCTGTTAATCCGAGGCCTAGTCGGCTTCCTGGAGTATCGGTTATCAGGCGATGGACTATTTGAGGCGGAAAGACTACTATATGCCGCTGCCCTGAGTCCCAATGCAACCGTGGAAGCGATCCTCATAGCGGCTTTGTGTGAACTGCATATGAAATCAGAGCGAGCGGAGGACTTGCTGCAGGTCGCAAACGAACTGGCCCAGGGCAAATACGCGTCCCTAGCGCTGGCTGCGAAGTGGAAACTAGGGAAAATCCCTGCCTCGGAAGCGGAACTTTGGGATAAAAAAGACCGCTATTTGACCTATCTGACAAGCAAAATAACCCCTTCGAGTGACCAACTCGCGCTATTAACAGCTCCGAAAATGCTGGATTCCAAGGTACTGGACCGTTGTCTCGTCCTCCCCAAAAAGCAGATCCGCCTTGTGCAGCGTTTTTCCACCTACTACCGCAGCACCCGCCAAGCCTCCAAACTACTGCACCTTCTGCAGGAACTGGAAGGCAAGACACAGCCCACTTGGGAAGAAGTCTGGGCCCTGACTACACAAGAAGCAGCGGAAAGCCTAAGGGAGTTACAGACAGTGGAGGAGATGCGGAGTGTATATGACTTGGGAACATATGTGGAAGGCAGGGAGTGGGGAGGGAAGAAGGCGGTGCAGGCGATATTGGAAGAGGCGGTGAAAGTGGGACAGCAGCGATTTGGGCCTGAGAAGTGTGAGGAGATGCGACCTGTGAAGAGGAGGAGGAGGAAGTGAGGGTGGGCACTAACTCAATATACAAAGGAAATAGTCCGCTCCCTGCCCTCAAGCGTTCTTTGCATTCTACCGGGAGCAGGTAATCCCATCAATCTGAAATTTCGACTGAAATATATCAATTTGCATCAGAAAATGTCTCAGAAACTGCATAAATCCTACAAGCAGCAAAGGAAATTCCCAGTAAATCCCCTAATATATGTAACTTCCCTTCTTCTCCTCATAGTCCCTGTCCCTACCCACATAGCTCCTTTTCTCCTCGATAAATGGCTGCCAAGGGTGGACTCGAGTGGTTCCGCGAGCACGAAGCAGGTGAGGAAGAGGGCGACTTGACAGCGGAAGACGTGGGTTTTCAGGCTTCTGGGGAGGAGCAAGGGCAAATCTTCGTGGATTATCGCCTCAATAATGTCCGCATGCAAAGTGGCGAAGTGCGCAAAGTGGCCGTCTCCATGAAGGCCTTATACGTCCTGACCTCCGAACAGCAAGTCCTCCGCTGGGTCTACGAAGACGACATGCGCGCCAAAAACCCCACCCAAAGCAGCAAGCAAGAACTCAAGTTCGCAGTGGACGAAAAGGTCATCGAGGACATCTTCTGCGACCGCACCGGCTGGCACTGCTTAGTGACTATGCAGGACAAGAACACTCACTACGTGCATTTGTCCGCTGCTCGAGCCTTCATACTGCACAAGTTGAATAACATTGCGATATTGAGCTGTGGATGGAACCCACTTGCGCAGCAGTATAAGACTGAGGAGATACTTGTGGGGACTGATAGGGGACAGATCATAGTGATGAACATTGAGTTTGACCCTAATGCTATTGCGCAGTCGGCAGTCAAACAGCCGCTTTTTGCTCGTATTTTCGACCTTATGGACTCTTTGCCGATTCATGGGATCCAGTATGAGTTGTTTCCCGGACCTCCGGTTCGCTACCTGGTCTTAGTCGCCACCACGTCCTTCCTATATGAATTCGTGGGTGAAGCAGGCGAAAACCGTCGACCCGACTTTCAGCGTCTCTTCGATCGATACCGCCAGCGAGATAAACTCCTCAATAGTGCAGTCCACGAAATCCCAGCCGGCAACCTCCAAACCAGTCAACTGCAACTCTACAGTGAAGAAAACGGCAGAGCTGAAGCTCTTTCCTGGCTCGCTGGACCCGGACTAATGCACGGCAAACTGCTTCCCTCAGCTAGTGACGAGTCCCAATTCATCAAGTCGCTTAGCACTCTTCCGTACCCACCTCGAGGGAAGGATGAAAAGCCGGTGGGGATTGGCATTACTGCGCATCACCTGTACCTCCTGTACCCGGACTTGCTGCTTATCTACTCCAAGCTCAACCAGCGACTTGTGCACACTCACCCCTTTGAAACTCGCTCGGGTTATGGATTTGACATGAAGGGACTCGTCTTCGACCCAACCTCCCAGTCCTTCTTCGCCTGGAACAACCGCTTCGTGCACCAAATCGTTATCGAAAACGAAAAAAGAGACGTGTGGAAGTACTACATCGAGGAGCGGAAATTCGAAGAAGCAGTCAAGTTCTGCGAGCAGCACGGCTCTGAAGCTTTGCCGAAGGTCAGAGCTGTGTACGGAGATTACTTGTTCGGCAAGAAGAAATACGTCGAAGCGGCAGAGGCGTATGCAAATAGCAACCGCACCTTTGAAGAGACAGTTTTGAAGCTGATCAGTGAAGGCGCACATGACGCTTTGCAGCGGTTTTTAGAGCTGAAGTTGGAGTCTACGAGGGTAGATCTGAAGACCCAACGGACTCTTATCAGCACTTGGCTCGTAGAACTGCACATCAGCAAGCTAAACCCGCTCTACCTCCGAGACTCTTCCGCCTTCAACGACGCTCGAGAAGTGTTCAAAGTCTTCCTCAACAAGTGCAGACAAGACCTCGACCCAGTGACCACCTACACCCTCCTGCAAAGCCATGGACGGGTGGAAGAGTGGGTGTACTTCGCGAAGCTGAACCAGAAGTTCGAAATGATGATGCTGCACTATATCAACCAGCAGGACTTTGCGCAGGCACTGGCGATCCTGGAAACTCAGATGGACCCTTCCAGCCAAGAGTCGTATTTGTGTCGATATGCGCATATTTTCATGAAAAACTGCCCCAAAAAGACAGTTGATATAATGACAAAGTTGGCGACGAAGAATACGAATTTCGACTTTTCGAAGGTGTTGCCGGCGTTGATGGGAATTGCGAAGGAGCATAGGCAGGAAGCACTGCGCTTCGAACAGAGCTGTGTGGAGGACTTGAAATGTAGGGACAGAGCTCTGCATAATGCCTATTTGTTCCATCTCTCGCAGGAGAATCGTCCCCAGCAGCTCCTCCGCTATCTCCGCAGCCAAGAAGCCTCTCACAGAGGTCTGCGCGACTACGACTTCGACCCAGAGTACGCCCTTGCAGTCTTCAAAGACGACCGACAGGTGGAAGCCCAAATTTCCACTTACAGCATGATGCAGCTCTATTCAGATGCTGTGGACTTGGCCTTGGAGAACAATAAGTATGACTTGGCGAAGGAAAATGCGGGCAAGCCGCAGGAAGAGGACGAGGAGTTGGCGAGAAAACTGTGGCTCAAGATCGCACTGAAACATTTGCAGCAGAAGGAAGTGGCGGAGGCACTGAGAATCATGCGTGAAAGCAAGCTGATAAAGATGGAAGACCTGCTGCCTCACTTCAACGAAGAAGTGAGCATCGAGAAGTTCAAAGATGACATCTGTGGCGCACTGCAGGACTACAAGGTGAAAATAGAGGAGTACAAGTCGGAACTGGAAGAGTCCAAGAAGAGCGCGGACTTGGTGAAGCAGGAGTTGAGGGAGATACGGCAGAGGTACATAGAGCTAGATGGACTGCAGGCCTGTGAGCTCTGTTCCAAGCCTGTCATGAAGCGCCATTTCTACCTCTTTCCCTGCTCCCACGCCTTCCACAAGGACTGCCTTTTGGAAACCCTGCTCCCCGTCCTCACCCAGAAGGACCGGCACAAAGCCCACAAGCTGAAAAAGCTCGTAGACGAGCAAAGCGAACTAGACGGCCGAGTAATCCTCACGACATCTAACCGCCCCAGCAAGAGCGGGAGAGAAATGCCCGCGCCTAACCCAGAAAGAAGCGCAGCGCTACAGAGAGAAATAGACGAGTTTCTCGAGAAACAGTGCTACCTGTGCGGAGATCTGTTCATAGAATCCATTGGGGAGGATATGACGGAGAGTCAGTATGAGAAGAGAAGTTGGAGTATCGAGTAATAGCTATTGCACGTTAGTTGTGGTGGTCATCGACATCACCTGTGCCTGGAACTCCTCATCCTTGTCCACCTCTTCATTGTCCTCTCTAATGGCCTGCGACACCTCAATGATCAAGTGTTGGTAGTCCCACAACTCGTCATTCTCGAACACGGCTTGAGGCGGCTTCAGTACTGAGGTGAGGAGGCCGAGGTCAATGCCGGGCTCAGGGTTTTGAGGGATGGAGAGTTTGTCTAGGTCAGTAAGGTTGCGGACGGTGTTGGCGATGTAGGCACTGGGCGGCGCTGCGACTTGTCCACCTGACTCAATTTGAGTGGAGAGAGTGGGGATGCTGGCTATGTCTGAGGAGGACTCTTTGTCCCAAGGGTTCTCAGAACGCTTTTTGGTGGAAGGAACTGTAGGAGGAATGAGGGAGGAGAGGTCGATCATAGTGGCGGGCTCGTCCCCCCACCCCGAAGCAACGCGTGGCTGTTGCATGCTAAATAATGATGGAGTTGTTCCTCGTGACTACAGGCCAAGTCTTCACTTGGGCCGGACTGCAAGTTCCGCTGGCGCAGCTTAGGCAGGAACTGGCCTTTCCGACGCTCCTAGTCGTCACCCAGGACTACCAAGTTCTCACTCAGGCAGACTCAATGGTTCCTTCAGGTTCTCATCTTGCTCTGATACCATGCAATTCGAAAGTGCAGGATCAACGGCTCCCGGCCTGGGACTCCCAGCCCTATCCTCCAGGCCAGTCCTACCACCAACCCTTCGACTTCGAGTCTTATGAAGACTTCCAAGGCAAATTCAGACGTTTCCCCTACATCGAAAAGCAACTCTTTCAGTTGCAAAGCACTGCCTACGAAGTCTGGGCGCGCTACGAAACCAGCGACAAGCACTTCCAATCCACATGTCTCGCCATTGAAAAGCGATCCAAAGCCTGCGAAATACTCGTCCACACCTCACTGCTAGGCTTCAAAACAGTGAAAAGAAAGGTCAAAGCAATGATGCAGCGGATCGAAAGACTGACAGAGCTGCAGGATGGAAGTGGAGTCGTGCGGCAGATCAGTAGCCGAGTCCAGCTAAAACTATTGCGAATGAAGACTGTGGTCAACTTGATGAAGACCCAAATTGTGCAGACTTTGAAAATCGCAGCGAAGCGGGAGCCGCTACTGAGGAAAAGAATAGCGACTCTGTGTGAAAACCCATGTGTGGGGAAGGGACAGCAGGTACTCACTGCCTTTCTGAGTGTCAGAGACCAGTACACACAGTTCCGACTCGCCTTCGAGGAAGTCCTTGACACTCATAAAGACGTTCCCAACCGCTCCCAAAAAGCCTCCGCTCTTCTTTCTCTCGAAAACACCCTGCCCTCTCTCAGCCAGTCACTCACTCCCTCCCACCAGCTCCTCAAAGCCCTAGAGCTCCTAACCCCTGCACTCGCCAAGGAAAGCGAAACCAGTCGCCAGACCACACAGCTAGTGCTGCACTCCGTAGGCCTGGGAGTGAAGATGGTCAAAGTGAAGGTGGAGGCGAGGCTGGAGAAGTGGGGGAAAGTGGTGGGGGAAATGGAGGAGAAGAGGAAGTTGAGACAGGCAGTGCCGGGGGAGTTTGAGACGGAGAAGAGGCGGGAGTTGGACAGACAGCAGGGGGAGAAAGAGAAGTATGTGGCGTTGGAAGCAGCACTGCGGGTCAAAATAGGCTCGGAGAAGGTCTGCAGAGGAGCTTTTCTCACAGGGCCTGGCTCTTTGTTCCCCTTCTCTCTCCTCCCCCGTTCTCTCTACCCCTCTATTCCGCACTACTCCCCTCCTCCCAATCTTTCATCTGAAGCCTATCAAGCCACTATCTCCAGACTTCAGTCCGACCTGCGGCAGAAAGACATAGAAGTGAGGGAGCTGGCGTATCGCCTGCACCAAGCGAAGCTACTGAATGAGAACCTGAGGCGAGAGGGAGAAAGCTGCATGCTGGAAACAGCGGGCACTGCAGATATCGTCTCAGCAGAGCAAAGAGGCCTGTTGAAGCGGTATTCCAGCTTCGTGTAAGTAACTGTATGCTTAGCAATGCAGTCAGTGTAAGAGGCCTTGATACAGACAGAGGGATAGGTGTATGGGTTTATAGAGGGGTAGGGGGATGTATACAGGGAAAGCAGCAGGAGGGGAAATATGGATGCTGGGGATGAGAGGGTGAGGACTGGGAAGTCCCAGGGAGTTCGCTCCGCAAGGGCAGGAATACAGCGCTCCAAACGCCATCCGATTCTACGCATCGCTAACAAGCTAGATCTCTATGCCCCTCCTCTGCCTGCGACACTACGCTCCAACTCTCTGCGCTCCCCGCCACACCTTCAGTCCCCCTCTCCCGTCAGTCGCTTTAAGGCCAGTCCTGTGCTCCATTCAGTTGCTGCGTATAGAAGAACTGGCAGAATCTGCTTGGAAAGCCTGGGGTCATCGAGATCTTCTTCGGAAGGGATAAGGGGAAAAGCGGGGAAATTCGATGGAGGAATAAGCCAAAACGCAAAGAATAGAGACAGACTGATAGTACGCGCCAAAACTGTGACAATGCAGTATGAAGATGTGAGGAAAGACCCTTTTTATGTCTTCCGTCCAACAGCTCCCAGTCCTCCAGCCTCCACTCGACTCAAAAAGCTTGCAGGCAGACGGCCTATCCTCCCTGTCAAGTTCAACTATCACCGGCAGTACAATGGAGTTTCCTCCTTTCAGTACCCCACCACTGAAGAGGAAGCCACAGTACTGCACCCGCACACCCCTCCGCTTCCTTTGCAGCCTTTGCGGCCCTCTCTCTCACCACTACATGTACTTACGAGGCTGCCCATAGCCTTGCCTCTTTCAGACCTCTGAACTCCATTTCCCCTAGTGTAATAATCGCATGATCCTGGAACGCACCAAGCGGATTTTGCACATGTTGACGTCTTTCCCACACTCTGTGACTCCTTTCAATTCGAACTTCTTGCGGAATTTCCACTTGATAGAAGGGACGCAGGTCGGCGGCCTGACTCGCCTCACCTTGGGACTGCAGGTGCTGCCCGAGTTCGCCAATGCATACGGACCTATGCACGGCGGCGCTATCTGCACACTCATTGACGACGCCACCACTCTCGCTATCTACGCTGCGGATGAGGATTTGCGCATGACTGTGAGTGTGGACCTTAGTGTGTCCTTCGCTTCGTCAGCGCTCGTGGGGGATCAACTCACTGTCATTGCGGAGTGCAATAAGAAGGGGAAGACGCTGATATTTTCTACAGCAAGCATCATGAAGGGCGAGAAACTAGTGGCCCTTGGCAAACATACGAAGTACCTGAGGGACTCCAAACTAGCGGACTACCTGAGCGACAAAAGGTCTAGGCAGTAGGTAGGACTTAGGAAGGTCATAGGTAGTCCTGCCTTTCATATCAAATGGTGAATATGCGAGCAATTCCAGCTGCTCGCTTGTTCGCCACGACCACCAAGAAGGTCCCACTGGCCTTTAAGCTGCAGTCTCAACTGCATCTCCCCGAGTACTTGAAGGAAAACTACTGGTGGGCCTATCTTCACCCCAAAGGACTGCATATCTTCGAGAGACAGTGGATCGTGAATTTGATCTTATGGGGGAATTTCACTCGACTTCGGGACTTGGCTTTAGCGGAACTGGCCAGTTCTACGCCGAAATCCGCTCTGCAGGTCGCTTGTGTGTATGGCAACTTCACAGAAAAGCTGGCTCAGAACCTTCCAAATACCAAGATCGATGTGGTGGACGTGGCTCCCATCCAGCTGGAAAACCTGAGCAAGAAGGTGGCGGACTTCCGTAATGTGAGTATCCACCACCAAGACAGTGCACACCTCCAGTTCCCTGACAACTCATACGACTCGGTCATTGTCTTTTTCCTACTGCACGAACAGCCCCTCGAAGTGCGGCTTCACACTATCAAGGAAGCCGTGAGAGTGGCCAAGCCTGGAGCCAAGATTGTCTTCGTGGACTATCACAACCCTACGAAGCTGAACCCTTTGCGGTATGTTATGATTCCGATACTGACTCAGCTGGAGCCGTTCGCTATGGACATGTGGAGAACTACAATAGAGTCCTGGCTCCCCCGTGTCTCTAGCGTATCGAAGGAGACCTACTTCGGCGGTCTGTACCAGAAGGTGGTCTGCACTAAGTAGCTAGGCATACTCTATATATGGAGGAAGAGAAGGCTTCTAGAATTGCTGAGTCCATGCAGGACCACGGCTCCAACTCCTACTACTACTCCACTAGTCTGCCCAGGGCTCCAAACATGCGTGAGGGCTACATAGCTGAGGCGGAGCCGGTGTTCACTGCCGCTGCGGAGGCTAAGTTTGAGGAGCACATCATTAAGCCCATTACCAAGTACGGCTTCCTCAACGAAGAAAAGTTCGTCCGCGTCTACATCGAATTCGACCGCGAACTCGACCCAGCTACCATCAAGTTCTCCCTGCAGCCCCAAACCTTCACCCTCGACCACCTCGTTTCTCCCACCGAAACTCACCGCCTCTACCTAGTGGAGTGAGCACTACGCAGACTACTGAACAGAGTGAATGTGGAGGAAAGCAGATACAGAGTCAAGGGCAATAAGGTTACGATTTCGCTGAAGAAAATTGACCCGGGGGAGAATTGGTGGGCGCTTGCGAATACGCTAGTATAAGGATAGAGTAGGGAGATGATCTATTAGGTGGAGAAGTTCTGTGTCGGATTGCACTCAACTTCTACCATTTTGCATGAGTAGTGGGATTATGCCTCGAGTGTGTGCAGCTTTGGGACTGTTAGCACAGCTTTGTGAGCTTCTATGCTGTATTCACGCATTTAATTTTGGAGATTTTCATACTCACTTGGAAATGCTTGCTTCCTCATCTATATAATTAACTATCGATCCGAAGTATCCCTCAGCCTTTCTATGACCTACCTGGGCTTCATATAAATGGCAGACATTGTCGTCCACTACTTCGACATCTACGGCCGGGCGGAAGCCATTAGGATCCTCCTGGCCCACAGCGGCACTCCCTTCCTAGACCACAGACTCACCTCTGAGGACTGGGCCCAGCTCAAGGCCAGCGGAGTCTGTGAGTTCGGACAGGTGCCGATGGTCGAAGTGGACGGACTCAAGCTAGTCCAGTCCTACGCGATAATGAGGTACTTGGGAGTAAAGCTGGGCTATGTGCCCAGTGACCCAGTCCAGCACTACCAAATGGACTCAATCATCGGCCTGAGAGACGACTTCGCCAATGGCCTAATTCCCCTCTCCTTCGCCAAGGACCCGGAAGGCGTGGCCAAGCACTACGCTGACCACGCCCCTCGCTACCTCCAGATGTTCCAAGACCGACTGGTCCAGAACCACGAGGGAAACGGCTGGTTCGTGGGAGAAACGGTGACGATTGCGGATATATACATCTTTCGTCTACTGTGGGACTACTTCCTGAGGGCGGAAAGGGCGGTTTTTGCGCATTATTTGGACGCAGTACCCAAGCTAAAGTCGCATTTTGACCGCCTTTTGGCCTCTTCTACTCATCTTCAGACCTACTACGAGACCAGACCGGCCCGGCCCTACTAGTTAAGGCTAGTTCTAGGACACGTATGTAGTGACGGCAAAGGAGAGAGTGATTGGCCGGGGTAGAATTATGGGTGAATGAGAGTTGCTGGAGTGCGAAGGATGAGGGACGGAAATAACTAATAAGTGCTTATAATTGAATGACTGCGCCGGTCCTTCACTACTTCGACTTCTACGCCCGAGCGGAAGTGCTGCGCATTCTCTTTGTGCACAGCAAAACGGCCTTCGTCGATCACCGTGTGGCTGGGGAGGAGTGGCCGCAGCTGAAGGCCTCGGGCTTCTCTGAGTTCGGACAACTGCCAATGGTAGAGATGGACGGACTCAAACTTGTGCAGACTCTGGCTGCACTGCGCTATGTGGGCGCCAAAGTGGGGTACGTGCCCACTGACCCAGTGCTGCACTACCAAATGGACTCCATCATTCAGTTCCGTGAGGACTTCAGGAACGCTGTGGCTCCTTTCAACCGCAGTAAGGATATGGAAGGCATGGCTAAGTACTACGCTGAGAACGCTCCACGCTACTTAGGCCTCACTGAGACTCGCCTCAAGCAGAACCGGGAGGGAGCGGCGTGGCTTGTAGGGGAAACGCCCACACTTGCAGATATTGCAGTGTTTGAGTGGCTTTGGGACCACTTTGTGCGTGCAGGGAGAGACCAATTCGCTAACTACTTGGACGCAACTCCAGTGCTAAAGGCCTATTATGACCGGATTCTCGCCACTTCCCCTGAGCTCAAGGCCTACTACGAAGCCAGACCTTTGCGTCCTTTCTAGCTAAGTCCTAGGCCCACTACATATTTCGCAATTTAGTGCTTACCAGGCAGTTTCTTGCGCTTCCCAGCAAGTGACATGGCTCTGCTGTACTGCGCATAGAGCTTGCAGCCTCCCTCCAATGCAGAGGCCATTTCTGCATTCTGCTTGGCATAGTGGTACACCACCTTTAGCAGCTTCTCCACTTCTCCTTCTAAGTCAGGTATGACTCGAATATTGAGAGACCGGGCAAGAGACTTGGCGCTCCGGGGACGAGTGGCGTGTTTAGGCGAAGAGTCGTGGGAAGAGCGCTTGGGGGAAGGGTCGCGCGAGGGATGCTTGGCAGGGATATGGCGAGTGGAACGTTTGGAAGAGGACTTGGAAATGGTCTTGGCACTAGCTCCTCCCTTCCTTCTTTCCTCTCTCTGAGGCGCCTCCCTCAACTCGGACTGCAGTCCCTCCCCCTCTTCACCCAGTATATACGTAGGCAGCACCGTCTTAGGCGGACTTGCTGCATCGAAGGACTGAAATTGGGGGGCTTGAGTGCCCTTTAGCTTGGCTTGGCAGGCCGCCACTCGCTCACTATAGGAGTCCAGGATGGACCGCTCTTCAGAGGAAAGCTTGGAGTAGAGATTTGAACTAAACATATGGCAAAAACTGCCATTGGAGGACTTTTGCAAGTGATTTTACAAAGAAGATAAGGGAATTAGAGAAGTCTAAGTCCAAATAACTACTGTATTGCGCCCTTGGGCAGTACACAGCGATATAGTCACAGATATGGAGGCAGAGGACGTAGAGGGCACTGAGGAAAGCGAGGAACTGCCCAGACTGAAGCTGGCTATGTGGGACTTCAAGCACTGTGACCCGAAGAGATGCACCGGTCGGAAGCTGGAAAGGATGCATCTCCTGCGTTCCCTCAAGCCCTATCACAAGTTCCACGGACTAGTGCTCAGTCCAATGGCCCAGAAATCAGTCTCCCCCGAAGACCGGGCTCTAGTACAAAGTAAGGGCATTTGCGTAGTGGACTGCAGCTGGAACCGAGTCGAGGAAGTCAACTTCGCCCGCCTGCACAATGGCAATGAACGTCTCCTGCCCTACCTCCTCGCTGCCAACCCTGTCAACTACGGCAAGCCCTGCAAATTGACGTGTGTTGAAGCACTCGCTGCGACTCTGTTTCTGTGTGGGTTGGAGCCCAGTGCGAGGCAGATTCTGGGGAAGTTTGGCTGGGGGGACAGCTTTTGGTCGCTGAATGAGGACTTGCTGGAGGCGTATCGGTCCTGCAGGACTGCGCAGGATGTCATTGCGGCGCAGCAAGCCTTGCTAACTGCTCCAGAGGACTCCCCGCCTGCTAGAGACTACCCGCCTGGCTCCAGCAGTGAGGAAGAAGAAGACGAAAGTCCACAGTCCTAGTCTAACCTCCAGTAGCCAATTACTAGAGCCTATTTACAAGTGACTGAACAGGCCTTTGTTTCTGCTGCTTGGAGACAAAGGTGTGAAGGGTCTTCTTCCCTTGTAGATTCGCGTAGTTTCCTTCTGCTTCACCGTGACTTTCGACCCTGCTTGGCCAGTTTTGGGGTTAGTGAAGCCTTGTCGAGAGGGAGACTGCGCAGGAGCACAGATGAGGTGAGGGCGAATGGGGAGAGGGTGGACCTTAAGGGAGCTGGGGGAGGGGGGGAAGGGCATAGCTCGTAGAGGAGTATTGGTGGGTAGGAATAGCTTGCGATTTGCACTGTTGCATCTGTGCGTCTGGCTCGAGTCTTTGAGGATTTGGGGCAAAGGGCGAGTGATTCTCTTGATTTGAAAGGGACCGCTATCAGCCTGCGTTGGAGAAAGAGTGCTTTTCCGCCCTGCCTTCACTGTCCTCATCATTTGCAGCCTCAGTCTTACAATTTCCCCGTACCTGCTTTCCCTGGTCCCTGCTCTGTCACTCTCCCTGCTCTCCTGTCCCTCGAACTGCTCCACTGTGTTCCAACAGTCACTAGTGCCTAGGAGCAGGGGGGAAGGGACGTCTGGTCTCTCTACCAGGCGAGGACTGGGCAGGACGAAGCTAGACTCGCTGTTCAGGTCTTCGCTGTCGAGCCAGAGGTGGAAGGGAGACTTGGGGTTGCCGGCCATTGGTAAGGATTAGAGAGGGGAGGTAGTATATGGTGGGCTTCTTGCTTTTCCTACTGTGCGCTGTGTCTGCCAAGGTGCTGAAGTCCTTCGTGGAGCTGGAGCCTGCAACAAACTGGCAGTATCTGTCCAAGTTCGCCACAGGTGTGGGTACTGGCCAGTGGGAACTCAAGGTCAAGTTGGCCAGAGGACCAAAGAGCTTTACAGGGCGGAAATTCACTTTGAATTTTACTACGTTCCTGGACAAGGAGTGGGAGGCTGCCTTTTACCAAGTTTCCTGCCCCTCCCTGCCTCCCTCCCACACCTACACAATCGATCTCTCAGCCGACGGCTCCTGGAGCGACCCTCTCTCCGGCTCTTTGGTCCTACGCCAGCACCCTGCAATGTGGTACTTCATTCTTTCTGACTGCTCCAATTCCTTGGGAGAACACTCCAAAATCAGGTTCGAATTGACGGTTTTGAATGCGGACAGATCGCATTTCTCTCAGGAACAGCAGGGCATGATGCCGGCGCTTTGGTGCTTGATTGTGGTTTTTGTGTTTTTGCTAGGGAACAATGTGCTAAGTCTGTATAGGCACTATATTGCCAGTGAGGAATTGGAGTGCTCCCTGGTCCTTCTCAACTTTGCAGCCTGCTGCACTATGGGCGGACTCGTCTTCGGCCTGGGAGACATGTGGGCCCTGGGAGAAAACGGCAAGGGACTGCCCGCCTTCCTCTTTCTGCAGCAGTTCTCAGAGGTCACCGCTCAAATTCTGCTTTCCTTCATTCTAATCGCACTCGCGGAAGGATACGGTCTGAAGACCAAAGACTTCCCCAGTCCCGAGTCCTACATCCCCCTCTTCCTTATGATCGCCATGGCTCATGTAGTAGTGATCGGCCTGGGACTGCTAACCGACGAAGCCTAGAGCAAATACTCGAAATACGAAGGGTGGGAAGGGGCAGGCCTGATGGTTCTGCGGGGAGGCCTGTTAGCCTGGTTTCTGTACAACCTGCAAACAAGCTTCGGACCGCAGGATGCACCGCAGATGAGGGAGTATGTGCGGAAGTTCAGGACTGTGGGGGTTGCCTTTTTCCTGTCGCTCCCTGTGGTTATTGTGGCTTCGGGGTGGTTTCCTGAGTACCAACGGCCGGGAATTGTATTCGGCTGCTGTATTTTCTTGGAAATTGCCGCTCAAGTGGTACTAACGCTCCTATTCACAGGCCGTGGACAGTTCCACCAGCTCTCCACCTACTCCGACAGCGTGCTTCCCGGCGGCAAACTGCACTACTAACTAGACCTAAGAATGGAGGTAGAGGGGAGAGTGGCCTTCGGGATGAGAGACACTCTACTAGTGCAGTGCAAGGAAGTTATAGAAATCCTGAGGGAGGAATTGGCAGAGGAAAGGAGGCTGAGAGGCAAAACTCAAGGGGAACTCCTTGCAGAGAAGCGCCAAAGTGGCCTGTTGGAGAGTGAGAAAAGCCTGTTGGAAGGCAGGGTGGAGGAACTCACGAAGCAGGTCCAGTCGCTGCAGAATTTGAGCTTTCTCGAGGGCAAAAAGAAAGGAATGCTCGAGGCGCGGATTGGAGAGTTGACGGAAACGCTGAGACTGACGCAGACCAAAAACGAGGAATTGACCTCTGCCTTAGCCTCCAGCCAGGCCAATATCCAAGAAACAGTCCGCAAACTCGGCACCAGCGAAGGGGCCGTCTTCAAAGACCTGCAAGTTCGCTACAGCCAGTGCAAAGCTTCAGAGCAAGAGCTGCTGCACAAGCTGGAGTCAGTCCTGCAGGACAACCAGCGGCTGAACAGGGAACTAACGGGCGGCAGGAGGAGTGAAGAGATGGAGAGGAAAGCGTGGACGGAGATAGGGGAAACGGAGCAGTCCCAAAAAGGCCTAAAAGCGGTATCTGAAGTCTATATCACTCCCAGAAACCCACAAAAACCGCAATTAACCCTAAGTCCGGAAGCATCTGCGAACCCTCCCCAAAGACTCCTTTCCTACACCAAGTCTGTTGCCCCTGTGAGGCTGCCTCCCAGTCCTTCCGCCTCTCTAGGGACTTTCCACTTCGAAGCTGAGCTGGAGAAGCAGAAGCAGGAGCATGAGGACCTGCTGCAGCGACTGCACTGCATGGTGAAAGACCTGAAGCCCGGGCAGAAGGAGGCTATGTAGTGAGGTAAAGCTGCTGGAGGGCTATAAGACTTGGCCTTTTCTGCTGTTTGGGGTGCAGTTTAGCACAATTATATGTGTTTTCGTATAGAAACAGGCAGACTAAGGCGTTAGAGGATTAGGCCTGTATCTCTCCGTAGAGCTACAGCCTTACCCGCTCCTCCATATACTAAACGCTCCAAAGATGTTTTTCGTCCTGACCCTGTGCAAAAACCTCGTGGTGACTCCCGAGTACCTGGGTCCCAACCTCTACTTCCACATCATCGACGTGCTGAAGCGGACAGTGGAGGGCAGCTGTTCCCCCCGCTACGGCTACCTCCTGAAGGTGCTGAAGATGGGCGAAATCGGGGAAGGCAAAGTGAAGGACGGCGCCGGAGACGTGGTGTTCCAAGTGACTTACAGAGCACTGGTGTTTATGCCGTACCCAGGGGAAGTGATGGACGCTGTGATCACTGAGGCGTCGGCTTTAGGCTTCTTTGCGGATGCAGGGCCGATGCGACTGTTTGTGTCCGCTCAAAGCAACATCAGTCTGGACTACCGCTTTGACCAGCACGCCAAGCCGCTGGCGGGGTGGGTGAGCACTGAGGACGTGGGACTGAGACTGGAGGCGGGCAAGACTGTGAGGGTGCGACTCAATGGGATGCAGGTGGAGACCAGCGAGATATACGGAGTGTGCACCATTGCGGAGGACTTCTTGGGCCCTGTGGTAGCGTAGAGCAATGGTGGTTATAAGGAGATATGGCGGTCTTCTTCCTGCACGAGTCTGCCACAGGCTATGCTCTCTTCGAACGGGAAGAAGAGGAGGAAATCGGCACGCAGGTAAAGTCTCCATAGCTCGCAGCCGTGCAGGAATCCATCACCTCCCGCAAGCGCTTCAAGCGGCTGGTCAAGATGGTCGCCTTCTACCCCTTCAAAAGCGCGGAACAGGCTCTCAGCAATCTGCAGAGTGTGAGCGAAGGCAAGCTGCACAGTGACTGTGCTGAGTTTCTGGAAATGAACCTGCCCAGTGTCAAGAAAAGCTCATGCAGACTGGCTGTTGAGGATGAACAACTGCCTACTTCGATCAAGGAAACCTTCCCTAAGCTTGCCTGTATGAAGAACGAAGTGACCGACGAGTTATTCCGAGGCATCCGGACCCACCTCCCCTACTTCCTCTCCCAATTCGACCAAAAAGACCTGTCCCGAGCCCAGCTCGGCCTCGCCCACGCCTACTCCCGCAGCAAAGTCCAAGGCGACGTCAAGAAGCAAGACCGACACATCCTCCACTCCATCGCCCTCCTCGACCAACTCGACAAAGACATCAACACCTTCTCTATGCGCGTCAAGGAGTGGTTCTCCTGGCACTTCCCGGAACTCGCCCGGATCGTCACGGACAACACCCTGTATGCGCGCTGTGTCAAGCTGATTGAGAATAAGCGGAATATCACGGAGGAGCTGCGCCCGCAGTTGATGGAGGTCTTGACGAGTGAGGAGGTTGTGACGGACATTATTGAGGCGGCGAAAATATCCATGGGACAGGATATGACTGAGATGGATTCGGTACAAATTAGTCTCTTCACTGACAAAGTGATTTCCCTCTCCGAGTTCCGCATCAATCTCGCAGAGTACCTCCGATCTCGCATGAACACTGTGGCCCCCAACCTCTCAGCTCTCATAGGCGACATCGTGGGAGCGCGCCTCATCGCCCAGGCCGGCAGTCTCCTGTCCTTGGCCAAGTACCCTGCCTCTACAGTGCAGATCCTAGGGGCTGAAAAGGCGCTTTTTAGAGCTTTAAAGACGCACAGCAATACTCCCAAGTACGGAATTTTGTACCACTCCACGTTCATCGGCAGAGCGGGGATGGAAAACAAGGGGAAGATCTCGAGATATTTGGCCAACAAGTGCTCCTTAGCCTCCAGAATTGACGCTTTTTACCCCACAGTGAGTGCCACATAGACTACTTCGTTGTTCGGAGAGAGGATGAAGCAGCAGGTCGAGGAGAGACTGACGTACTTCGACTCAGGAGAGAGAGGTCCACAGAACGAAGATGTGATGCATGAAGTGGTGGAGCAGTTGCTAGCCGCTGCCCCCAAGAAAAAGAAGAAGACTAAGGCAGAGTAGCAGGATGGAGAGAATAGGCTGGCTTCTCAGGGCAGAGAGTAATTGCGCATATAGGCGTGTCCGCTTTACTACAGCATTGGACTGACCAGTAGCTGATGCAGACAAGCACATAGTGATGTATTCAGGAAAGTAGGGAAATAAGTAGGAGTGGATGTATGACAACTGCCAAGAAGCAGAAATAACAATGCAGCATCCCTTTGCAGTTACTTATAATAATCGCTAGATTAGGGCTATTGCCCTGCCTACCTCCCACTTCCACTAGAGACCGTTTCCCTGGAAAGTGGACTATTGCCTTAGAATGATGAGACCTAGTCCGCCTATCAATTTACAGCCCAGAGGCTATTTGACTACTACCCAGGCCAAAGTCTGGCTATGCAGACTGAGAAGCGTGCACAGGCCCTTTGAGCGACTGGGACTGATTGTATCGCGAGAAGTGTGTCTCTATATAGGAATCCACGCCCTACTTCCTGTTATTTCCGGTTATTCGCTGCGACTGCTTGATCTGGAGACTGGTGCTTGCCTGGATATCACGCTGAAGCAGCGGTTTACTACTGGCACTGTCTTTGGCCTGCTTCCTAACCAAGCGATTATTGCAGTGGGGGGCAGTTTCGGGTCCTCTACAGTCTATGCCATCGCTCTACAGTCCTACTTGGTATCCCCTCTGGCTCAGCTTTTGAGACCACGTTCCCGTCCCGGCCTGCAGGTCTACGGATGCTCTACTTACCTATTCGGAGGCCGAGACGGCGCGGCCTTGACATCCTGCGAAAGCCTGCAAAGAGTAGGAGCAGCCTGGCGAACGGAAACCGACATGCACTCACCTAAGGCTGAGTTTTGGCCTTGCGAGTATGCAGGGGAAATCTACCTCTGCGCCCCTAGTGAAAATGGGGATTGTCTAGAGGCTTATGCAGTGAGGACGAAGGTGATGCGGACTTTTCCAGGCCTGGTGACCTGTTTATCCACCAGCTCTATAGCCTGCTTTTATGCTGGGGAAATGCTGGTTTTGCCGTCTGATGGCTCCTTGCTGCGGCTGCAACTCCCGAGTATGACGATTCGCGCAGGGACAGTAGGCTTCTTGGCGGACTTTAAGGCAAGTTCTAGCACTCCCCCTGTGCGAGTGGGCACACGCATATATTGGGTGAGCCCTGACAACGGCGCGGTGCAAGTCCTAGACGCTGTTTCCCGGGCCAAACAAGTTCTTGGTAGTTCCTAGTCATAACTGCCTCGGAAAAGCAAAAGGCGAAGGGAGCGGGACAGACGTAAAGAGCCCTGACTATCCTTTCTATTTATCGGGATCTGTATAGACTTCAATTAGGCTCTCTACGCAGGCAGGGAGGATGGGGATGTCAAGCGCCAGGCCGAGGTACTTACCCGCAAGCCAGACGCAGGCCGAGGCTACTGAGGCCGCAGAGTGGCCTGGAAAGGCAGGACTGCACAGAGAGTCAGTAGCGAAGTTGGTGGCCACTTGATTCAGTGACTTGCGAACTGTGTCTGGAATTGCAAGTCCCTCGATAATATCGCGCACGTGCTGGTAAGGCAGCTCTAGCTTCGATAGGTTGCCTTCGAGACTGCTCAGGAACTTGGTTTCGAGGGTCTCTACGTCTCTCCACTCGACTAGTCTGGAGCCCTGGAGCGCCTCCCAGGCGGACCTTACTTCCTCCCAGTCTCTTCTCTGTGCCGTTAGTTTACAAGCGAGATAGAGCGCTCCCACAGCAGCCAGGGGGAGCTCGCAGGGCGTGAGGCTAGCAAAGCCCTGGGGTAGGTCTTACCCAGGCGAGGAGGAGCTGAGCTGTGCCTACTGCTGTCTGGGTTGCACGCAGGGATATCGCTAAAGGCAGCACTGCACGCTGGGCTTGGAACAGCCGTCCGCTTACTGGAGAGGAAGGTTCAGAGCAGAGCAGCGCCTCTCCGTCCTTCCGTTCCATTGATTATTGCTCCTCAGTCTTCATCCACTGTCCACTAATTCCCCATTGCAGCCTACGTCTCAGTCCCCCATCACCACAGGTCAAAACAGCAGAAGTGCGCATGAGCATATTCAAGACAGAGAGACAGGCAGCGGTGAACTTAGGCTGAGGAGACGGAACAGGCAGTAGTGGAGTTCTTGGGGGCTGTGGGCAGGAAGGCTGCTCCTGCGCTGGCTTCCAACAATGGATGAAAGCCACTTAAGTCCCTTTAGGCAACTTTCGCTTTCCCTAAGTTACAGCCATGCCGGTGCCTTTTCTCCCATTCCTCCTTCCCCTAATCCGTCCACAGGGCGGAGGAACTGACAGGGGAATAGAGAATGGGTATGTGTGATTAGCCTATTGGAGATCTGAAATGTGGGGAGTCCATTACTCCTTTCCTCAATGGGAATTACGAGCGGCAATGCTATATCCTCTGTGCATATCGCAGTATTGTTAGCTCCCAGTAAATTAAGCTATCCACGGTGCACAGACCTTGGAGTGCACCCTGAGTTGACTCTATGAGCCTGGAATCCATGAAGACAGTTCTATTACAAGAAACCCGAACTCATGGAAACACTGCTGCTACTGCTTGTATTGAAAGGGGATAATAAGGCTGGCTAACATGGCACTCTGTCTATCTTGGAGCTCTGCACATTGGAGGTGAAGGGGGAAGGACGTACCTTGGGACCAGGTCTCTTTGGAAAGCGGAGTTACGGTTATGCAGACTGTCATTGGGTGCATTATAGGCAGTGTCATTCCGAAGGGGTGCATTTTGGATGTCGGCGTAATTCTACCTGAAACACACAGTTTAGAGCCCTCCACAAGACTGACCCATAGCCCTCAGCTATAGAAAAGTAAAGCATTGGCGGCGCTCTCCACATTCAGTCCCGAAAAAAGGAAAAATGGGACTCGTCGTTCCTCCGACAGTGAAGACGACCCTAACCCCACTAACGATGAAAAGGCATGAAAATTAATGTGAAATCAGCCTTCGTTAACGAGGTGAAGACTTAGTAGCCGAGGCCATGGCTGTCCATACACACACAGATGACTTTACCTCAGCATCAACCACCTGAAATTCACTCAACTCAGAAGCATCGGAGATTCATCGCAGGCCTCGCAAAGGGCCTATTCGCCCAGCAACCCAGCCGGACTACTGAGCTAATGGAAGGACTTACTGAAGCAGTGCATGAAGGGTACAGAGGAGCAGCTGCTGATTCGGGAAATAAAGACTGCAGTAGAAGGGAAGATAGAGAGGAGGAGGGCTAATTTATACTAGCATCTATCTCAGAGGCTAAAAGCAATTGAAAACACCTTTTTCGCCTATTTCTCTATACAATTCGGGTGCATTTTCAATCATTTCCATAACCCGGCCATGGCAGCCTCCTTGCTCTATTTCGACCTGTGTGAGAACTACAAGCCAGACCAAACACTGAAGACCCTGGGCTTCCAGGGCAGACTGCTACTCGAAGACCAGGAAATGACAGCAATCCGCATGACTGGATTAGCAATTGCCCAGCTAGTCGCCTGCGACGCTCCAGGGGTTGGTTCAGTCCTAGCCTGTCTATCCTCCCACTCTGCCCTTATTTCCGCACTCCAAAGTCTCTCGAAGTCCTTAGCTCTGCCGACTTCCTACTTCACTGACTTCCAAGCATTGGGTCAGTCGCTCAGTCTTTCCCCTGCAGATGAAGACTCCACTCTGCTGAGTCTATCTGCCTTCTTGCAGGTGAACATGCTGCTGTTAGTGCATGGGAAGGACGGAGTTGAGGCGCTGTTGGTGCTGGAGGGAGGCTGTGCGCCAGTGGTGTGCTTGGAAAGGTTCGGAGACTACTACGGAGCGCTGGTTAGTGAGTCCTGGAGTCAAATCGAAAGGCAGGAATTCAGGGAAAGACTGGCAACCATACCCATTCGAGAACTGCAAGCGAAGGTCAATCCCTTCCCTCTAGCCTCAGACGACCCGAAAAACCGGCTAATTCAAGTGAGTTCCCAACTGATAACCGCCCTACTGCCCTTTCTGCCTCCCGGACTTGCAGTGACCTCGAGCACTGCAGCTCTGCTGATAGAGGCCTCGGAGCTGGCGACTGCTTTGGGAGTGGAGGGAAGTGCCTATGCAGACCTGGCGAAGCTGATAGCGGCTAGGAAATAGAGGTTACAGAGAAACCACTAGACGTAACTTCCTCCACTTCACTCGTGCTCCTTGGAACAGCTCTCCCGATACACTGCCAAAGCCTTGCCACCCGCTTTCCTCTCCTCCCTCTGTCTTTACCCCGTCATACTTCACTCCACACGCCCGGAACTTCATCCCCTCCACCAAACAGCCAGGGAGTGCACACTCCTTGCACAGCGACTTCTCACTGCTTGCTCCCAGCTCGAAGGAGCCTAGGCCCAGGACGTGGGTTTGGCGCTGGAGGTAGAGCTGGCAGGAGGAGTTTTCGCAGGTGAGTTCGAGGGTGAGGCCGGGGGAAAGCGGGACTTGGGGCTGTCTGAGGAGGCGGATGCGCAGGTCTGCGCAGTCGGAGAGGGTTTCGAAGGTAGACACTTCTGGAATTTCAATGGACCCAGAGACAAGCCTGAGCTCTTCCGGCGGCAATCTCAGCGTCCTCCCCACAGTCTCCAACAGACTCCTCACCGACGCCTTCCTCTTCACCCACAGCGAAAACCTCGCCTTCGAGTTCTCCACCCCCACTTCCACCTGCACCATTTCCCCTGACTTTCGACTCACCACTTTCACCACATCTCCACTTTGCACCCCACACATTTCCAAACTCTTGTGAGAAACTGACACGATGTGGCCTCGGAAGCAGAGTTGAAAGCAGCAGGGAGGAGTGGTTTTCGGGAGGTCAAGGAGGGTAAATAGGGACAGAAGGGAGGAGCTGGGGTCGAGGGAAAGGCTTTGGGGAGGGGAGTGGGGTAGGATAGAGGTCAGGTCGATGGTTAGGGAGAGAGCGGCTTTGTTGGAATGCTGGCAACTGCCCATGGATTAATTCTTCCCCACAATATGGGCTGGGCAGGAGGCCGCGGGAGAGGTAGATAGTCGCCAGACTGTTTAAGCTTCATTACCAGACACTAATTCACCTTTCTCATTTACTCAAACCTCCCACCCTCCCCATTCCCTGCATTTCCCCTATCTACCGACTCTTCCAACACGCATACATGAGACTTAGCTATCCTCCTCCTGTCCCCAGGGCGAACACACCTCTTCCTTCTTCTCTCGTATTTGTCTTTTCTTCCACGTCTGATACACAGGTAAGTGTGGTGGCTTGGCCCTGACCTTTTCAGGGAACTTGGGTTGGGGGAGTCGGAGTGGGGAGATGTTCATACCGTGGTAGAAGGTAGGGGGCTTGGAAGGGAGAGGGAGGTGGGAGGTGGAGGGAGTGCGGCTGGGGGAGGCACGCTGGGAGGCGGGGTGACTGCGGGGAGGGGAGAATTGGGGGAGTGGGGACATGGAGTGGATGCGAGAGTTGGTCATGAATGGGAAGACTTCGCTATCAATCATTTGCCCCGTGCTTTTCCTCTCCCCTTTGCGACTCCCCCCTGCCTGCACTCTGCCTCTCCTCCCAGTCCCCACCAACTTCCTCCTGCCTCTCCCCGGCCCAACTCCACACATCCGGTAATAACTCGTCGCTATGGAATTGATAGCCGCATTGCTGCTCACCCTGTCTCTCGACCCCCCTCGACTCCAGCTCTCCTGCTCAAGTGAGTATCGGCATCTGTTCATATTCCTATAGTGGGAATACAGAAATGAAGACTGAGCGAAGGGCTTTTAGGATGGACTGCACGGCTTCTACGAGTCGGTTGAAGGCTTATGAGCCGCTGCTGGACCCGCATTTGGAGGGGTTTTATGGCAGTCCGGTGGTGCGGAGGACGATGGTGAGAGGAGGGATTATCACTAGCAAAGGGGAAGTTATCAGGAGGGAGTATAACCCGAGAGTGCCGAAGGTGTGCTTGCCGCCTATATGCTATGTTAGTATATCGAAGAAAACAATCTCTCCCAAGCAAATCCGCCTCCTTCAAGCCCTCTCCTCCCCTGCAGTGCTACCCAAGCCCTCCCTTCACCCTCTAAAGCACGAGGAATACGACCAACTGCTCTCACACTTCTGCTCTCCTACAGCCTCTTAGCCTAGCTAGCAGCAGTTACATGGACTGCCCGGGCGGCGCGTGGTGGAAAACCCCTCCTGCATACACTGCATCTGCATAGTGGGTCAGATCTGTTTTCTTGCGCATGTTCGACTTCTTGCTTTTGACGATGTCGTAGACCTTGCCGGGGGCGGACTGGGTGGAAAGTACTGAATAGGAGCGTTTCTGCCGCTGCAAGGAGTGAGCTGTGGTGTTTTTGATCTGGGCTGGAGAGGGCGGCTTTATCCCTGGCAAAGCAGGTGCATGTTTTGGCTGGGCGGTGCTCATTCTTGCCTGCGGCTTGATTTCAGATGGCGGTTGAGGGGCAGTTGTGGGCTTTTTTACTACCTTTGGCTCTATCGCTTGCAGTGGCTTTAACGGCGTTTTCTTGAGTTCCACTCTCCTAGCCACCACACTGCCTAGTGCTTACTCCGCATAGCAATTCAAACAGATCATCGCTCCTTCGTCTATCTTCACACTCGCCACATCCACCTCCTTCCCTACCAACGGCACACACAGCGCTATCAGCTCTTCCAGCGACAAGCGACTCCCACACTTCCTGCAGACCTTGTCAGTGAAGCCGTACTCATCCAGCGTTACATTGGCTTCCAGGAACTCACACAGCTGGGAACTGAGAGAGGCACGGGTCTGCAGAGACACAGGGAGAGTGGCACTGTCAGGCACAGGCTTGGCTGCTTGTGCACTGATGCGAGTTAGGCCTGAGGAGGCTGTAGCGTGGGAGCGGGCTGCGACTGAGAGCCGAGCACTGTTCACAGAACTGTATGCACTCATACTGCAAGCTAAATAGTAGTTTCTTAGATGGAATGCACGGGGATTTTGATAGGACATGAAGGACCGGTCCTTGTGACTCGCTTTACTGCCAATGGGAACTACTGTATGACTGGGTCGTCGGATCGGAGTGTCAAACTATGGGCGCCTCAACGGAATGTGTGCATTCAGACCTACACAGGACCACATAACTATGACATATTCGACTTGGATATCGCCGCCGACAACAGTCGCTTCGTAAGCGGCGGCGGAGACAAGCTAGTGTTCGTTTGGGACGTTCAGACCGCTAAGCCTATAAGGCGCTTTACAGGTCACGCCCAGCGTGTAAAGGCCGTCGCCTGGGCCGCAGAAGCCACAGTGGTGCTCAGTGGGTCGGAGGACGGGACTGTGAAGGCCTGGGACTGTAGGTCTGGGGACAAGGAGGCGGTGCAGACTATGAAGGAGGCGAGAGACTCTGTGAGTTGTGTGAGGGCGAAGGACAACTGTGTAGTGACGTCCTCGCTAGATGGCTGTTTAAGGACTTACGACCTACGCAGAGGCACCCTTCAAAGCGACGAAATGCGCCAACCAATCCACTGCTTTAGCCTCTCTACACACGACAACTGCGTCCTCACCAGCCACCAAAACAGCCAACTCTGCATCCTCGACCTTCACACAGGCGTCGTCCTGAGTCGCTACCAAGGCAAACACAGGGCTGGGGACTATCGTGTGTCCTGTGCACTGTCAATAGACAGCAAACGAGCTTTTGTGGGTAGTGAGGGACGGACTGTGGTGGGGTATAGTCTGGCGGGAGAGCAGGAGGTGGTAGGGGAGGGACATGTGGACCCGGTGGTAGCAGTGGATATACATCCCAAAGATGCTTTGGTGGCTATATCCGGGTCCCTTGACACCACTGCGAGGATTTGGCGGATTCCAAGCAGTGAGCCGATTGAGCGACTTTCAAGTTCCGTAGTAGACTCTGCCTAACCCAGCAGTCCCCATGGCTTCCTTTCAGGCAATGTTGTATGTCTGTCTTAGGTGCATTGTAAAATATGTGGCTTGGGGCGTAATCATATGGCTCTATTTTCATTGCTTTTGCGAAAATGGTGATTGCGTACGCGAGTGATTCTATGGACCAACTGGAAATCGGGGAATGAGATCAACGCCACTGGATAGCGACTGCAAAGCTAATCCCAGGGGCTCATAGCATTTTATAGACAAAGATGATCCGCAGGGATGAAGCTCTCGAGGAAGTTTCTTCGTCCGAAGACCCGTCCGAGGCGCAAGAGCACAGCCAAAAGCAGGCGTCTGACTATAACTTTTCCCTGCTGTTTCCTATGCCTGTGGTACCCCAGGCTCAAATTAACGAGGAACAGAAAGACGAGGTGGAGGCGGCGTAAGGTGTTAGTTCCCTAACACCCTGTACAATATGCAAACTGACCATGGGAATGGAGGAGAGCTTAGTCTAGGGAGAACTGAGGAGCAGCTCTGTGTCCACTTCCTCGCAACTCACCCACTGAGAGCCGTTCCACGGACTCAGGCCGAAGTCCTTGAAAAGACCATACTGCCCGCACTGCTTGACTCCCGCCCACACCGCCTCGCACTCCTCTGTATGCTCCTCCCGCCCGCAGCACCTGAACTTGAACTTCCTGCACGCTTCAGTCGCTGTCATCCCCTGCCAAAACACCAGTCCTGCGTACCAGAAGTACATCTTCCTGACTGCCGGGTCCCCAAAGAAGCGCTCGCAGTATGCGTTATTGTAGCTCTTTTCCACACTGTTGTATATTTCTACTCGGGTGGCTTCTTGGAGGTGCGGCTTCAGCTCTTTGTAGCGGAGGTAGTAGTCGCTCCACAGGTCTCGGTGGAGGGGGTTGGACTTGTCGAGTTGGTAAATGCCGGCTTTGGGCCAGCGGCGAGTGGCGATTTGCCGCAGAGACTTCTTCAGACCGCGGATGAGTTGAATACGGAAATAGGCCTTTTTGGGTGGACGGTTGTTGCGGTGAGTTACTAGTTTCAGAGCACCAGAGTGAGACCAAGGCTGGAAGTTGGCTTCCGAAGCAGCGAAATCGGGCTTAGTTGGCACCGCAAATTTTGGTTTGGGTGAAAAGACAGCCTCATTGCCCACATCGAAGCTGTCCAAACAGCTCAACGGCCCTTCGGAACTGATAACTTCGTAGCTGTACTGAGCAGTGCTGGTGTCCTCCATTGGGTCGGTTTGGTAGCCGCAAGAATCCCCATGTTCGGAACTTGGCGCCTGAAAGGGTATAGTCAAATTGTAGAGGCCCCCTGCCATTTTTTCCCTTGCCCTCGGTAACGTCTTGTTTTGCCCCTCTTTTCCCTCACTTTCTGCCGTTTCTCTCCCTCTCTCCTCGACAGGAACGCTAAATTGCATCTGTTGGTCTGCTCTGACCATTTTTGAGCCTTAAATACCCTCAGCTTGCTTCTGAAACCCCACTTTTGAGGGCTTTATTGCTCGATTTGTCCTCAAAAGTACCACAGTGATTTGATTCGCTGACTTAGAGGAAGCAAACGACAAATAATCGCCTTAATTTCGTAAATACGACCAAATAAGCGCTCTAAAGCCTTGATTTTAGGCAATCTCAGCTAAAAAACAGTATTTTGGTAACTTCGGTCTATCAAAATGCCACTAAATGCCACAAATATAGCAAATCGCTGCATTTTATTGGTCCAAAACAGCAATTTTCCACTCCTTTATTAGCTTTTCACCAAATCTCCCATAAAACAGCACTGAGTCCGGCTTTTCTCTTAAAAACCGACTGCTTTAACTGCCGTATAGACCCAATTCACTGGAATCCTCTCAATTGCCGTGAGGACTGAGGGAAAATAGGGGCAAATGCTGAGTAAAGTGCCAATTGCATGTCTGAGTAGGAAATTGTGAGTCTGGAACTCGCAAAAAGCCGCTTGCTTGTCCAATTTCGCTGTTTTCTGGAGAAAATCGCCTTAGTTCACCCAAACTGCAAAATATTGGAGCATATTTAGCCTGAATTTCCTTCACTTTCGCCTTTTCACGCGTTTGTGCTTAGGCTTTCTATAGCAAAACACCACAATTCATCAAAAATCCCTCCTCAAAGCGTCGAAAGCACTCCAATACGCTAGGCAAAGGTCGAATTCGGGGAAATGTCTATTAGTTGCCTGCTTGGAAGCGACGTAAAAGCGGCAGACAGTGCTCCAACTCAGCCTTGGACTGCACCACCAGCGCCTTCTCCCGGTCCAAGCCCTGCCTCTCCCGCTCCAACTGCCTGTTTTGGCTCTCCAGCAGTCTGCGCACTTCCACGATTTCTTCCTTTTCGCCCACTATTTCGGTGCGTTTGAGTGCAATTAGCGTGTTTTCGAGGGCAATTCGGTGGTTTTTCTGCTCCAAAGCCTCAGCCTTGAGGGCTAAGTACTCCACAGCCTCGTCCCTGCCCACCAATTCCGCCGCTTCGTCCCTCAACGCGTCTGTTTTGGCAGCGATTTCCTGTTCCCGGGCAAACAGGGCCATTTCCAGCGCTTCCAGCGTGTTTTTGTATAGCTGCAGTCGTCTTTCACTGGTCCTCAGGCGAGCTTTGTCCACCAGGAGCTGCTTCTCCGCGTCTCGGTAGCGCTGCAGCTTGGACTGCTGTTCTTTGAGGAGGTGGCGCAGTTTGTCCACTCGGTCTTCCACTGCTTCCAGACGCTTCCTCAGCTCTGTTTCCCGCTCTCGCTTGTCCAGCAGGAAGTCGAAGTCGATGATTCGACTTGCGGCGGGCGAGTCCATAGCGGAGGACACTGTTTCTAAGGAGACAATGACAGGCTTGGGAGTGGCCAAATTCGCGGTTTTTGCGGGTTTTGACTCTGCATTTCGCAGTATTTCCGCTAAAATGCGGTCTTTGGACTGCTGCAGTCTGCGCAATTCCTTCTCAGAGGTTCGCTTTGCAGTGATTCCGGAGACTGCTTTCGCAGCCTCCTGCATTGCTCTGCGGCCTCGAAGCTGCAGCAGGCCCTTTTCCACCAGCGCTAATTGTACATACAGCTTTTTAGGGTCCTGTCCACTAGCCACTCCCATCGAGATGTCCTCTGCAATGTCCAGTTCCTTGCGAATTGCAGTTTCTTCCTCGCCTTCTGGGTTCAGAATCTGGACCTGCTTGCGGATCGCTGCCAGTTCGTCTTCGTGCTGCGGACGAGAGACCACAAGCGGACTTTCCTCCATAGGGTCGCAATTAAGGGCGGAATCCGCGATAATTAGGCCTTCGATGCGGTCGTGCAGGGTAGAAACGACTTCCGGGTAGGTATATTCATCGAAAGGAATAGGTGAGGAATTGGTCTGATTTACATATGCAGAATTGCCTGGAACTGGGTAGGCAGGGTCGATTTCCTGGTTGTCTTGGCATTGACAGCCCACTTCAAGCAGCAAATTCTCTACTTGCAATTCCAACACTTGCCCACTTTCCAGCCTTTGCAGGCCTGCGGCCAAGCTTAACAACTGCGCAGGACTCAGCAGCACCCTTTTCCTCTGCTGTATTTCCCTGCTCGCCAAATCTTCGAATTTCATCTGCGCTCGCTCCAACTCCGCCTCCAGCGAGTACAGGTACTCCTGCAGTTCTGAGTCTTCACTGTACTCAGAACCCTCTCCGGACTCTAGTCCTCTGGGCACTTGGCCGGGGTCGAAGTGGGAAAAGCTCAGTCGGCCTTTGGAGTGGGCGGGCCGCTGGTCGAAATAAGACCCTTTGTCGGCCACTGTACTGAGGTCTGCATTGAAGGCTGCTCGGCGGGCGTCTTCTAAGGTTTTCGCAATGGTTTCGTTCAGTCGGTCGATTTGAGCTTCGACGTCTTCCTCTTCTCTCCCTACCGACATCTCTAATGGTCTGAAAATATACCCAATAGTGCGTATGGAACGGCCAGCAGTTAACAAACTCGCAGAAGATCGGCAGAAAAACGCGCTCTTCCCCAGCCTGAGCAAAGGCAGTTCGCTGCCAGCGCTGCAATTGGTGGAGGCGGAAAAGCGAGGTGGGAAGACTATGAAGCATCCGGTGAAGTCCATGTCCCTGGCTGCCCAGTTGTTAGAGGAATACAAGCCTCGCAACGACGACCCCTACGACAGCACTCCCCAAGACGCCCAAGAGCGCAAGCGCCAGCTGAAGAAAGCCCACCTCGCAACCCTGCAGTCCAAACTGCACAAGTCCTTCCAAATGAGTCAAGAACTCACCAAGGAAATCGACCTCACCTTTTCCGTCAGCTCTGTCAAGGACTCTGAGCTGGAAATCGATAAGTTGCTGCTGAAAACGAGAAACACTCTGTTGAAGTTCAATGAACAAAGGCTGGATTTGAGGAGGGAAAGGCTGCTGCGGGCTCAGGGAGCGAAGGTAGACACTAGGACTGTGAAGACCCTCATCCACGCAGTCCTCGGCAAGCTCCCTCAGCTCGTCAAGCCCATGCTCAAAGAGTGTCCAACAGGCGTCGAGCGTCTCCAACTGATAAATGTCTGCGACCAATTCGAGCGCACCGCCCTGCACTACGCCAGTTTCATGGGCAATTTGACTGTATGTGAGAAGTTATTGTCCTCTGGAGGAAACGCTACAGCGAAGGACTGCATGCTAAGGACGCCTTTGCACTATGCAGTGATAGGCAACCGAGAGACTGTCATAGAAGCACTGGTCAAACACAAAGCGCATACAGAGAAAAAGGAAAGCTCCCTAGCGCACCAAAGGTCCACGTTTACAGGAGTTCGCAAGCAAGTTCAGTTGCCGGACGCTGTGTTCCTGAGCAGAGCGGATTTGATGGAGTTCGCGCATGTGATCCAGGAAATGGACGGGATGGTCACCGAACTCGTCTCCCCCAGCTTCCAGCCCTCCCAAGAAGTCGACGACTCCCGCTTCATCGACTGCCAGGACCAGTTCTTCCGCACTCCCATGCACTACGCCGCTCTCAACGAAAACTACAGCATCATCAAGCTGCTCTGCGGCCTGGGCGCCAGTCTCGACCTCGAAGACTGCGCAAGACGCAGGCCCGCCGACCTCACCGACCACCAAGCCATCAAGAAATTCCTCCTATCTCGCATGCGGGTCGGCAATGCGCAGGGAGAAAGCCAACTTAGCCTGGACCTGAGAGACTTGATGGCGCTGAGTACTAAGGAAATCCAGTATACGGCTTTCACACAGACGCAGGATACCTACTTGATGCAGGCGGTGAGGAAGAAGGACGTCACTGCGGTGAGGTTCTTGCTGGAGCATGGCGCTTTGGTCACCAGGACGAATAAGAACCACTGGACTGCGCTGCATTTGGCGGTGAAGGCGGGGAATATGGCGGTTTTGAGACTTATGTTGGACGGGTTTGTCAACAAGGAAACCAATGAAGAAGTGCACTCTTGGAAGCTCGAGGCCTGGAGGGCAGCTGACATGGTCACTGCACAGGGCTATTCAGTGCTGCACCTGGCCGCCAAGCACGAAGACAACATTGAAGTAATTCAATACCTCATCAAAGCGCTTAATAAGCGGAAGGAGTGGCTGGAAAACCACTCTGGAAGGCAGGAAAGCGACATGCCGGCCTTTATGGCCTTTGAAACGTTTAGAGAATTACGCGCTAAAGGCGGGTTTACAGCGCTGCTGTTGGCTGTGCGCTGCTTCAATATATCCATTGTTAAGTATCTTGTCAAGCATGGAGCGAATATATACGCTAAAACTGAGTCTCTGCAGAACGCTTTGCACATTGCCGCCCAGCAGGAAGACCGCGACACTGTCGAGTTCCTAATCTACCAAGACAGCGACGACAACATCCTCAGGGCAGAAGTCGACATCCGTCTCCGCAAGCCCCGAGACATCGACATCACAGGGAAACTCGCCTCCAGCTTTTACCACATTTGGGACTACGCCTCGATGGGCAATGTGCAGAGGGTGAAGGCGCTCATTTCTAGCGGGGCTGTGTCGGTTAATGAACAGACGCGTAGGAAGCTGAACTCGATTATGCATGTTGCGGTGGAAAAGGCGCAAGTAGTGGTGGTGAGGGAACTGCTGGACCTAGGCGCTGACCCGAATTTAAAGAATGCGGCAGGGAAAACGCCCTCTGATATGGCCACCGCCATCAAAGACGCTCGCTACGAGTCTGTCATATACCGACTAATCAAGGGAGAAGACGCTGATGGTCTGGACGACATGGAGTTGCAAGCCCTCTCCCAGGCCTATCGGCCCTTCGCCCAGTCCTCTGCACCCATCGAAGAGCACAAGGAAACCAGCGTGTACGCAGAGGAGTGGACTGCTGAAAGACGCACAATCGTCATGCTGATCCGCGACAAGTTAGTGGCAAGGAGCATGTCCGTCGCAGATGCTTTCGAGTTAGTGGACAAAGACAAGGACTTCTGCCTGGAAAAGGTGGAATTCGAAGGGTTACTGCTCTGGCTTGGAATTCACGTCTCTACCACCCAAGTAACAGACCTGCTGCACTCCCTCGACCGCTACCACACCGGGAAGATTGAGTACTCCGCTGTCGTCAACCACATCAAAGAAGCTAACAAGATGCTCCCTGAGCGACTCCACGCAGCGGAAGCAAGCAAGCAGCACGGGATCAACCTGGGCAGCAAGCTGTTTCGAGGGGTGCCTAAGCCTCCGGACAGAAGTGCCTTTAGCCTAGCTACATAAGCAGACAGCGTTTTTCTTTGCTGGCGGGGGCGCAGACTGCGAAGCAGCTTTTGGGCTGTTCGGTGTAAATTACGAGAGAGCGGCCTTCGAGACGGATGGAGGCGAAGGCTTCGGTCTGCTGGATTAATTTGGAGTGGACGTCCTTCAGGTCAGATTTGAGTCGGTCCAATAGTCCTTCCAAACTGTCTCTCCGCTTAAAGGTGAGAAACGCGCCTTCATTCAGCAACAGCTGTGGGAAGGACAGGGAGAACTGCAGTCTCGGCGGCTCAGTCATTTCCCTGCTCTCCAGTGTCATCAAGCGCTGTTGGAACTGAGTTTCTTCAGTATTGGACAGGTAGGCGAACGGGTCCACAGACAGCGAAGCCACTGCCGACTTGGGCGGTTTGCCCGGCCTTGAAGAGTGCTCATACAGCAAAAACTGCAGAAACTTGGCTTTCAGCCCGATTCGACTGAATGCTCACTTACAAGTGGAAACAGACTTCCCACTCCGCAGCCTGTCCGGATATGTCGGCAGCAGGGCTTTCCTGCGTGGTTTCTCCCACCTGAACATCAATGGAGTACCCGAGGAATCCTTCGGAGAAGGCACTGGTCAGGTCGCAGATTTGAGCGTGGTGGACTGTGAGGAGGACTGCAAGGGTTTCTTCTGCTTCCTTTGGGTCGTCTGACTGGGAGGAAGTGGTGGACTGGCGACGGGGGGCGGAGGGGAAGGAAAGGTCTGGGTGGCGTTTCTGCACTTCCTGGCACTTTTCCTCGGCCCCGGCTCTCAGCTTCTCCAGCAAAATCGCCTCCGAACTGAGCCACTTGAGCAACCCTAGCCTTTGCAGGAGCTTCTCCGCATACGCCTGGCAAAACTTCTTCCTGTCTAAACCTGTACAGCGACTTTTTGCCCAAGGGAGAGGCAGAGACGACGTCCCACACCTTCTTGACTTCGGGCAGGACGTGCTGGTGGTTGAGGTTGTGGAACCAGACGTGCACATCTGCCCAGGTCAGTTGTGGGTCTGGGTCTTCACAGTGGGTCAGTAGGGACCGGTAGTACTCTCTTTGCAGCTCTTCCACTAGCCGGTGTCTCAGCAGTTGGTCCCCCTCGTCTCTATCCATAGCACAACTAAATGGAGCGAAGCGACTGCGACGTGTTCCTCAGCAACCTGAGTTACAGCGCCACCGAAGAAGACATCCGCAGAGAACTCGCCCGCTGCGGACCCATAGTGCGTGTAAAGCTCCTCACCACTCCCGAGGGCAGGTCCCGAGGGTCTGGATTCGTGGGCTTCGAGACTCCCGAGGCCGCTACTGAAGCCCTCAGTCTATCTGGCACTGAAGTCATGGGCAGGGAAATGAGAGTTAGCAGACCGGGGGAACGGCCGTCTAGGAAGGAAGCGGAAAGTGCGAGTGGAAATGCGGAGTCTAATGTGATTTTTGTGGGGAATGTCTCGTATCAGTGCACGGAGGAGGCTTTGAGGGAGTTCTTTGCTCCGTGTGGCTCCATTAATGCGATTCGTCTGGCACGTGGAGAGGATGGTCGTCCCAAAGGTTTCGCCCATGTGGAGTTCGAAGACAGCAACCAAGCACAACAAGCAGTGCAAATGACAGGCAAGGAACTAGCGGGCAGGACTGTGCGAGTGGACTTCGCGACTGGAAAGCGAGGGAGAAGGTAGACTAGGCTAGGCTTTGGGCATAGGGATGGTCCCGCTGGAGACTGCGGCTTGCTTTTGCTTTCTGGCTTCCTGCATCTCGCGTGACTTTTCCCCACTGAATTTTGCCTTCGTCACCATCTTCGGCAGTCTCTTGGGCTGCGACAGGTCCACCCTGCCTCTCCTCACCAGCGAGTCAAAGGCTGTATTCACAGCCGTGGCTTTGGGCTGTATTAGCCTCAGTGGCTTCGGCTCATCGCTGTACACTGCCTCTGTGTCTGGCAGGGAGTAGACGTACTGGCCCATGCGCAGCTTGGGGGCTTTGCGCCCTGTGGACTCGGCTTCCTTCGATTCTCGCTGGCGCTTCTGTAGTTCTTGATACTGGAAGTCGTGTTCGGACTGCTTTTGCGCTTCTTCAGCTAGGAGCCTAGGGATAAGATCCACCTGCTTGAACAGTTCCTTCCTGCTCTTCTCCTGCTCCTTCTCCCTTTCCTGCAGCAGCCACCTGACCTTTTTATTCATTTTCTTCTTCGTGAACTTGCGGTTGAGGGTAGGGGCGTTGCGGCTGAAGTCCTGGCCCTGCGCTTCGTCGTCGTCACTAGCAATGAGTGCGTCTTTTTCCACCACCTGAAACCCATGAATCGCCTGCTGATAAGACATCTTGGCAATTTCCTTTTCCTCCTCCTCATCAACAACCTTTGACCAGGCCTGGCTCAGCGCAGCAGACGAGGGGTTGTAGGACTGGCCGGGCAGGGGCGGGATCACAGCAGGGATATGGCTCAAAGGCACTTCAGGCTTGGGCTGGGGGGCTGCGGGGGAGTCCCACAGGTCGAAAAGGCCGGGCTTGGCTGTGGGTTCGCTCGTTTTGGAGGCTTTGGCCTTGGGCTTGAGGCTAGAAGCTGCAGGCTTGGGACGGCAGAAGCGGTCGGGGTAGCCTTTGGCGAGACTGTGATCGCCGCTCTTGTCCAGGACGAAAAGTCGGTCCGCAGGGAGGGAAAGGGCTGCTTTGGCTTCGAAGTCTGCACGAATTGGCACTTCGGGGAGAGAGGTGGGTATGCGACGCCACTGCTTCTTCTTGGCCAAATTCGCCTTTCCCATTATCACTGCCTGGGAAAGGGGAACTGGGGAATTTGAGGGTTTCAGAGATGGGGAAATGGGAAATTCGGGTAGGAAACGGCATTTATTGTGATTTTGTAGGGGAGAAGGCTTGGAGTTGGAGGATAATACAAAATTTAGGAGAATTAGTCAGTACTGTTCAATATCTAGGAACGTTTTATGTTTATTATTGGAATTTTACTGCAAGTTTTGCAGATTTCAGGCTATATTTTAAACCCAAAGACTGAAATTCGCGAAAGATAGGAGTAAAAGTGGCTAAAAATATCGATTTTCAGGGTAAATAGTCGCCTAGGACTAAAATTCGCCAACAGCTATTCCCTAAATCCCCGTTTTTATTAAATCCGAATCAGAAGCGTATCCAAAAGAACGTTTTTATCTGCCAAAACTGCGTTTTAATAGTAACTCTCTTAAAACCAAAACAGCCAATTTCCCCTCTTTCCCCCAAACCCTATGAATTCCCCATATCTCCCTACTTCCACTAATCCATTTCCAGTCCCACCATGCGAAACTCTCTCCGCTCCGACAAACCTATCAAAGCGCCCACAGAGCCTATCAGGCCGATTCTCAACCACCAGATGCTGTTTCAAGGCAAGAAGGAGAGGAAAGTTCAGCCTGATACGGAGGGAAGTCCATTGGTTCTTTCTAAGTCGAGAGAGAAGTGTAAACTGCGGATACACCTAGCTCGCTTGATGTACTCCCGAGTCATGGATTTCTTCATCCTAGCGGTAATCGTGGTCTTTACCGTGTTCTCTGTAATTTCGCTGGCACTGGACTGCGAAGGCGACAGCACCTTCAAGTCCTCCATCGAAATCGCGCAACTCGTGCTGCTCGTGGTGTTCATGGCGGAGATCCTGCTGAAGTGGCTGGCTGTGGGGCTGAACTATTTGCGGAGTCTGTGGAATGTGTTTGATGCAGCGATTGTGATTTTGAGCTTTGTGCTGGCGTGTATGGCGGTTTCGGAGAGTTCTTCGCAGACAGGAGTGCTCAAGTACAGTGTTATCCTCAGGCTGCTGAGACTGGCGGTGGCTTTTAGGAAGTTTAATGACGTCAAACGCATAAAAGACAACTACATCCTCAAAGGCCTAACCACCAAATTCTCCGTCAACACCAAGTCCGAACGAGTGATAATGGTGCTTACAGGCATGCTGCAAGAGCCTTGGATGCAAGCCAACCACTCCCTGACCCAAGACCTCCAGTGGTGCATTGACGTGGTCAAGTCTGACAAGTTGCAGGAAGCAATACTGACGGTGAGTGGGAAGAATGGGAGTGGGGTTGAGGAGGACTTGATTACCATTGTGAATCAGTATTCGGCGCCTGCTAATGCGAAAAGTGCGCGTTTGGCCAGGAGACGGTCGTCGAGACTGGTACAGACTCCGTCGGTTGCGGAAGTGGAAAAGGAGGAAAACTTGGCCGTCCGCCAGTGTCTCTCCTCCGTCGACTTCCTCGACTTCCGCATCTTCGCCCTGAAAGAAGTCACCAACGGCAACGAACTCTTCACCCTAATGCAGCTCTTTTTCCACAAGTCCAGCCTAATCTCCGCCCTCAGCATCGACTCCAGCAAGTTCAAGCACTACCTGAGTCGTGTCCAAAGCGGCTACAACACTACGATTCCCTACCATACCGCCACACATGCAGCGGATGTGGCGCAGACGATGCACTACTTTGTGACTACGGTGGGAGTGGGGGAGATAATGCAGCTGAATGCACTGGAACTGGCGGGGTGCTATTTGGCAGCTGCTGTGCATGACTTTGAGCACCCGGGGGTGAACAATGTCTATTTGGTCAATACGCAGAGTGAGTTGGCGATACGGTATAATGATAAGTCAGTGCTGGAGAACCACCATGTTTCCGCTTCATTTGCGCTCACAATGGACACTGAATGCGACATCTTCGCAGCTTTCAGTTCCACTGACTACACTGTAATTCGCAGCCAAATGATCGACATGGTCCTCGCCACTGACAATGTAAACCACTTTTCGCACATTGCGCAGCTGAAGAACAAGTTCCCCGCTGCACGCGAGGTCAAGACTGAGGACAAAAGTCTGCTTTTTCAGGTGTTGCTGCATGCGGCGGACATTAGCAACCCGAGTAAGCCTTGGGAGCTGTGTGTGCGGTGGACAGAGTTGGTGATTACCGAGTTTTGGCAGCAGGGAGACCGAGAAAGACAGTTGGAACTGCAAATCAGCTACTTAATGGACCGCAAGACCGTCAATATCGCCAAGTCTCAAATTGGCTTTATCGATGTTATCGTCCTTCCTACGTTCGAAGCTCTGAAAGTGCAGTTCCCAGCGCTGCAGGAAAACTGCGGCCAGCTGCAGGCCAACAAGGAGGAGTGGGGCAAACGATTAGAGACGCCCAACGCAGGCATTCGGATTCCTGAGGCTCAGCAGGCTTAGCCTAGTAAAGGAATAGGCGCAGAATAGGTGGATTTGTATGAGAAATTGCGATTTCCTACATAGTGAATAGCGTAAAGTCTAGGAAACGTCAATAACGCAGTTTCTGACGAAGTCGGTTTCCACTGTATTGTAGGAGTCTAGGACAGGGAACTGTGCTGCAGGGGAGTGGACAGACGCAGACACGGACCGCCATTATAAACTAGTGGAAGGGAAATGGTAAGAGGCCACACAGGGCATTGACATCCGAGCCGGAGGCAAGATCAAGAAGGCGGCCGGACGCCCCTTCACCTCAACTAACGTGTACCTAAAGCTGCTCCTCAAGCTGTACACCTTCCTAGCACGCAGAACTGCCAGCAAGGCCACCGAGACCATCGCTCAGCGGCTCGGCATGTCCCGCACCAACCGGCCTCCCATCACTTTGAAGCACCTGGCCAAGCACATGAAGGAACGCCTGGATAAGACCTGCGTCGTGGTGGGCTCTATCCTGGACGACCCGCTCTTCCAGGAGGTGCCGAAACTCCGCATCTGTGCGCTCCGCTTCTCAGAAACCGCTCGCGCCCGTGTAGAGAAGTCCGGCGGCGAGTGTCTAACCCTCGACCAACTCGCAGCCTCCAACCCCAAGCTGGAAAACGTAGTCCTGATCAGAGGCAAGCGCACAGCCCGGGAAGCCTACAAGCACTTCGGGCCTGCGCCAGGTGCGAAGAGCTCTACTTCCCGTCCCTACGTGCGTTCCAAGGGCAGGAAGTTCGAGAAGGCGAGAGGCCGCAGAAAGTCGCGTGGCTTTAAGGTTTAGACAGATAGGAAAAGCAGGTCTATGGAAACGCACAAGTACATAGATGCGTCGTTGGGATGGATATGGGTATGATGTGGAGGAGATTACTAGGGAAAGGCAATTCTGGCAAAGGCTTTTTTAGGGTTTTGAGGAGAAGTTGGTGTATTTGGGTCGAAGCGTCCGAGCATCCAACTCCACCCTCGCCTGCCTATCCTCGTCACTCACCCCCTGTATCTCCAGCTTCCTAATCCTTTCCTCCGTCTCCGGCTTCAACCCCACGAGAAACTTCAGCACCAGCACCACCCACTCCCTCATATACAAATTCCCCCCCTCTATGCGAGTGCAAGACAGCAACAAATAGAGGTGGTCGAGGGCTAAATCTGCTGCCTTTGGACAGTTTTCCAGTGTATTGCATAGGAGCTGGACGAGTAAAGTCTTGAGTCCGGTGGTAGCCGGGGAACTGGGCTGGGCGAGGGTCGTCCAACAGAAGGGGAGGAAGCCGGTTTCTAGGTAGATAGGGAGGGTTTCGGGGGAAAGGAGGCCTGGCCTTGCACTGATTTCCAGTGCACTCATACCCAGTTGAAAGGCTGAACTCGACTGATCCATGGCTGTAACAGCCACTATAAGTGCGGTTATATCAGTCTTTTGCAGACGGAATAGCCTGCAATCCGCCTGCCAGCTTTTCTCCATCAGTCCCTCTACGTAGTTCATTAGCACCACTTCCTGCCCATGCGCCTTCGCTATACCCATCAGCTGCTCCAATCTCCCTGGTAGGACTGACCGCATCAGGACAAAAACCCACTCGAAAGTCTCATCCTCCATCACTTCCAACTTCGCTAGGAGGTAGGAAAACAGCGCTACGCCTTCTTCGTTGTCAGTGAACCAGTCTCCGCGGGTAGGACTGGGGACTATAAGAGTACTGAGGAGGAGGCAGTAGAGACGGAGTTGCCGCTCGGTGGAAATGACTAATTGCTGGGCGACTGGCCAGACTAGGGCCTGGGAGGCTGGGTTGAAGATGGAGAAGTTGTTGAGGAATTGGAGGTAGTGCTCGAAGGCGGGGGGAGGCGGAGGGTCCAGGGAGACGTCTAGCATTCGAATAGAGTCCTGCACCGCAGTACCCAAAGTACACAGATATTTCAGCAGCTTATAGGCGAATTCCGGTTGTGTGCGTGTTCCTGCCACTATCATGTCTAAATGAGGCAGTAACTCCTGCTTTAGTCCCTCTTCGAGTGCGATTCTGCCAGCCCATTCTTCCATTATATAGCTAGGAGGCTTTTTTAGCATGTGGATGACTTTGGAATTGCGATTTACACCTTTGTTAGCCTGGGGATGAGCAATATATTGGGGAAATCGGCTTTTTGGGCAAAAATTTGCATGTTTCGACCCAATTATAAGACTTTTTAACAGTTTTAGGCGATTTCCCCCTACTTAGTGTCATTCATTCGATTAAAAGCTGGATAAATGACCGAATTCAGCATAAATCCTAGTGAATCACCTCATACTCGTTTCCAAAGGCTCAAAAGAAGGCAATTGAGTCCATATTAGACCTTTACGCAGGGTATGGAAGAGGCCGGGAAGGAAATCAAAAGCGCTGGAAATGCTTTACGGAAGTGATAAGACAGCCGAGGGCTCCGGGGCAAGAGAAGCGGCGGAGTCAGGCTTCGACAGCGACTCCGCCTTCGAGGATTTATCGAATTTGAAGCCTGTGCCCCAGAGTCCCTGGCGTCTTTTCGACTCTTTGGAGAGCTGTGAAGACAAGGAAAACCACTTGGCTCACCCGAAGGTGAGGGAGAACCCGCAGGCGGACCAGTCCTATAGTCACATTCTCAGTGCGCTGGGGAGTGACCAGTCCTCGCCCGCTCATTCGCCGTCGAAGGCCTTTTATCCGCCTGTGGGGAGACAGAGGAGTCTGTATGGCAGGAAGGAGCAGGGGGAAAGCGGCGAGGAAGAGGGAGGCAATACGATGCAGGACAGCTTACTAGAAGCACAAATATTCGAGGCCTTACACCCTTCCGAACCCTCATCAAAGTGCCAGCCCAGTCCTTCCTCGAACCCCACACTCACAAGTCCCTACGGCCACACCACTGACCACTCTGATCACATTGAAATCGACCTTTTCGATTCAATCCTGGCAGAGCCTTCAGACGACCCCTGCGACCTAAGTCTCCCAAGTCTCGGCGCCACTCCCACCAAGGCCTTCTGCCCAGCCTGTCAAAAGCAAGTAGTGACCCTTGTGACCTACTGCCAGCCCAGACTGCCTGTGTATGCTCTATTTAGATGGGAAAAGCTGTGTGAGCTGGGGAGTTGGATGCAGTGCTGTAAGAAGCTGGAGAAGGGGCAAGATGTATTGCATGAGTGCAGACGCTGTGGGCGACTGTTGGCTCGCGTAAGTACCAATTAAAGCAGGTAAATCTCTTCCCTGCATAGTGCCCATACACACAAATATGCTCCGGACAGTGTTTGCACTGTCCACAGCCCCCGCTCGGTCCGCCCTCGCAGTAATCCGCATCAGCGGTCCGCTAGCCTCTTCCGCCCTTTCCCTCGCTCCCGGCCCTGCCATTTCCCCCTTCAAAGCCACTTTCCGTCCTCTCATCGACCCGACTTCTCACCTGGTCCTGGATCATGCAGTAGTGCTGTTCTTCCCCAAGCCTAGAAGCTTCACACTGGAAGACACTGTGGAGTTGCAAGTCCATGGAAGTCTGGCAGTCATCCGAAAACTCTTATCCTTACTCGGGAAAATACAGGGCTTCCACCCTGCAGAGCCTGGGGAATTCACGAAACAAGCCTTACTCAATGGGCGATTTGACGCTTTGCAGGTTGAAGCACTGAGTGACTTGATCAGAGCGGAGACAGATTGGCAGCTGAATCAAGCGGTTTCACACTTAGAGGGAGCTGCTGGAAAGGTCTATGCACGGTGGAGGGAACAGTTGTTGCATGCTTTGGCGATGTGTGAGGCCTGGATTGACTTTGAAGAGCCAGGTGAAGACGTGCATCTCGAAGCCAAAATATTCACAGAAATCAAAGCCATCCTCCAAGAAGTGGAACAGCACTTAGCAGCCGCCTACTTATCCCGGCCCTTAGCAGTCGCTCTACTAGGTCCTCCTAACAGCGGCAAAAGCAGTCTTCTCAACGCTCTGGCAAGGGAAGAAATCGCAATAGTAGCGGCCACTCCAGGTACTACTCGAGACATCAACAGGGCGACTCTGGATTTGTCGGGGTTACCTGTGACTTTCTACGATACCGCAGGCCTGCGCAAGACCCAAGACCCTGTGGAATTGGAAGGACAGCGGAGAGCGCTGCAGACCCAAAAAGCCGCTCTGATCCGCCTATGTGTACTTGATAGGACGGAATGCAGGGTGGATGGAGAGGCTTATGACTGGCCGGAAGGACTGGTAATGGAGAAGCCTGACCTAGTACTAATCAATAAAATCGACCTACACCTTGGAAATCGAGCGAAATACGTGAATTTCAATGGGGAAAAAGTCGACTGTATGCATATATCCTGCAAGACCAAGGAAGGCCTAACCCCTCTTTTAGCCTACATATCGACCAGAATCAGTCAAGACAGACCTCCAGAAGGCACAGTCCTCATCTCCCGGGAAAGACACAAAGTCCACATTGATGCACTAAAAGTCCGTCTGCAAAGTGCATTGAGTGACAATATCAGCTTCGACATGAAAAGTGAAGAACTACGGGAAGCGGTCAAGTGTATTGGCAGAGTCGCTGGGAGGGTGGATGCGGAAGAGGTTTTGGACAGGGTTTTTCACGAGTTTTGCATAGGGAAATAGCGATTTTACCTATGGAAATGGTTAGTCTGAGTTGTCGATTGGGCCGGTAACTGCGAGGAATACGTCTTCTAAAGTGGTGTTTGCGATTCCCCAGTCAGTGACAATAGTCCGCAGTTCCCCGCTTTCTAACTGCTTGAAAAGTCTCTGCATAGTCTCTAAGTCTCCCCTAGGCAGCCCGATTACCAGGCTGTCTCCACTCTGGCTGATAACATTTGCGGCTGGGAATTGTCCTTTGAGCACTGTTAGCACAGCCTCTGGCCTGGCTGTAACTAGGGCAACACGGTACCCGGTGCCATATGTGTTCTTGAGAAACAAGGATGAGCCTTGACATTTCAAGCGTCCGGAAGCCAATATGGCGATTTGGTCACTGAGAGCGTCTGCTTCTTCCATCGAATGAGTGGTTAAAACGACCACTTTCCCTTGCTTTATCCTTTGTATGAGTTTCCATACCTGTGCTCGACTGATAGGGTCCAGGCCTGTTGTGGGTTCGTCCATTAAGATGACGTCGGGACTGCCGACGCCAGCGAGGGCAATGCACATTCTACGTCTCATCCCCCCACTGAAAGTGCCCACTTTCGCCTTAGAAACACTCTCTAATTCCACCTCTCTCAATATTTCACTGCTTTGCAGCACAGCTTCAGTTCGAGAAGACCCTTTCAGCCTGGTAAACAGGTACACATGCTCTTCCGCCGTCAATTCCTCCCACAGTATACTATGTTGCGGGCAAAATCCCATACGTTCTCTGATTTTATCCATCGATATTGATATATCCTGCCCACAAATGTAGGCGGAACCGGAAGTTGCACTTAAAGTTCCGGAAAGAATGCTTAAAAGTGTCGATTTTCCGGCGCCGTTTTGACCAAGAAGGGTCAAGACTTCGTTTTTCCCCACTTTTAGGTCTAAATTCTGCAAAGCGACTACATCTTCTTGCGATTTAATGCCAAATGGGTACTTTTTATACGTTTTACTGAGACCGGATATGAAAATTCCATCTCCTTTTTCCTCATCTCGGTCCTTTGGACTGTCCAATTCCCTAAAACTGTCGCTATTTCGAATACTCGCCATTTCGATATACTTCCTAGGCCTCATTTTAGGCCTAATTCCCCAGTATTTCCTCGTAAACGGGAAATAAATAGGCTCAGCAACGCCTCTATTACTAGCCACCACATGGTCGCAAACCCACGCCAAAAGGCCAAACACCAACACATTAACTCCCATGTTCCACAGACTGTCATACAAGGAAGGAGTGATGTAGTGGTGGCCCTGCAGCCAGCCGTCCTGTCGTTCGAAGAAGTGCCTCCACTCGTAGCTGCTCCCGGCCTCCCAGCGCCTTTCGGAATAGAGGGGGTGGGAGGAGCTGCGGCGGGAGACTTCGAAGAAGGCAGTGGCGAAGTTGAAAGGCGGGTAGAAGGCGAGAGCCAGGCGGATTAGGTGGAACCAGGGGGTGAGGTCTGTGACGTAGAGCAGGATTATGAGGAGATGGGAGCTGATGAAGCCTTGCAGGACTAGGCCTGCGAGGAGCAGGGAGTAGGTCACTGTGTAGGTCGTCCTCCCTGACGACATCACAGTCACCAAGAAAAACCCAAACGTCACCATCGCATTCGTGAACATGAAGAAAATCAGCCACACGCACCTACCTAAACCTCACCCAAACTGCGACTTCGCGAAGAAATCGAACCCAATCGTCCTGCCCACCACCGTCGTCACAGTACTAATAGCAGCAGAAAACCCCAAACTTGTAATTACCCACGAAAGCCAAAACGCAATGGGAGAAACTCCGATAGTGGTCAGAACCTGCCTCAGACTTTGCTCCTTTTCTCGCACCATTTCAGTCATCACCATTATGAAAATGACCATTGGAGGCAGGAAGAAGTACAAAGGACCCTGCATCGTCACAGTGTCATACCCTTCTATAAAGCGACTGGAAGTATGAGGGAAATCGCTCATTTCGGCTGTTATTTGAAGCGCTGGAAGGCCGGATTGATGCAGACGGTAGTCCAAAATGCCGTTATCAAGGGCTATTTTGAGGGGTAGAATTGACCGGTCCACAGGACTGGCCTCATCTGGCTTTACCATATAAGGCATCGTAGCAGCTGTGAAATTGTATATAAGTGCGTAGATGTAGAGGTGGGAAGTGTCGCTGGAGCAGGTGAAGGCTGGGAAAGGACTGGGGAAGGGGGCGGGAGGGAGCTGGAAGGAGCCTGTGCAGAAGAAGACGGCGGATTGGGTGGTGTTGGGGTGCGCTTGAAGGTATTCGAGTAGGCCAAAATAGCTGTTTTGGGACAGGGTTTGGATTTCGGAGTCTTTTAAACCTTGCGTTTTCTTCACATAGTTCAACACATGTCTCGTCCACTCCATCTCCCCGTCCAAATACCCCACTCCCAGCGTCACACAGCCACTTCCCTTGCACCTACTGACCCTGTCCAGCGCCATAGCCTGCGGGTCCGGGTCTATATACTTGAGCAGTAGGCCCTCGATCATGGTCTGGACCATAAGAATGTAGGCGCAGAGAAGGATAGGGGTGAGAATTTGCGCCCAGAGGGTGATTTGGTGGCGGGAGAAGAGGAGGGAGTTCTTCCAAAGAAGGAGGAGGGTTTGTTGCAGTACGGAGCAGGCCATATGGACTATAAGGAAAATTTACTATTCAGCGTCACTTGCGGAGTTGGGATTTGGAGAGATTCTGAGATTTCTGCAGGATAAAACTGCTTGTCAGTGCTTAAGGACAGAGGAAAACCAACATCTTCGAGAAAGTTGGGAATTTGCCTAGACAAACAACTTACAGTTTCCTAACTTGTTTTTCATATAAAAAGAAGTATTCTTCCTCGAAATCTTCGAATAAGTACAAATTTCGTATTTTTGCGAATTTTTTGTTATTTTCC
>Ga0247837_1001392_pt1 | contig 50258 bp, 38 predicted proteins | sample LaCtaG_2_FD_187115 | JGI IMG/M metagenome (GOLD analysis project Ga0247837, IMG submission 187115) | Freshwater microbial communities from meromictic Lake La Cruz, Castile-La Mancha, Spain - LaCruzMarch2015_14.5m | ecosystem: Environmental > Aquatic > Freshwater > Lake | place: Spain: Castile-La...
GCTCGAGATCACATGTTTGAGCCCCGCCCGCTTGATGCAGAGATCAAGGATCTCCTGCGATGTCGTGTAGTTGAGGTTGACGGCCACACGGCCAGACAGTGCCAGGGCCGCATTCACCACGGCCGCCCCGGCCATCGGCGGCAACAGCACGCCCACCATCTTCTCGTCAGCCGCAAGGACCCGATCGAGCACGCTCTTGGCAGCGAAAATCCGCGTCAGGAGCTCCCTGCCCGTAATCCGTGTGCCGAGGGAGTCGGCCATCTTGAGCCGGCTTCCGGCACTCCGACAGGCCCGCAGCATCTGGCGTTGCAACACCATCGGCGGATCAGGCATTGGCGGATCTGGCATGAACAGATCATCCGGGGGGGTTGGCATGGGGTGTTCCGCAGGGCGAATGGGGACGGGCTCGTTGCCCGCACCTCTGCAGGCATTAGAATCGGCCCGGCCCGGGCTGACCAGTTCAGCCGAAGGCGTTTTCGACCTCCCCAGCCCCCCCTTAGCCTACCGCCGCGCACTCTCCCCCGGATTCCAGCGATGCCCCGTTACCAGCCTTCCGAGATCGAACCCAAGTGGCAGGCATGGTGGGACGAGCACGACACCTTCGCGACGCCGCGGCTCCCCGCAGCCGGCAAGAAGTATGTGCTCGACATGTTCCCGTATCCGAGCGGGGATGGGCTGCACGTCGGCCATCCGGAGGGCTACACCGCCACCGACATCGTGGCCAGGTTCGAGCGGATGCGGGGCACGAGTGTCATGCACCCGATGGGCTTCGACGCCTTCGGCCTGCCGGCGGAGGAACATGCGATCCGCACCGGCACGCCGCCGCGGGAGAGCACCGAACGCAACATCGACACCTTCCGCCGCCAGCTGAAGATGCTCGGCTTCAGCTACGACTGGAGCCGCTCGCTGGCCACGACCGACCCGCACTACGTCCGCTGGACACAGTGGATCTTTCTCCAGCTCTTCGACACCTGGTTCGATGCCGCCCTGCAGAAGGGCCGCCCGATCGCGGAACTGCCGATTCCCGCCACGATTGCCGGCCAGGGTGAAGCGGCCACCGCGGCCTATCGCGATGCCCACCGGCTCGCCTACCAGTCGGAGGCGCCGGTCAACTGGTGCCCGGCCCTGGGCACCGTGCTGGCCAACGAGGAAGTGATCGGCGGTGTCAGCGAACGCGGCGGCCATCCGGTCGTGCGGATGCCGCTGCGGCAGTGGATGCTGCGGATCACGGCCTATGCCGACCGACTCGACCGGGAGCTCGAAGGCCTCGACTGGCCGGCGAGCATCAAGAAGCTGCAGCGGGACTGGATCGGCCGGAGCACCGGCGCCGAGGTTGACTTCTGGATCGCTCCCGCTGCGGGCGGCAGCGCGGCCTACGAGGACTGGAAAACGCGGCGTGCCGCAGCCGGTCTGCCAGCGCGTGCCCCCGAAGACGTGCTCCGCGTCTACACGACCCGCCCCGACACGCTCTATGGTGTGACCTTCATGGTCATCGCACCGGAGCATCCGCTGCTCGACGCGCTCACGGTCTCAACGCAGCGGGAGGCGATGCGCAGCTATTGCGATGCGGCGGCGCGGAAGAGCGACCTCGATCGCACCGATCTCGCCCGTGAAAAGACGGGCGTCTTCACGGGGTCGTGCGTCACGCATCCGCTCTCCGGCAGGCCGATCCCAGTCTGGGTCGCTGACTACGTGCTGGCCACCTACGGCACCGGTGCGATCATGGCCGTGCCGGCCCACGATGACCGCGATCTCGAATTCGCCCGCACGTTCGGGCTCGATGTTGTGAGGGTTGTGGAGCCGGCCGACGCCGCTCCTTTGGCCTCAGACGAACCCTTCGCCGGGGATGGCGTGGCAATCGCGTCGGGCCCCTACACCGGCCTCGACACCCGAACCTTCATCGCACGGGTGTCACACGATCTCGAGGCCGCCGGTCTCGGCCGGTCGGCGGTCAACTACAAGCTCCGCGACTGGCTCTTCAGCCGGCAGCGGTTCTGGGGTGAGCCGTTCCCGATCCTCCATGAGCTCGACGCCGACGGCCGCCCCACCGGCGCGATCCGCGCCGTGGACGAACGCGACCTGCCGGTGAACCTGCCGGAGCTCACCGACTTCCGGCCGGGTACCACGCCCGAACCGCCGCTGGGCCGTTCCGGGCCCGACTGGCTCTTCGTCACCCGCGACGGCAAGCGGTATCGGCGTGAGACCAACACCATGCCCCAGTGGGCTGGCTCATGCTGGTACTACCTCCGCTTTCTCGATCCTCACAACACCGATCGCTTTCTCGACCCCGAGATCGAGAAGGCCTGGATGCCAGTCGACCTCTATGTGGGCGGCGCGGAGCATGCCGTGCTCCATCTGCTCTACAGCCGGTTCTGGCACAAGGTGCTCTTCGACCGTGGCCATGTGTCGCATCCCGAGCCGTTCGGCACGCTGGTCAATCAGGGCATGATCCTCGGCGAGATGGAGTTCACCGGCTACCGGAGCGTGAAGGGCGGCTGGGTGACGGCCGGGCAGCAAGCCGAAGGGGATTCCCCGGTGAAGGTGACCGCCGATCTCGTGGAGAAGCAGGGTGATCATTTCGTCATCCGCGATGCGCCCAAAATCCGCGTCGAGAGCCGGGCCTACAAGATGTCGAAGAGCCGTGGCAACGTGGTGAATCCCGACAGCGTCGTCCGCGACTACGGTGCCGATTCGCTCCGACTCTACGAGATGTTCATGGGGCCGCTGGAGGCCACGAAGCCCTGGAGCACGGCGGGCGTGGGGGGAGTGCGTGGCTTTCTCGACCGGTGCTGGCGGCTCGTCGTCGACGAGCGGGCCGACGGAATCGTGGTTGCCCCGCAGGTCTGCGACGACGCCCCGACCGACGACCAACTCCGCGAGCTCAACCGCACCATCGACAAGGTGACGAAGGACATCCAGTCGCTTTCCTTCAACACGGCCATCGCGAGGATGATGGAGTTCGTGAATTTCTGCACGCCACTGGACCGTCGGCCGCGGGCCATCCTGTGGCCGTTTGTGACGGTGCTCGCCCCCTTCGCGCCGCATCTTGCGGAAGAACTCTGGCAGATTCTCGGCCGGCCGGCGCCGGTGTCGCTGGCTGCCTGGCCCGTCGTCGAGGAGAAGTGGCTCAAGGACGACATGGTCGAGATCCCGGTGCAGATCCAGGGAAAGTTGCGTGGCCGGGTCGTCGTGCCGGCCGATGCCGACGCCGCGGCGATGAAGGCCGCCGCGGCCGCGGATCCGAAGATCGCGGAGCTGATCGCCGGCAAGGAGATCGCGAAGATCGTCGCCGTTCCCGGGCGGCTGGTGAATTTTGTGCTGCGGGGCTAGCACCACCAGTGGTGCCTCCCCGGCCGACAGCGTTTTTTCGATCGCCTCGACGATGGCACACAACTGCCGCAAGACGTCGGCCTCGTCGAGTGGATGCCACCAACGGCCAGAGATCGTGTTGACGATCGCGGGGCCGGTGAACGACCACGGTCCGTCGCCGTGCACTCGTAGAAGAGGTATGATCGGTAGTGCGAATTAACAGACTTCAAAACTAGGAACGGGTTGCGCGATGGATACCCTGACTCCTCGATATGTCGTTGACGGACAGAAAATCCCTACCGACGTCGTGCTGCCGATTGAGCAATGGCGGCAGATTGTCGAGGAACTTGACGAACTCGCCGACATTCGCGCCTACGATGAAGCGCGGTCACACGCTCAGGAAAACGTTTCCCTTGACCGTCTCTCGCGGGAGTTGCGAGCGGGGCGTGACTCGTGAAGTATGCAGTCGAAGTTCTGAGATCAGCACAGAAGGTTCTCGAGAAATTCCCTGCCGATGAGCAAGAGCGAGTGCTTGCCGTGCTGGAGAGTCTTGCCGAGGAGCCGCGCCCGAGCACCTGCAAGAAGCTTTCTGGTCGGGATGCGTGGCGGGTTCGCGTCGGAGACTACCGCGTCATCTATGAAGTTTGCGACGACACTCATCGGGTTATCGTCGTGGTGATTGCCCATCGCAAAGACGCTTATCGGGGGTAGTGCCCTACCCCATGAATAACACTGGGGTCTGGGGTAGGGTTTTGCCCTCCAGCAGACCAGCCCTGTGTGGCTGGTCCCGATTGAAATCGTCCATGACTGCCAGCCGTCAGCATCCGGATCGGCCGCCTCTGCGCCGCTTTTGCATCTCCGCACTTCAACCTCGACCTCTCGAAGTTTCGGGATGAACTGCTCGGCCAGTTCCTTCTGTTTGCGCGGCATTGGTTGCCTCATGTGGGTTGCTTCTCCACTCGATTCTCTCTCTAGAAGTAGTGGCGTTAGACGGGGGCAGGTCACGGGCGAGCCGGTCCCTAAGCCCGAGAAACTGGAGTCCGCCCCGGTGTCGTTGGCCACGTGCCCGTCGTCGAGGAGAAGCGGCTCAAGGACGACATGGTCGAGATCACCGGTGCAGATCAAGGGAAAGTTACGTGGCCGGGTCGTCGTGCCGGCCGATGCCGACGCCGCGGCGATGAAGGCCGCCGCGGCCGCGGATCCGAAGATCGCGGAGCTGATCGCCGGCAAGGAGATCGCGAAGATCGTTGCCGTTCCCGGGCGGCTGGTGAATTTTGTGCTGCGGGGCTAGCACCGCCAGCGGTGCCTCCCCGGCCGACAGTATTTTTTGATCGACTCGGCGATGATGTGCCACCAACGGCCATCGATCGTGTTGACGATCGCTGGGCCAGCGAACGACCACGGTCCGTCGCCGTGCGCTCGTAGAAGAGACACGCTTCGTATTGAGATCAACCAGAATTTAAAAACAGGAAGGGGGCGCGATGGATACGCTGACTCCTCGCTAAACCCTATTCCGCGCTGCCGATCCCCCGGCTCACGCCGGGGGCTTTTATGGGAAGGCGTGAGCGACGGGATGCCATGCTGTCGGGCTTTATACAAGCCCTGAGCGTGAGCGACGGGATGCCTTACCGAGACCCGGCGCTCAGCCGGAGACCACCGGCGGTAACACCCACCCGCGCGACCGTTCGGGGAACGCGCGGGGATCATGTGTGACCCGTATAAGGCCTCCGTGGGGAGGTTCCCGAAAGGCCTGCGTCCCCCTCTGCGGTGGCGCATTTCTGACGTCGGCGCAGATTTTCGACGCCCCTGGCTTCAGGGAGACGCTGTGAGGCTGTGGATGTCGATCGCGGGCAACTCGTCGGGCAAGGCTTGAAAGATCTCGCGGTCGAAAGCGCATCTGGCCGAGCTCGGCCCCTTCGGGAGGCGGGCCTCGCTGGGTAAAAGCGGAGGTTGCTCGATTTCTGCGGGCCGATCGAGGAACTCAAACGGTGAGAGCTCGACGGCGCCATTGGCCCCCCATTGCGTGGAATTCCGCCCGCGCGCCGGGCCGACCCAGTGTGCCGCCTCATGTCGGGGGAGCACGTAAACAACGCGAGTGAAGCGGACCCGACCCCGCGCCGGCCGCGTAAGAGCCGGGAAAATGTTTCCTACTTGGAAAATTTGCCAATGGCGGCCCCGGGAACGGCGGCATAAGGTTTATTGAAGAGTGTGGGGTGGCGGTCTGACCAGCCTCGGCAGTCTCCCCCGAATCGTGCGTCGATTCTTTCCTCATCGTTTCGCTCTGTTCAAAAAGGAGTCTCCCATGAATATCGCCGTCCTTCGCCGTCGCGGCGGGTTCACGCTCGTGGAACTGCTCGTCGTCATCGCCATCATCGGCACGCTCGTCGGCCTGTTGCTGCCAGCCGTGCAGGCCGCTCGTGAGGCCGCCCGTCGGTCTACCTGCACGAACAACCTGAAACAGATCGGCCTAGCCGTCGCCAACTACGAATCGGCGCAGAAGAAGTTTCCCACGACGGGACTTCACAAGCAGGCATGGGCCGCCGGGTCGTGGAACGACTCGAAGACGCGGGAAGGACACTACGGCTCGCCGGCGCTGCCGTGGACGTTCCAGATCCTGCCGTACAGCGAAGAGCTGGCGATCGTTGACAAGCGTTCGGCCGGGCCGGACGGCTACCGCGACTGGGGACAGGGGTCTGCCTCCATGCACGCTCGGCCGGTGAATTTCTTCACCTGTCCGACCCGCGGCCTACGAATCTCAAAGACCGCGCCCAACGGCACCAACTACGGCGTCAACAGCAGTCCCACGCCGCTGCTCGACTACGCCGCGGTCCACATGGGCAGCCACGGTGGATTTTACGAGGCGCTCAACTGGGATGGCCCGAGCGGCGCGAACCAGACGTGGATGGAGAACAACTTCAACTCGATCATCCAGCCCGGTGGCCTGGTGGACTGGGGCGGTGGTCAGACTCTCGAAATCAAGTATACCCCTGTGACCGTCGCGAAGATCACCGACGGCACGACGAACACCATCATGCTCGTGGAGAAGGGCATCACCTCGCCCGCATGGTACACCGGCGGCTCCGCCGACGGCGGTTATTTCGACTTCGAGGGCAACGACGGCACGTGGACGTACATGCGGGCGATCACGAATAGCCACTATCCGAAAGAGGACTCCGAAATCAATCGACGGACGTATGGGTCCGGCAGCCCCACCGACTCCAATACCGTCAAGGGCAAGGATCTCGGACCGGGTGCCGCTCATCCCGGTGCCTTCAACGCCCTCTTTGGCGACGGCTCGGTGCGGGGGATTCGTTTCGACGCGGCGATCGACGGCGTGCTCCGGCCGCTGGTGTCGCGATCGCAGGGCAACGGCCGTCAGGGCGATTTGTAACCGACCGGTTTGTCTCGGCTTGTATCTGGAGGTCGGGAACGGCGGTCGCCGTGGTCCACGGTCGCGTCATAAACTTTCCAAAAACGTTCACGAGAGGCAGTAACACATGAGAATTTCTCGTCTGTCGGGTCGATATCAATGCCTGGCGGTGCTTTGTGTCGCGGCCGCGAGCGTCGCCGGCTGCCAGTCCTCGCCCGAGCAGCAGGTGAAGGATGCGTTTCGCAACGAGTTCCGGGAGAATGGCCGGCGGGTGGCGGTCATGTACGCCCGGCAAATGTCGTCGCCCACCAAGCCCGTGATGGGCCGGGACGGTTTCACCGGACCGGCAACCGAGGCGGAACTGCGGCGATTCATCGCCGCGACTCCTTCGGCGGCGCTCGAGGAGATCGGAATCAAGAGCGCCGAATCGACGGAGCTCTTCACTTCGGAACGGGACGGCCAGCCGTTTCGCGTGCGGTATGGCATCAAGGGGCCGGTGACGACGACCTATGCGCTGCTCTGCGAGACCAAGGGCGTGGATGGCCGCGTGAAGGTCTTCAAGAGCGACGGATCCTTCGTGGAGGTGCCGGCGGAAGAGGCGGACGCGTACATGGCAGGCAAGCACGACGTGGCGTACGATCCGTCGAAGGACACTCTCTGACGTAGAGAAGAACACTCTCTGACCTAGATACGCCTTGGTCTCTCGGCCATGACGTTGATGATGACCGACGTTCGGCTTGTGATATTGGAGGACCAATCGCTCTTCCGCGAGAAGCTGGCCTACACGCTCGGTGCTCCGCGGTGCAGAGCCAAAGTGCTCATGCTGACTTCGTCCGAGGAGCAGGACCATGTCGTCGCGGCGTTCGACGCCGGTGCCCGGGGCTATGTCACCCTGGGGCTATCACCAAGAGCATCCGCTACGCCGATCTGGCAACCAAACCGTCATGGCTGCGGCTTACTCCGCTGCGAAGCCGCTGATCCGCCGAGCGGCAATTGCCAGCGATCGCGGGGGGTGTTGAGTAGCAGGTAGACCAGTTTGCCGGTTTCCGACACACGGGGGCTGTCGGGCATGAGGCTGTCGTCGGAGGTCGTGCCGTCGACGAAGCAGCCGAAGACGCCATCCCCCGGGCAGAAGTTCCAGTAGGTCCAGCTGATGCCCCGGCGGTCGAAGAGCTCGATCCAGGGCTGCGACTTCACGAGGTCGTTGGTGCTCGTGCGTTGCCACGAGGCCGCCGCCCATTCGGTGACGAAGAGCGGGAGCCGGTCGGCGATCTCGTCGATAGCGGCGTGGAAGGTGTGCCCGGCGGCATATGCATGCACCACATAGGCGACGTTCGGGTGGGCGAGGGGTGTGTCAAGGACCTCCCGCCAGTCCTGCCCGCCGCTGAACCCGAACGAGCACCAGTCGGGCGTGCCCACGAGCACGAGGGCGGCCGGCGAACGATCGCGGATCACCGGAATGATCTCGTCGGCGTAGGCCCGGAGGTCGGCCCACCGCACCACACGCTCCGGGGCGACGCCCGCGAGGCCGGTACGATTTGGTTCATTTGCGATCTCGTAGATCACGTTTGGCAGGTCGGCGTAGCGGGCCGCCATCGTGCCGAAAAACTCCCGAGCGTCGTCGATAAACAGGAGCGGATCGCCTGGGTGGTGCACGTGCCAGTCGAGGACCACATAAATGCCGGCCTGCGCGCAGCGGCGGACGATCGTGTCGATGATGGATTCGACGTCCTCCCGGCCGGCAGCCTCCTGCTGGAGGTAGCCGCCTTCATGCAGGTAGACGGCGATCCGCACGACGTCGGCGCCCCAATCGGTCGCGGCGGCGTCGATCACGCGACCGTCACGATAGAAGTCGCCGAACCACTGCAGCCCGTGGAGTGCGACGCCGCGGAGCTGCACCGGCTCGCCGGCCGCATTCACGAGCATGTTGCCCCGCGTGGCCAGTCGGCCGTTCACCGCCACGGCCGAGCCCGCCGGCGGAGCGGGCATCGGCTCGGCGGCACCGGCGGTGATACCAGCGGCGAGCCAGAGCAATGCCAAGCCGATGACTACGGCCAGGTCGCGGGTGAGCGACGGCAACGAAATCGACCGGCGGAGGCACTCTGGGACAGGCATGGCGAAGTGATGCTGGCGCTGCTGAAGGACGACCATCCCAAATAAGAACCGGGAGTCGCCCGACGCACCATTGTCAATTTTGCCAGGGCGACTCCCGACCATGACAGAGCGATCGCTCATCGACGGCACGATGCTTGCGGAGGTGCCATTGACGCCGTAGTGTAAACGTACGCGTTTGCACCCCCCGCCACGTTCTCTCGTCAGAGTCCCATCGCATGCAGCACTTTTGTGGATCTCACGTTCTCGCAGTAATGTGTGCCGCCGCATTGATCCTTCCGACTCCGTGCCGTGCAGAGGGCACAGACACGTCGTTGGTGCAGGATCCCGCGCAGCGCCTGCGGCTCGAAGAAGCGCTACCCGCGAAGGCGGCTGCCCGGCCGCTGAAACCCCGTCGCCTGCTGATTTTCAATCGCAATCTCGAGTACAACGGCCACCGCGCCTCAATCCTCGCGGGCAGCGAGGCCTTCAAGCAATTTGGGCAAAGAACCGGCGCATTTGAGGCCACCGTCAGCGAAGATCCGGCGGTCTTCGACCGCGATTCGCTGCGCCAGTTCGACGCCGTTTTTCTCAACAACAGCATCGGTAGTTGCGTGCCTGAATCCGAACGCCGGAAGAACCTGCTCGAGTTCGTCACGGCAGGTGGCGGCCTGATGGGGGTCCACGGGACTTCCATAGCATTCATGAAATGGCAGTGGCCTCCCGTAGAGGACTGGACTGAGTTCGGTCACATGATCGGAGCGCGAGGAGCGAATCACCGTGGGGGATACTTGCAGGAACCGGTCGTCATGGCTCTCGACGATCCTGATCACCCATTGCTCCGGGTCTTCGAGGGAAACAGTTACGACTGGTCCGATGAGATCTTCCGGTTCCACGATCCGTACTCACGGAAGAACGTCCGCGTGCTGCTGAAGATCGACGTGGACAGAACCGATCTTTCGACCTATCCGCCCGGCGATTCCTGTCTGCGGGCCGACAACGACTACGCCCTCGCTTGGATCCGCAACTACGGCAAGGGCCGCGTCTTTTACTCCGCCCTCGCCCACAGCCCGCATGTCTTCGAAGACGCGAAAATGCTCCGCTTTTATCTCGACGCGGCGCAATTCGTCCTTGGCGATCTTCCCGCCCCGACGACGCCCAGCGCGTTTCTGACTCCGGCCGTGCGGGCCCAGGAGCAATTAGGGTGGCGCCTTGGGATCGAGGCCTATACCTTCCACAAGTTCACCTTCTTCGAGGCGATCGAGAAAACCGCGGAACTCGGCCTTCCCTATATCGGTGGGCTCAGCTTCATGCAGCAAGTCAGCAAGGAGATCCCGAAAAACTTCGACCCGAGCCTCAGCGATGAGGAGCTGCTGCAGATCCGCATGAAGCTGGAGTCTGCCGGGGTCCGCATGCCGGTTTATTACGCTCAGACCATTCCTTCCGACGAAGCCGCTTGCCGCAGGCTCTTTGAGTTCGGAAACAAAATGGGTGTCGAGACATTCATCTGCGAACCCAAGGCCGAACAACTCGATCTTCTCGACAGGCTCGCCAACGAATATGCCATCAATGTCGGAATTCATAACCACGGACCCGACATATCGCCGCACCTCTGGCGGCCCGAGATGGTGAAAGCCCTCTGCGAAGGACGCAGTAAACGTATCGGAGCCGCTCCCGATCTTGGCTACTGGCTTCGCCTCGGCATCGATCCGATCGAGGCGGTTCGTATCCTGAAAGACCGCATTCTGACCGTCCAGATGCACGATCTCCACGAACGCGGCCCGAAGGGCCACGACGTGCCCTGGGGCACGGGCGTCGGGAAAACCCGTGAGTTCTTCGAGGAACTCCACCGTCACGGCATCAAGCCCACCATGATCGGGATCGAGTACTCGTACGATTGGTTCGAGTCCATGCCCAAGCTGGCCCGGTGCGTCGAATTCTTCAACGCCACCACGCTCGATCTCGCCAAAAAGCCCGAAACCAGCAATCCATGAATCGCCGTACCTTCCTCGCGCAAGCAGTCGCCGCCGGCTGCTCAACCTCCTTGGCCGCGGACGCGGGCCAGATCGAGCCCGGCCATCCCCACTCGACAAAACTCGGTTGGAAGATCAGCGTCCAGCAATGGACCTACCGTCGCGTACCACTGTTCGAGGGCCTTGGAATGGCGGCGGAGATCGGCCTTCGCTGCTTCGAGCCGCGGAGCATTCTCAAACTCGACGCCCGGCGGCCCGGCGTCAACGCCGATGAAAACATGCCCGAGGATGCCCGCCAGGAACTCAAGGCCCGCGCTGACGACCTCGGCATCTCCTTCCCAAGCGTCTTCGCCGACTTCAATGGCAAGCCGGAACAGGCTCGGAAGATGCTGGAGTTCTGGAAGAGCCTTGGCGTCATCTACGTCGTTTCCGAGCCGCCCCCCCGTTCCATCGACATGCTCGAACCACTCGTCGCCGAATACGGCATGCAACTCGCCCTCCACAACCACCAGCGCAGCAAGTCCGAGTACTGGCACCCGAGCATCGTGCTCGACAACGCCAACCACCGCGGCAACCACATTGGAGCCTGCTGTGACGTCGGCCAATGGACACGATCGGACCTGCATGCGGTCGATTGCCTCCGCAAGATCGGTCGTGACCGCATGATCAGTTTCCACCTCAAGGACGTCCTCACCAAGGGTGACCTCGACTGCCGCAACACGGTCATCGGTGAAGGCGCCGCCGACTGCGGGCCCTGCCTGAAGGAAATTCACACGCTCGGCTACCGCGCCCTGGTCACGATCGATTTCGAGCACGACACGCCACAACTGCAGCAAGACATGGTGAAAAACATCGCCTTTATCGAGGAACAGGCGCGGTTGATGGCATAACGCTGCGCCCGCACGAGCGGCATGCGACAGTAGACTGATGCAGTCGACGGGCGCCCGCAGGCGATGGCAGGCCGGGCAACGCACTCAGGGGTGAAGGAATGGGGAACTCGCAGCATCAAGAAACCTCGCGGAGGTCCACCGTGCGGCCGGCCGCTGTTCTGGCGATCCTGTGTGCCACCTGCTGTTCGGCCGCTGGGCTAGCCGGGAAGGTCGCCGGGAATGAACCGGCGATCAGTCCGATTGCAGACTTGCCGGCGCTTGAGCAGATCGAACCCCAGCCGATCGTGACCGTCCGCGGCGTCGTGACGTTCAAGCTCTGGGAGGGCCTCGTTGTTCAGGATGATACCGCCGGGATCTGGATCGAGGTTACCCAGTCCCGCCGCATGAACCTGCTGGAGACCGACATCGCCACCGTGCAGGCTTTGCGGGAAGGCGACCTCGTCGAAGTCACCGGCAGGGCGAACCGAGGTGGCTATGCGCCGAACATCGTGCCGGTGACGGTGCGGAAGATCGGCGAAAAGCCGCTGCCCCCAGCCCGCCCCTACGATCGGAACCGATTTTTCCACGGTCTCGACGACTGCCTGAGGGTGGAGGCAAGCGGCATCGTCCGCGGGTTTCGCGATGACAACGACAATGGCCGCTGGCTCTTCCTGGTGGCGGACGTGACGCGGGAGTTCTGGGTGGACGTCGCCAAGGCCGCTCTGGAGGCGTCACCGGAAAGCTTCGTCGATGCCGGGATTCACTGCGAAGGCGTGGCAACTGCCGACTTCAACAGTCGTGGCCAGCTCATCCGACCTCGGCTGAACGTGAGCAGCAACGGGGCTTTCCAGCTCGTGAATGCTCCACGCGAAGTTCGCTCCGTACCGCTTGCGGATATCGGCTGCTATCCCGATACGGCGCATCGGGTGCGGGCGCAGGGCATCGTGACCTACAGCATGCCGGGGAGCTTTCTCTATCTTCAGTCGGGCTTTGCGGGCGTTCTCGTGGAGACGCCCTCCACGGAGCGATTCGCGGATGGAGACCTAGTAGAGGCGGTCGGGTTCGTCAATGACGCATCGCCCGTCTGCGGGCTCGGCGAGGCTTCCGTACGTCGGCTCCGGGCCGGTTCACAGCCGGAGCCGATCGCCATCCACCCGCGGGAGATCATCCGTGTCAACACGTTGGCCCTCACCCGATACGAAACCGCTGATCCCGGCGACTATTACGGCTGCCTCATAACCTTTCCCGCGACGGTGGTGGACGTGAATCCTGGACGAGACGGAGGTGAAATCAGGCTGCTTGCAGACGATGTCGGCGTCACCGCAGTCTCAGGACTGCTCGGGCTCATCAAGGCCCGCGCGATTGAGCCGGGCAGCCTCGTGCAAGTCAGCGGCATCGCGAGGCCGGCTGGCGAGGGCCGGCGTCAAATCCCGGCGACGGCGGAGCCGATGACGGCCCCGCCGATTGAAATCCTGCTCCGTTCTCCGCAAGACCTCCAACTGCTTCGGGCGGCTTCGTGGTGGAAGCCACAACGGCTGGCGGCCGTCATCGCGGCGCTCGCAGCGACCGTGCTGGCCGCGGTCGCCTGGGCGCTGGGGCTTCGCCGTCAGGTGGCCCGCCAGGTGGCCATCATCGAGGAGAAACTGCAGTTCCAGGCCATTGCCGGCGAGCGGTTGCGAATCGCGAGGGAGTTTCACGATACGCTCGAACAGGATCTGGCAGGTATCGCATTGAGACTCGATGCCGCAGCGGAATTGACCGAAGACATTACCTCTCGGAGTGTTCTCGAGCAGCAACGCGGTCTCCTCGAACAAGTACGGCGGGAGACCCATGACTTCCTCTGGGATCTCCGCGATCCCGCCCGGACCGACGGTTCACTGATGGAGTCGTTGGGCAGCCAGATCGCCTATCTGCAGACGCTGACGAACGTGCCGCTCAGGCTGCATCTCGAGACGGATGCCAGCCGCCTGTCGGCTGCCCTCCAATTCCACCTTTTACGGATTGTTCGGGAGGCGGTCACAAACGCCCTCAAGCATGCTGAGCCGTCTTTCGTCGAGGTGCGGCTGGGCTCGACCGCGGCCGGCCACACGGTCGAGATCAGGAACGACGGCAGGGGCTTCGATGTGGCGACCTGCTCGGCCCTCGATGGACACTTCGGATTGCGGGGCATGGCGGAGCGGGCGCTGCGGATGGGAGCGACACTGTCGATCGACAGCCACCCCGACCGTGGTACGACCGTGCGGCTCCTCATCCCGGGAGGATCGGCGGGCTAACTGGCTCAAATACCTCCGGTTTGGATTGCGGCGCAGTACGGGGCCGTTCCAGATATTTCGGCGGTGCCCAAGCGGCCGGATATTCATGTCTGCTTTTCGAGCGTGCTGCGGCGGATGACTGTCAAAATTGCCAATGGTCGCCACCGGAACGGCCACCTACGATTTCCATAGACGCGGGGTTTGGAACGGTCTTTCCACCAGACACGCCCGTATCTGCCGCCTGCTACCGGCGACGAAGTGGAGGCGTTCATGACCGGGAAACACGACCTGCTGTATAAAACCGGAGAGCGTTTGTGAAAGGGTCTAACCGGCCGATCGACCTTTTGTGGCCTCAACCCCTCCCCTCTTGACCACTTTTTCATGAGCACTTTGCTGAGAGCCCCTCACACACCCGCCACCGCCGACATCCGATTGATGATCGTGGACGATCATCCCCTGTTTCGAGAGGGCCTTGCCCTCACGCTCAGCGCCGCACGTGGCATCGTCGTGGCCGCTCAGGCGGCCAGCGGCCAATCAGCGCTCGACCAGTGGAGCGAGGCCCGTCCAGACGTCGCCATCGTAGACATCAGCATGCCCGGAATGGACGGCATCGCCACGGTGCGGCAACTGCGGGCTCGCGATCCGCAGGCCCGAATTCTGATGCTGACCTCGTCGGAAGACCAGGACGACATCATGGCGGCCATCGACGCCGGTGCGGCCGGATACGTGACGAAAAGCATTCGCTACGCCGACCTGGTCGCCGCCGTCCGTGAGGTGCATGCCGGTGGACAGCCTCTCGGGGAGACCGTGGCCCGGAAGCTCGCACGCCGCGACCGCGACAAGCCGCTCACGCCCCGGGAGCTGGAAGTGCTGGCCAGGCTCCGGGAAGGCCTGACGGCCGTCGAAATCGGTGAACGTCTCGCCATCACCGCTCGCACGGCCAGGGCGCATATCGAGGCGATCAAGGAGAAACTTTCCGCCGTCAACAGTGCGCAGGCGGTCGCCAGGGGGTTTGAATTGGGACTTCTGCCCATGGCACGTCGCGGTCTCTGAGAAGGCCCGGCCCTCTCATGAGCCGTGGTCGGCGTCGGGATCGACGTCGGGATCGTGGACGACAGTCGGAGCTGATCGTCGGCGATTTGTCGACGGTCTACGCGGTGGTTTTCGACGGCCCGGCGGCATCGCACCGCCTGTCGACGCACGGAACCGTTGCGAACGTAACGGCATGAAGGGGGCGTGTTTTACGGACACGTTGAAAACGTGCCGCCACGAAGAGAGGAGACGGCGAGCCGGGATCGGCTGAAGCTCGACGAGCGTTGGAATTTCGCCCTGCCAAGGCCTGCAGCGGCTTCGGACCCGATGGCGAAATTCCCCGCGAAGGAGACTTCTGCCGGCACGGCGGGCGGTGCACACACCCCGCAAAACAGGATCGCAATTGGCGGCTTTCGCCGATTCCCTTAGCATGGGGCCCGGCGGGCAGACACAGATATTCGTAAGGAGAAAGTCACCCTATGAGCGTGCAGCGTGTGTTGGCCCTGGTGCTCGGGGGTGGACGTGGTACCCGGCTCTATCCCCTGACCCGCGACCGCTCCAAGCCGGCCGTGCCGCTGGCCGGCAAATACCGCATCATCGACGTGCCGCTCTCCAACTGCATCAACAGCGGCGTTCAGCGGATCTACGTGCTCACGCAATTCAACTCCGTGAGCCTCCACCGTCACATCCGCCGGACCTACACATTCGATCCGTTCAACGGCGGATTCGTGGAGATCCTCGCCGCTCAGCAGACAAACGACAATGCGGGATGGTATCAAGGCACGGCCGACGCGGTCCGTCAAAACCTCCGCTATCTGCAACAGCCCGACATCCGCCACGTGCTGATTCTCTCGGGAGATCAGCTCTACCGCATGAACTACGCCGACATGCTGGCCACCCACATGGCCAGCCGCGCCGACGTCACGATCGCCGGCATTCCGGTGCACGCGGAGGCGGCTTCGGCGCTCGGAATCATGCGACTCGACGGGCAGGGCCGGGTCGAGGGCTTCCTTGAAAAACCGCAGACGCCCGAAGAGCTCGACATCGTCCGCACCGATCCAGCATGGATCGACAGCCAGGGCATTCCTTCCCAGGGCCGCTCGCTGATGGCGAGCATGGGAATTTATCTGTTCGATCGCGACTGCCTTGTCGACCTGCTGACGAAGACCGATTACCAGGACTTTGGCCGTGAGGTCTTCCCGGCCGCCATCCGGGCGAAGAAAGTGCATCTGCACCCCTTCGACGGCTACTGGGAGGATATCGGTACGATCCGGTCCTACTACCAGTGCAACCTCGATCTCGCCAGCCCCGCGCCTCCATTCGACATGGCCATGCCGGAGGCTCCGATCTATTCCCGCGGCAGGTTTCTGCCGCCGTCGCGGATCGACGGCGCCACTATTCGACATAGTCTGCTGTCGGACGGCTGCCTCGTCGAAGAGGGGGCCGTGATTGAAAACAGCGTCATCGGAGTTCGGTGCCGGATCGGACGCGATGTTGTGATCCGTAATTCCATGATCCTGGGCAACGACTTCTTCGAAACGGCCGATGACATCACGGCCAACGCCGCCCTGGGGCTCCCCCGAATGGGCATCGGCGCGGGAACCGTGATTGAGGGGGCGATCGTCGACAAGAACGTGCGGATCGGTCGCGGAGCCCGGATCGTCAACGACCACGGCTGCGAGACGTCGGCCGATAGCGACCGCTTTACGGTCCGCGACGGGATTGCGATCGTACCCAAGGATGCAGTCGTGCCGGATGGCTGGCGACCCTGAGCCGGCATCAGCGCTGAGCCTGCATCGGCGTTCCGCTGCCAGCAGGGCATCCCCTACCGACGGCGGGCCCGCCAGCCGGGCGTCTCGTCCCTGTGAAGCCTCGAACTGAGGGGCGACGCGACAGGCGATTCCGAAGGGGCTGTCGGCATTGGCCCAGCCACCGCCATGCCCGCCCCGACGCCGTCCTGCATCGGCGGTGCGTAAGGCTGTTCGGCGTCGGTCGGCACCTGTCCGAGATCCGCTGGCTCGGCTATCGAAACTGGCTCGGCTATCGAAACTGGCTCGGCCATCGAAACTGGCTCGGCTAAAGGCTCCTCTGGGGCCTCCCGATCAGTCTCACGGACGCCCATGCCTTCAGATGCCATGTCTTCAGCTGCCATGTCTCCAGCCAGGGCCTCATCCTCGACCGCTGCAGTCTGCTGGAATTCCGGCGAGCCATATTCATCCGCAAGTGTCGGTGTTGGTTCTTCCGGAGCCGGCTGCATGCCGTCCTTGACGATCTGCGGCCACGGCCTGGGCGCGGCGCCCAGTGGCAGAATGCCACCGCTCCGAGCACGGAAGTCGTTCTGGGGCGACGAGCCGTTCGGCACGGGACCCGAATAGTCGAAGGGATCGGGGCACATTGTGCAGCCGGTCGAGATCAGCCCGCCGACGAGCACCAGAGCGAGGGTGCCGGCCCATGCACGCGGGCTCTCTGTCGGGGCTCTCTCTGTCGGGGCTCTTGCCGGGACTCGTGTCAGACGTGCCTCAACCATGCGGCCCCCTCCTGTTGGCGGGAGCCCTCTCCCGCAGCCAGACGCCAGCCCTCCCACAGGCCGGCCCCCGGTCCGTCATCCGGGAGTCACGTCCCGGATCTCTCAGCGGCTGCTCCCCCACCCCATCACCCACACTAGTTTTCGGATGATTGACGGCGGATTCTTCAGCAAAACCGGCGCAACCGGAAAAGACGGGCTGTTACAGCTGCACGCCCAGCTTGGCCATGAGGAGTTTCATGTCGTCCCAGACCTCACGTTTTGCCGGTGGGTTGCGGAGCAAGTAGGACGGGTGGTAGGTGCAGATGACCTGCGAATTCCGCCACGAAAACCACCGCTTCCGCAACTTTCCGATCGGCTCGTCGGTCTGCAGGAGCGCCTGCGCCGCTGTGGTGCCCAGACAGCAAATAAACTCCGGCGCGATGATTTCCAACTGCTTTTCGAAGTAGCCCCGGCAGTTGGCCGTCTCTTCGGCAAGCGGCGGGCGGTTTTCCGGCGGCCGGCACTTGAGCACGTTGAGGATGTAGACCTCGTCCCGCGAGAGCGTGCAGGCCTCGATGATCTTTGTCAGTAACTGACCGGCACGACCGACGAACGGTTCGCCGGAGGCATCCTCGTCGGCCCCCGGGGCCTCGCCCAGAAAACACAGCCTGGCCGTGGCCGTGCCCACACCAAACACAGTCTGGGTGCGGGCCCGGGCCAACGGTTCGCAGAGGCAACAGGCAGCCACCTCCTGCCGAAGCAGGTCGAGCGCTCCTCTCCGCGATCCGGCATCTGCTGCGATCGGCTGGGGCACCTTTGCCCCACCGGCTGCCGCTCCCGAGTCGAGGCTGCCGCTGGTGCGACGGGCACTCCCGGGACGGCGTTTAGGGAGGTCGGAGACCCCCGCCGAGGCGAGGCTCTCCAGACGTTGCTTCACCACACGCTTCCGGCCGTTTCCGCCCCGCGTGCCCGATGTATCGGCGTTGCCATCCATGGATCAAGTCCGTGCGGTGAGCGGCCCGTTACAGCGCCCGGCGGTGACGCTTCGGGGCCCGGCCCTTCCCGAGCAGGGCTCCCGCGGACGGTTTTTTCGGCTCGGCCGCAACTGCCGGATCGACGCTAGCCTCTTCGGCCGCCCTGGAGGCGAGACCACTCTCGCCAACAGCCACTCGCGGGAGTTCTGTTTTCGGCCGGCGATCAAACGCTTCGAACCCGGGGATCTCGTCCCGCTTGAGCAGACGTTCGATCCGCATCTCGATCCGCGTCAACTGTGGCCCTTCCTCGGGACTGACAAAGGTGTAGGCAACACCTTCGCGGCCCATGCGGCCGGTGCGTCCCACCCGGTGCACGTAGTCGTCGCAGAACTCGGGAATGTCGTAATTGATGATGTGCGAGACTCCCGAGACGTCGATTCCACGGCCGACGACGTCGGTTGCCACGAGGATGCGGACGATGCCTTCCCGAAACTGCTTCATCGCACGGTCGCGGGCCCCCTGCGGGAGATCGCCATGGATGCAGGCAACTTCGTCCGGGTGCCCGGTCTGGCCGGTCGCACGGCTGCGACGGCGTGAGAGCCGCTCGAAAATCTTGTCTGTGCCGCGCTTGGTCCGACAGAACACGATCACCTGCCGCGGATCTTCGCGCTCCAGCAGACGCTCGAGCAGATCAAACTTTCGCACCGGCTCGACCGTAAAATACGCCTGCTCGATGGTCTCAACGGCCAGTTCGTTGACCGAAAAGTCGAGAACCTCGGGGTTCCGCATGTAGCGGGTGGCGAGTTTGGCGACGGTCGGCGGCACCGTGGCAGACAGCAGCAGCGTCTGCCGGCTTTCGGGACAGCGACGGAGAATCTTTTCGATGTCCGGACGGAAGCCGATATCAAGCATCCTGTCGGCTTCGTCGAGCGTCACGATTTCGAGCGCCGAAAACGAAAGCGTGCCCCGGCTCATGTGATCCAGCACCCGTCCGGGAGTGCCCACGATCACCGCCGGGTGCTTGGAAAGTTTGTCGATCTGTCCCTTGATCGGCTTGCCACCGTAGACAGCAACGCAGTGAATCCGCGAGCCGTGCGCGAGTTTCTCGAACTCATCCCGAACCTGAACGGCGAGTTCTCTCGTCGGCACGAGCACGAGGGCCCGCGGGCCGCCCCCCCGACCAGGATGCCGCATGCGTTCCAGAATCGGCAGCACGAACGACGCCGTTTTGCCGGTGCCAGTACGGGCCTGCCCGAGCACGTCGATGCCGGTCAGGGCCCGCGGGATCAACCCCGCCTGAACGGGCGTGGGAGTCGTGTAGCCTGCCCGCTCTACAGCCGCCATCGTTTCGGGCGACAGTCCCATCGTGTGAAAACTACCGGTCGAACTGCCGACATCCTGACGTTCCACGTCAACCGCATCCCGCCACTGCCCGCCACTTTCGTTCACTGACACTCGTAATCCTCTTCTGATGTTCTCACTGGCCGCACACAAGACCCCGACGGCGAATCGGCAAACGACCGGATATATGGGGGTAAAACTACCACGACGGCTCTGACTCGGCAAACGGAGCCATGCCACCCCGCCGGCCAACGCCGGCGTGTGCCCCAAACCCAGGCCCTGAATCCTGAAACCTGCCGCTAGCGGTCGAAGATCTTACGGATCGCCCAGACGGTGGCAGCGCGGCCGGCACGTGCGATCGACCGCGTCAGGGGAATGCTCTTCGGGCAGACGGCGACGCAGTTTTGGGCGTTGCCACACATCTGAATGCCGCCCTGCGACGTGAGTGCCGCCAACCGCTCGTCGGCAATCATCTTGCCGGTCGGGTGGCCGTTGAAAAGCATCGCCTGACTGATCGCATGGGCACCCACGAAGCCGGTGTCGAAGGCGGCATTGCGGCGGGATTCAAAGGACTCGGCAGACTCGTCCTCACGGCGAACCACCTCGATCTTGGTGAACTGCGGACAGGCCTCGAGGCAACAGCCGCAGCTGATGCACGTGGCGAGCGGATAGGCGTCCTCCTGGTTTTCAGGCGCGATGCGGGGGCCCGGACCATGGTCGTAGGAACCATCGATCGGCACCCAGGCCTTCACCCGCTCGAGCGAGCGAAACAACCTGCTTCGATCGACGGCGAGATCCCGGACCACGGGAAACTTCGACATCGGCCTAAGTTCGATCTCATCGGCTGATTCTGCAAGCAACTTGTCGACGAGGGCCGAACAGGCCATGCGGGTGCGGCCATTGATCAGCATTGTGCAGGAGCCGCATACCTCTTCCAGACAGTTGCAATCCCAGGCGACCGGGGCCACCCGACGACCATCCCGCGACTTTGCCTGCATTGCAATCTGCTGCAGAACGCTGATGACGTTCATGTTGGCGACGTAGGGAATCTCGAACCGCTCCCAGTAGCTCTCCTCACCGGGGGCGTCCTGCCTGAGCACCCTGACTCGGACCAGCCGCGGCTCCGTCGCGTCATGACCGTTCACGGCATGCCCTCCACCGTGCTGGGAAGCAGGCTCAGACGCATGCCCTGCACCGTCGTGGTGCCCAGCGGATTCGACTGCCTTGATCATCGTTGGATTCTCCTCACGTCAACAAAACTCATCTCGTAGCTTCCGCAACTATCTTTTCGATGTAGCGTTCTTGCACTCGCTCTGGCGTTCAATTTCGCGTTCGTTCTGCCCATTTCCTTGGCCGACTCCCTGCAAGCAACGTATCAGACGACCACATTCGGCCAGCAAGGGGAACGCCATTCACATCAGTCAATGCGACGCGGCAGCGAGGGCCGCCGGCTGATGGGCAGAACCCTCGGCTGTGACGGCAGCGGCTCTCTGCCGCTCCTTCCAGACGTCCTCGATCTCCTCGCCCCCGACCAGCCCATACAGCCGCGGTCGCGGCGGCATCAGCGATGTATCGATGTCCTCGTACGAAATCTGCGGCTCACCGTCGGGCCCCTGGCTCGCCACGGTCGACTTCAACCAACGACGCGTGTTGGCCTCGAAACGGTCACACCACTGCTCCGCCTCCCGACGCTTTTCAACGGGATCGGTGGCATGAATGCCCGGCATGGCAAAGTCCGGCTTAAAGTGGGCGCCGCGGCACTCATCCCGCTGCAGCGCGCCTTTCAAGATCAGTTTCGCCAACGGGAACATATCGCCGAGCGATTTCGTGAAGACGACATTCTGGTTGGTCCAGTTGCCTGAATCCGAGACTGCGCACCGACGCCAACGGTCTTCCAGTTCACACACCTCCGCATAGGCGGCCGCGAGTTGCTCGTTGCGGCGAACCACCGTGGCCACGCGGGTCATGAGGTTTCCCAACTGCTGGTGCAGGTCGTAGGGATTTTCGTCTCCGGCCGTCCGGGCCAGAAGCGCCCGATGCCGCTCCTCCTCGCGACGCAGGCCCGAATCAAACAGCCGCGACGGCTCCTCCGCCGCCTTTCTGCCACCGGCCTCGCAGCCGGCGATCACGCCCGGGGCACAGAACAGACCGCTGAAGATGCAGGAGAGGAGCGAGTTTGCGCCGAGTCTGTTGGCGCCGTGATACTGATAATCGCACTCACCAATCGCATACAGGCCGGGGATGTTCGTCTGCTGATTCCTCGGCGAGCCCTCAACGAGCCCCCCCGAGCCGCTCTTTTCGTAGTCGACCCACAGGCCACCCATGGAGTAGTGCACGGCGGGGAAGATTTTCATCGGGACGACCCGGGGATCGACGCCCTGGAACTTCTCGTAAATCTCCAGGATGCCGCCCAGTTTGCGGTCGAGCGTTTCCCGCGGGACATGCGTCAGGTCGAGATAGACACACAGACGGTCCTTCTCAACGGACAGCCCTTCGGTGGTGCAGATGTCGAAGATCTCGCGGGTGGCAATATCCCGCGGTACGAGGTTTCCGTATTTGGGATACCGCTCCTCGAGAAAGTAGCTCCGCTCCCCTTCCGGGATGTCCCGGGGATCGCGGGGATCGTGGGGCTTCTTGGGCACCCACACGCGGCCACCCTCGCCGCGGGCGCTCTCACTCATCAGCCGGAGCTTGTCAGCGCCGGGAATGGCGGTGGGGTGCACCTGAATAAACTCGCCGTTGCCATACCACGCGCCGGCCGCATAGGCCCGGCTCACAGCACTGCCATTGCAGACCATCGACATGGTGGAGCGGCCGTAGAGCAGACCGCAGCCTCCAGTGGCCAGAATCACAGCATCTGCCGGGAACGCCCGGAATTGCATCGTCACCAGATCCTGGCAGATGGCCCCACGGCACCGGCCTGAGTCATCGAGCACCGGTTCGAGGAAGTCCCAGAACTCCCATTTCTTGACCTTGCCCTCGACCTCCCAGCGGCGAACCTGTTCGTCGAGCGAATAGAGCAGTTGCTGGCCGGTGGTAGCGCCCGCGAAAGCCGTGCGCTTGAAAAGCGTGCCGCCAAACCGTCGCTGGTCTCGAAACCCCTCCGGAGTCCGGTTGAATGGAACGCCGAGGCGGTCCATCAGGTCGACGATCCGCGGGCCCCAATCCGCCATCTCTTTCACAGGTGGCTGATGCTGCAGAAAATCACCGCCATAAATGGTGTCGTCGAAGTGCTTCCACTCGGTGTCGCCCTGCTGCCGGGTCAGCGCATTGACACTATTGATGCCCCCTTGGGCGCAGACACTGTGCGACCGCTTGACGGGCACCAGGCTGACCAGATCGACGTTCACGCCGAGCTCCGCCATCCGCATCGTGGCCGAAAGACCGGCCAAGCCACCACCAATCACGAGGACTCTGGGTTGTGCCATGCTCGGGCTCCTTCTGGCGTTGAACGGGTGTTGAACTAGCTCGTAACTGGCTTCGGTCTGGCTTCGGTCTGGCTCGACTATCGAGACCGCTGGCTGGCCGGGCGGTTGATCAGGATCCTGCCGGCGGCTTTGCCGCAGGAACGGATGCGGGGACAACGACCGCGTCAGTTGGCTCTGGCGCGTGTTCGAGGCGGACAGCCGGCGAAGGCTGTTGCGGCCGACCGCCTTCCGACGGAAGTTCTCCTCCCTCCAGCATCCTCTTGACGTCCTCCATGCGGGTTTCGATCTGCCTGGCCTGCTCAACGTTGACGGTTCGCATCCCGCCCAACGCACCAAGCCCAGCCCCACCCAGGAGCACTCCGACGAACACGCTGATGAGATTGGCCCTCCGCATCGCAGCGGGGCTGGTCCATAGCCCCCAGGTGATGCCCATCGTCCAGAGACCGTTCGAAAAATGAAACACGGTCGAAAGGATGCCCACCGCATACAGGATCGTCACCAGCAGGGGGCGGAGCACGACGGCCGCCGAACTGGTCGCATAGTGCGGATCAAACCTGCCACCACCAAACGGGGTCCCCAGCCAGTGCAGCTGTGTCACGTGCCAGATAATGAACACGAAGGCGATCATTCCCGTCGCCCGCTGCAGGGTATACCGCACGTTGCTCACATAGGCATAGGAGCCGACGTTGGGCATACCGTTGGCAATGATCACGAAACCGACCACCGCGTGGAAAATCATCGGCAGAAAAATGAATGCCCATTCAATGGGCACCAGGAGCGGCCCCAGCGAGTGGATCATGTCCACTCGGGCCTGAAACGTGGCCGGACCGGCCAGCACCGAGGCATTGGTGAGGAGGTGTACGGCCAGAAAGGCACCCACCGGCATGAGGCCTGCCAGCGAAAAAAGTCGATAAATGAGGAACTGATTGCGGGCGAAAAATGACTGGGATGGATCGTTCGCGGTCACAGACTGCCTCGCTGCACTGAGTTCAACGGCGGGATCGACGGGTTCAACGGCGGGTTCAACGGCGGGATCGACGGGGCGGAAAGCTTTCGAACGGTAGTACTCGAAAAGCCTGCTGGAGTATAGATTTGTCGTGGGACGCGGCAACGGTGGCATCGCATTTGGCGGCCGTTTCATCTGATTTTATACTTCCCGGTTGTGTTCCGACCGCTGTGCGGAGGTCTGTTGGTGCCGAATCCAGTCCCACACCCTGTAAGCCTCGACCAGACCGGACAGTGCGACGCCGGGGCGGTTTTGGAGCACCTGCCGGATGGGATCGCGCTGGTGCGTGGCGACGGCACCATCGTCTGGGCCAACAGCCGCCTCACGGGCTGGTGCGGCAAGTCCGACCTGCGGGGCCTCAACTTTTTCGAGTCGCTCGATCGCCCTGACATGCTCGGGCCCGACGCGGATCCTTTCGGCATTGCGATCGGCACCGGCCGCACGACGACCGCAACACTGCGGACTGCCGACAACCGCTATTTCCACCTCCAGGCTGCGGCCGGCACAGCCGTCGAGAACACGCCCGTCGCCGTGGCTGCCGTACGGGATGTGACACACACGATCCTGGAGCAGCAGAAGTTGGCGGCCATTCATCAGGCCGGCCAGAAACTCGCCGATCTTGCGCCGGCAGAACTGGCAGACATGACCGTCGAGGAACGGATCGAACTGCTCAAGAGCAACATCCTCTATTACTCGAAAGACCTGCTGCAGTTCGACGTTGTCGAAATTCGGCTGCTCGACCGGCAGACAGGCCGGCTCGAGCCCCTGCTCGCAGTTGGCATGCAGCCCGAAGCGGAGGCCCGCGTGCTCTACGCGCGGCCTGAACACAATGGCGTCACCGGCTACGTCGCCGCCACCGGCCGCAGCTATTTCTGCAGTGATACCACCAAGGATCCGCTCTACCTCGAGGGCTGCAAGGGGGCCAAAAGCTCGCTCACTGTTCCCCTCATGCTGCATGAACAGGTGATCGGGACGTTCAACGTCGAGAGCCCGGAGCCAGGCGGTTTTTCCGACACCGACCTGCGGTTTCTCGAGATCTTCTCGCGTGACGTCGCGGCCGCACTCAATACGCTCGAACTACTCGTGGCTGAAAAGGCCTCGACCGCGGCCGAGAGCATCGAGGCGATCCACGGCGCCGTGGCGCTGCCGGTGGACGACATCCTCAACGATGCCGTCAGTGTCATGGAACGCTACATCGGCCACGACGCGGATCTCGTCGAGCGGCTGCAACGCATTCTCCGCAATGCCCGCGACATCAAGCAGGTCATCCAAAAGGTGGGCGAGCAGATGACCCCCAGCTCCGCGCACGCCCAGCGGCGTCAGAGCGATCGCCACCCGACGCTCTGTGACCGACGCGTGCTCGTGGCCGACGCCGACGAACAGGTGCGGGCTGCGGCGCACGCGTTGCTCGAACGGTATGGCTGCACCGTGGAAACAGCACGCGACGGCATGGAGGCGGCTTCGATGGTCCGGGCCTGCGGTGCCGAGGCATACGACGTGATCATCGCCGACATCCGCCTGCCCGACATGAGCGGCTACGAGCTCTTCGTCAGGCTGCGGGAGTTGCGGGAGTCCGTTCCGCTGGTTCTGATGACCGGATTTGGATACGACCCCGGGCATTCAATTGTCAAAGCCCGGCAGGCCGGCATCGATCTTGTGCTCTTCAAGCCGTTCCGGATCGATCAGCTGATCGATACCGTTGAAAAGGTAATCGCACGTGCGCCGGCGGTCGCGGCAGGTGTGAGCGGCTCCACGGCGGACCGCCACCAGGCCCACCGCGGCTGACCAACCCCATCCGTCGAGGGGTGTCGACCTGCCTGGCCAGTGCTGATTCAGGCTGCGAAACGCGGCCATGGCAGCCTGACGAGTCTGGGCAGCCTGCCACGCGAGACATGCCCTTGACCTGCGTTCGCGCAGACGGCTACTTCTCCCCACCTACGGACTCGGTCCTGGGCACAGGAAGCAGCATCAATGCCACGCGCGAACAGCCTGACGGCGAAACACCCAGCACAAGCGGCCCCTCGGGACTGCCGAAGGGACAGCATGATCGCTGTCCTGCTCGGCATCCTCTGCCTGGTCGGCACGCTTGGCCACAGCCTGAGCTTGTCAGCCGCGGATCCGGCCCCCGAGCCGCCGATGCCGGCGACGGCCGAGGCGGCGGCCGCCCAGAGAATCATGGCGGAGGCGATTTCAAAGTCTGCTGAGAACGACCGCCAGAACACAGGCCGCGCACCGGTCGATAGCGGGACCGGCACGGCCGCCGGCGTTCCGGATGACCTGCTGGTCGCGCGGATATCGGCCGAGGTCGCCGCCAAACAGCTCGAAGCCAGACGGACCGCACAACGGTCCCCCGCCGATGCGCTCGCTCTGCTGGACGAGGCGGCCGCGAAGATCACCGATCCGGCCGTTCCAGAGCGGGTGCGGACGCAGCTCCAGCAACGGATCGAAAGGGCCCGACGCGACATCGAGGAATCGACCGGCAAGCGGCGGGCCGAACTCGAGATGGAGCGGAAGAGCGCCGCAGTCGAGGCCCGGGTCGACCGCGAACGATCCCAGAAGGTCGAAGTCGACCAACGCCTGGCGATGCTCGTCGAGGAATACAATTCGCTCATCGATTCGCAGCGGTTTCCCGAGGCCGAGGCGGTCGCCAAGAAGGCCGGCCAGCTCGCCCCCGACAACCCGATCGTGCGGCAGTTGCTCTCCCAGAGCCGTGTCATCCGCCGTCTCGACACGCAGAAGACGATCGAGGGACAGAAGCGACAGGGCTTCATGGATGTCGCCGAGGACGCGGAGCGGTCTTCCACACCGTTCGTCGGCCCGATTGAGTTTCCCACCACCCACGACTGGGAGGATCTGACGAAAAATCGCACGCGGCTCCAGGCGGAGGGCCGTGCACGGGCGACGCCTGCCGAGCTGCAGATCCAGAAACGGATGAGCGTGAAGGTGAAGGCGTCGCACCGTGACCAGCCTCTCTCTGCCGTGCTCGACGCCCTCGCCAAGCAAGCCGACGTGCCGATCCATCTCGACATGGTCGGCCTCGAGCAGGAGGCGGTCCGCAGCGATACACCGGTGACCATTTCGCTCGATCAGCCGATCTCACTGAAAAGCGCGCTCAAACTGCTTCTCGAGCCGCTCCATCTCGATTACGTCATCAAGGATGAGGTGCTCAAGGTGACGAGCCCTCGGCTGGTGAAGGGCGAGGTCTACAGCATCTCCTATCCGGTGGCCGATCTCGTGATCCCGATCCCGAATTTCTCATCCGACGGGCTGGGCATCACCGGAGCCCTCCGCGACGGTTACGCCAGGCTTGGCCCACGGAACGGCGTTTCTGTCCAGTTCGGTCCGCCGCCGGTCGGTATCAACGGCGTGAGTCGTTCGGGGTCCGATTCAGGCATCGACCCGGCTTCGCTCGCGCAGTTTCAGGCGGGAGGCAATGCTCCCGCGATGGGTTCGACCCCCTCAATTCCCTTCGGACCGCCTACGGGCGGCGGGAGCCAGGCTGACTTCCAGTCACTCATCGACCTGATTCAAAACACCGTCTCCCCGACGACGTGGAACACCGTCGGCGGACAGGGAGCCATCCAGCCATTTGCCACGAATCTGAGCATCGTCGTGAGCCAGACGCAGGAGGTGCATGAGGAGATTGCCGACCTGCTTGAACAGCTCCGCCGGCTGCAGGATCTGCAGGTGACGATCGAGGTGCGATTCATCCGCCTTAACGACACCTTCTTCGAACGGATCGGCGTCGACTTCGATTTCAATATTCAGACCGGCGTCAATTCGCCGCTCAACATGACGGCCGTGCCCACCCAGACCAACGGCTCCCTTTCGCCGTCATCGCTCGGCATTCAGGCCGCCCCGGGAACACGCAGCCAGACAATCGGCCTCGACAACACCGGCTCACCGGGCGTGGCGTTGGGCGGAGGTGGTGGTGGCCAGCAGGGTGGTGGCCAGCAGGGCGGTGGCGTCGGTGGTCAGCAGGGGCAGATCCAGCAGACTCCCAGCTACTTTTCGATTCCCTTCCGGCAGAATAGTTTTGGCAGCGCCACGGTGCCGTCGCTGCCAGGCCTGCCCGATCCGGCAACATCGGCCGCCAACTTCGGCTTCGCGATCCTGAGCGACATCGAGGCCTTTTTCCTGATTCAGGCGGCACAGGGCAACACGCGATCCAACGTCATGCAGGCGCCGAAGGTCACGCTCTTCAATGGCCAGAATGCCTTCATCTCCGACACCACTCAGCGGCCGTTCGTGACGAGCGTTGTGCCGGTGGTGGGCGATTTTGCAGCCGCCCAGCAGCCGGTGATCACCGTGCTCTCCGAGGGCACAGCCGTGAATGTGCAGGCTGTTGTTTCGAGCGACCGGCGGTTCGTCCGACTGACACTCGTGCCATTCTTCTCCCAGATTGGCAAGGTCGAGCAGTTTCAGTTCGAGGGCACGCGGTCCACGAAATCCAAGAGCAGCGACGAGAAGTCAGGGTTGGCGGGTGACGCGAATGCCGGCCAGTCGTTGCAGGCAGGCGTCGAGACGCAGGCCAAGGCCAACCGCGAGGAGGAGGTGTTCTCCCGGGGCACCACGATTCAGCTGCCTGAATTTATTTTCACGACCGTGACGACGACCGTCAGCGTGCCCGACGGCGGCACGGTGCTGCTCGGCGGCATCAAGCGGCTCCGCGAGGGCCGCAACGAATTCGGCGTGCCGATCCTGTCGAAGATTCCCTACGTCAACCGCCTCTTCAAAAACGTCGGCATGGGTCGCACCACCGACAGCCTGATGCTGATGGTGACGCCACGCATCATCATCCAAGAGGAAGAGGAGGACAAACTCCTCGGTGCCAGCCGGCCCTGATCCCCGTCTCCCGGAACCACAGCCATGCTGAAGTTTTGTTTTTTCTCCGGGAGCATCCTGGCCGGGATCGGCGTGGCAGCGGGCTCCTTCGGCGCCCACGGTCTCAAAGACCTGCTTGCGGCCACCGGCCGGGCCGACAACTGGGAGACGGCCGTGCGATACTGCCTCTACCACGCCCTCGCGCTTCTCTTCATCGCGGTGGCAGCGGCATTGCCTTCCATGGCCCACGCCCGCGGGCTCCTGCAAGCTTCTGGATGGTGCTTTCTCTTTGGCACGCTGATCTTCAGCGGGTTTCTCGCGGCGCTCGCGCTGTCGGGCCTGAAGATCCTGGGGGCGATTGTGCCGATCGGCGGCGTGCTTTTCCTGATCGGCTGGGCCCTGCTGGCCGTGGCTGCCCTGCGTCAACAACCCACCTGATCCCGGGTCGCACCGGTTCCGTCGGGGCTCGGGGCAATCTCCACCCGAAGTCAGACAGGAGTCAGACAGAAGTCAGGGGTTGTCTGCGGTGGACTCGACCTCGTTTTGCGTGTCACGCTCTGCAGCCGTCTCGTCCACTTCGTCCACACTTTCTTCGCTCGGCATGTCCTTCTCGGCAGGCATCGCCCCTTTGCCCTTCGGCTTTTCGTCACCAAACGGATCGTCGCCAAAGGGATCGTCCTCTGCCTTGTCGGCCGGAGCGACCGCTGGCTTGGGTTTTTTCGGGTTGCGCGGCTGGGCCGCCGGCTCTGCTGCCTCAGTGGGCTCAGCCGGGTCAGACGGAGCAGGCACTTCCTCGACACCCGGGACGACCGTTTCCGGCCGGATATCCTCCGGTCGACGACGCCGGCGGACATTGCCCGTGGCCTCCTCAATCGCTGAATAACGCCTGCCGTATGCCTGCTGCTCCCGCTGCAGGGCCCCGAGCCGCGCCCGCGCTCGGAAACGCTCGAGGGCTAATCGATCGGGCCCCTGAACTCTTTCCAGCGACAGCGACACCCGGCGGATACTGCCCGAGGTCGCCTCCCGTTCTGCTCCGGAAGCGAAATCGGCATCGGCCTCGCTCGTGCGGCCGAGCCGCAAGGCAGCCAGTCCGCGGAAGTAGTAACTCCGCGGGTCGGATGTGCCGGCCTCGATCGCGTTGGTGAGATCGTCGTATGCCCGGTTGAAATCACCGGCATGGTAGGCGTGAATGCCACCGCCGATCGCATCCCGCACAACGCCCGGTTCCTCGCCCGCAAACTCGCCTGCCATGCTGGCCCCGGCGGTGATCGCAACGGCAAGCGCAAGGAAAGCAGGCCGTAGCCGGTACGTGCTCCTGCTTGCAGCCTGCCTGCGTTGCCTCAGCGCACCCTCTCCACGCCCGTTATGCTCAAGCCTGACCATCGGCGCCTTCTCCATGCGGATTCATACGGATCCATGCGGATTCATGCGGATTCATGCGGACAATCCTCCCCCACAACCAGCACCTGTATAGCATCGGCTTCCAGCCGGGATCATACCCCGCCAGCTACCAGTTCGCCGCACAACCGTTGCCACCGGTCGATTACCCGGGCCGCAGGGTCTGCCCGTCCCCGGCGATCCCGCGGCAGCGGGCATGGCGGCGAAATGTCGGCTCATCGAGAAATACGGCAGCCCGCACCAGTTGCACTATCACACGTTGCTGCGGCCAGCCAAAGCCGGCCAACAGCCGGTCGAACTCGGTGGCGGGGCAACTCCCTTTGAGATCGGTGAGGAGGACCCGTCCATCCTTCTCATAGAGGTTGCCATCCACTTGCCACCACGGCCCCTCGCGCGGGCTCGTCCAGACGATCGATCCGTCGGGCTCGACATACATGCGATCGAGCCGGGCAAGCCGGGCAAGTGCCTCGTCAAAGTCGATCGCCATCGGCAACGCGAGGAGTTCGCGAGAGACCGCACGCGTGGGCCACTCGCCAAGCGCGTCGGCATACGGCTGGCTCCTCGGCAGGTCGGCGAACGCCTGAGAACAGCCGTGCAGTGTGATCTCGAAGGCGTAGAGAGCGTTGTCGGGGTTCGTCATATAGAGCCCGCTTCGAAACTGTCGATACCGACGCTCGCCGCGACCCAGGCGGCGTACGGCGCTTCCCATTGTCTCTCCATCGTCAGGAGTCGCCTCTGGATCCATTGCTCACGCGGCGTCGACGATGCCGCGGCCGGCCCAGGGCTCGCATGCCGTGCGCGACCGCCAGATACCGCGATCTCCCTGGCCTTCCTCGTCGTCATCAGCCAGCGTCGCGATCGCCTGCAACGCCAGCCATTCTAGCTGCAATCCGTCACAGCCCGGCCCGACGACGGCGACGGCCGGCGTCCCAGACTCGTCTTCGACACATGCGTGGGCCCGCACGGCCCGCGGGCCGAGGCATACCACCCGCCGTCGCCAGGCTGCTGGAGCAGCCATGTCGGCGGGCGGATGGCCAAGAATGGTGGTGGAACCACCGGAGGGTGCCATTTCCAACGCCTGCGAAAACACCGCGGCATGACCGCCTGGTGGGCCCGATCGGCCTGCCTCGAAATGTTCACCTTCACGGTCAAGATCGAGCCATTCCGCGAGGCGGTCCACCCGATCGACGCCGTCGTCGCCGTACGGTGGAAGCCGCCGTGCAGCGCGGTGCCAGAGGGACAGGGACAGTCGCCAGGCATCGATCACTTCCTGTCGGGCCGTGTCGGTGAGCGTGCCCCCCCGGCCGCAAACGGCCAGCCAGTCGACGAGCCGCTTCGAGGCCTCGAGCACGCCACCCACGGCCAGCCGGCGCACCAGGCCAGGGGCCAACGAGCGGATCGCGGCAACGCCGTCGAGCAGTCGGCCAAACCGGGCGATCAGATCGACGGCGAGGCTGGCTCCCAGTGTGTGTCCAAGACCGTCTGTTGCCTGAAGCGGATCCATTTCGGCTCCGTGCCGCACGACGAAGTGGTCGTTCGACCAGCATGTGCCGACCACCGGGCCGGTTCGGGAGGCGGCCCAGCCGGGAGCCAGCCGGTCGAGCCACCGGTCGCGATCTCCGCACAAGGCGACGACCCTCACCGGCACGCGACGCGAGGCCGTTGGCATCGGACGTCCATGGCGATCGGGTAGCGGCACTTCGATCCCGCGTCGCATCCAGGCCGTGAGCGTGGCCATGAGACGTGCACCGCGACCGAGCGCACCGATCGCAACCCGCTCAAGCGCGGCCGCGGCCCGCCGGTCGCCATCCCACGGGCGGACGTCGCCCGTCCACTCGCGGCTCACGAGCCAGTCAAAGGTGTCGCCTGCGAGTACGACATCGATCGCGTCCACGGGACGGTAGCTGCCATCACGACGAAAACCGTAACGCAGGCTCGAACGGCAGACTTCGAAGCGGAAACGGTCGACCCATCTGCGGGGCGGATCGGCGGAGAGGGTGCCGTCCGATACGCACCAGTTTGATGTCACGACGAGCATGAAAGTGTTCCTGCCGCTACCGGCGGGCCACGCCAGACGATGGAGGGCACACTGGGACTCCGGGGACTATCGGCACGGCGAAACGTCTGGAGTGACGAGAGGCCGCGGCGGCCACACCACCTGTCGCCTCGGGCGCGTCTTTGCTGGTTACGTCTCCCCTGCTGGTTACGGATCCCCTGCTCTTTGCGGATCCCCTGCTGGTTACACCGACGTGAATTGGTTTTTGATTTCCATTTCAGGTGCCTCTGATTGGCCCAGAGGATAACCCTCCCGGTAGCGGCCGGTAGGGAGGGGCTCCGTCAACTCCCGGACACGTTGAAAACTTGCCGCCACGAAAGAGACGGACGGCGAGCCGGGATCGGCTGAAGCTCGACGAGCGTTGGAATTTCGCCTGCACGACGTCTGCTGCGGCTTTGGCCCCTACGGCGAAATTCCCCGCGAAGGAGACTTCTGCCGGACCGGCGGCGTGGCACGATGCACCCGGGCAGAAGGCGAGCGGCGGCCGGGAGGGAGGGGCTCCGTCAACTCACGGACAAGTTGAAAACTTGCCGCCACGGGGGAGACGGACGGCGAGCCGGGATCGGCTGAAGCTCGACGAGCGTTGGGATTTCGCCTGCACGACGTCTGCTGCGGCTTTGGCCCCTACGGCGAAATTCCCCGCGAAGGAGACTTCTGCCGGCCCGGCGGCGTGGCACGATGCATCCCATCGCTTACGCTCCGGGCTTTTATTCTCTGACAGACAGCCACTGGCGGCCGGGAGGGAGGGGCTCCGTCAACTCACGGACAAGTTAAAAACTTGCCGCCACGGGGGGAGGAGTCAGGTCAGACGGCAGGCGCGGGCATGCCTGGTATTCACAGCCTGCTAGGGGGCGAGGAACGTTGTCTGGCAGTTCGATTCGAGTGAGCCGTCGAGTTCAGCACCCGTCATGATCGCGGTGGCCTTGACGACGCCGCTCCCCGGAATCCGATAGGCCAATTCCACGGTCGACTGTCCCCCGGGCGGGATGCCGGCGATGGAGTCAAACGAGAGGTTCGCGCCGTCAATGCGGACTCGCGATGGGCTTGGATCTCCGACCAGGGTCGCCCGCTCCGGTAAAACGACTGTCAGATCGAGCCGGCCCGTCGAGGTTCCGCCGGTGTTGACGATCGTGCAGATGAGCGTGGTGGCGTGACCAACGAGAACGGGATCGTCACAGTCGGCGAGCGTGAGCCTCAGCCCCGCCTCACGGGGAGTGCGGGGACGCGGCGTGGAGGAACGAATCAGCACACAGGATTCGTCGGCCACCATGACCCCCCCCACCGACCCGCTAAGCACTCCGCGGACGCACGACCGCGACGATGCTGCCACCGCCCCGGTCGGCTGGGCCCGCAGGTTGATCTGCCGCCGGAGCTGCCCGCCCGGCTCGATTGATGGGAGGTCCCAAGACACACGAGACGATGCGAGCTTGTAGCCCTCGGAGGCTTCCAGCGGCGTAAAGGCTTCGTCCCAGCCGAACTCGAGCGCAGTCGGTCCGGAAGCCACGGTGCCCGTGTTGCGAACGGTTGCGACGAATTCAGACACGGAACCCGGCAGCACCTCTGCCGGTCCGACCAGATCCAACTCCAAGGCCGGTGTGGCGGGCAAAGCGGTCGATGCGGGAAGTCCATTGGTCGCCGCCGCTGCTGGCGGCGGAGGCGTTGCAAACTGGCTGTCTGGTGGCGGCGGCTGCAACGCTGCCGAAGGCATCGCCGGCGGAGCCGGGAATGGCGATGCGGCCGCCAAGGGGGCAGCGGCGAGCGGTGCTGCCATTGCCAAGGGTTGCGGCGACGTGAAGGGCTGCGACGCAGCGGGCATCGGGCTGGCAGGGATTTGGCTGGCAGGGATTTGAGTAGCAGGATAGGTCGTGGCGGGGTAGGTGTTGGTGGGCGGGATACTGGGGGCCGACGGCGTTGTGACCGGTGCCGCAACGGGGGCGCTGGCCGCGAGCGGCGTGCCGGTGACCTGCACGCACGATGTCGCGCCACCAACGAAGGTGTGCGACTGGTCGAGAATCTCGACGCGATGGCACTGCCGCCCAGGCTCATCGAGCAGGAAGTCGAGTGTCAGCCGCCGCGACGTGCCCGCCGCCAGATCGACGGTTCCCTTCTGTTCGATCGGGCTTGCCGACGCCTCGTGGTGATAGCCCTTGTCGAAATAGTCGACCACGCGCAGTTTCTCAAGGGGCCTACCGGAGCGGTTGACCAGTTCCACCTCGAATGCCACGCGATCGCCCACCTTGGCAGACAGCGGACCGGTAATCAGCACGGCAACGGGATCCTCGCCGCGGGCAACCGCCGGCAGCAGTCCCACGATCGTCAGGAATACGGCCGACAGGCGGTGGAGAAGCGACGGCGAAAAGATGGCGGAAAAGGTGGCAGGAAAGAGGGACATAGTCACGGGTTCCGGCAGCGGGACGGTCGATACGGCCCGGGAAGGCTACCACGGGTCGGGGCAAACCGTGAACTGCGGCCGGGTCTCAGGGCCGCACGCGTCCTGGGCACTCCTCCGGCTGGCGGGCAGAATGCCCTGTTTTTCAAGCGGCCTAAGGGGCGATGGCCCTCCCGAAATAGGGCCTTCACTCCATCGACCGGTGCCGCACGATGTCGCCCTGGACCATATAAATCACATCTTCGGCGATGTTGGTGGCCATGTCGGCGATTCGCTCGATGTGCTTGGAAACGGAATTGATCCGCAGCAGGTTCTCAACATTCTCGGGATGGGCTTTGATCTCCTGGATGACCCTCCGCCGGATCTTCTGCCGCGCCTCGTCGACCGCGTCGTCCTCTTCGCGAACCTGCCGGGCGAGGAGCGGATCCCCTTTGACAACGGCGTCGAGGCACTCCCGCACCATTTCCTGTGCTCGCATCGCCATCGTGCGAATCTCGGGCGGAAGTTCGCAGGGCTCTCCAGAGGTGAGCTGGGCCACGCGCTTGGCGATGTTTCTCGCCAGATCGCCCATCCGCTCGAGGTCGTTGTTGATCTTCAGCACCGAGACGACGAAACGCAGATCGGCGGCGACCGGCTGATAGAGGGCGAGGATCTTGAGACACTCCTCCTCGACCTCCACCTCCATACGGTCGATCTCCTCGTCGTTGGCCATGACCCGCTGGGCGAGATGCGTGTCGCGATTGATCAACGCGGTGATCGACTTGGAAATCGCCTCTTCGACGAGGGTGCCGACGCGGAGGATCCGCTCCTTGAGATGCTCGATCTGTCGGTCAATGTGGAGAGTCATGGCAACACTCAGCCGAAGCGGCCCGTCACGTAGGCCTCGGTCTCGCGGAGGATGGGCTTGGTGAAGATTCCAGATGTGGAACCATATTCGATCAGGCGACCAAGATACATGAACGCGGTGTAATCGCTCGTCCGGCTGGCCTGCTGCATGTTGTGCGTGACGATCAGGACGGAGTAGCGGCCCCTCAGTTCCTGAATCAACTCTTCAACCTTGCCGGTCGCGATCGGATCGAGCGCCGAACACGGTTCGTCGAGCAGCAGCACCTCCGGCTCGGCCGCGATGGCCCGGGCAATACACAGACGCTGCTGCTGTCCGCCCGAGAGGCCGATGGCACTGTCGTGCAGACGATCCTTGACCTCATCCCAGAGCGCCGCGCCCCGCAGACTCAACTCACACACCTCGTCGAGCACGCCGCGGTTATTTTCGCCGTCGATCCGCAGGGCATAGACGACATTTTCGTAGATGCTCATCGGGAAGGGATTCGGTTTTTGAAACACCATCCCCATCCGCTTCCGTAATTCGATCACGTCCATACGGGGATCGTAGATCGAGTCGCCGTTGAGCCGCATGTCGCCGGTGATGCGGACGCTCTGCACGAGATCGTTGAGCCGGTTCACGCTCCGCAGCAGGGTCGATTTGCCGCATCCGCTGGGGCCGATCAGCGCCGTCACCTTGTTGTTCGGGATCGGCATCGTGATGCCATGGAGCGCCTGCTTGCCTCCATACCACAGATTGAACCGGTCGATCTCAAGGACCGGGGTTTCGTTAAGCACATCGGGATGGACCTCGGCGGGCACATCGCGGCCGGCGGCCACGGCCAGCAGGCGATCTGCTGGTGCCGGCGGCGCGGCTGCTTCGGCCGGACCGCCTCGCGTGGGAAGAGAATCTGTCTGCATGTTCATGATGTCGGGTGGGGTCTCAATGGCAGCCGTATTTGTTCGGAAATGCTACCACATGGTGTGGCGTAGGGGGGGGGCCTTCGGTGGCAGATCGTTTCGCTGGAATGGCGTGATGCTCCTGCATCCGGAGCTAAAACTGCTGGGAGACATACCTCCGCTTCAGCCGGGAGCGGATCCAGATCGCGGCCACGTTGAGCAGCGCGATGATGGACACAAGCAGGAACGTGATCGTGAACACCATCGGCTTCGCCGCCTGGCTGTTGGGGCTCTGAAAACCGACGTCGTAGATCAGGTAGGCGAGGTGCATGAACTCCCGCTCCGGATGGACGAAGGGAAACGTGCCGTCGATCGGCAGATCGAGCGCCAGTTTCTTCACGCCCACGAGCATCAGCGGCGCCACCTCACCTGCCCCACGTGCCATCGCCAGAATCAGACCGGTCATGATGCCGGGCAACGCCCTGGGCAGCACGATCCGCCGGATGGTCTGCCACTTGCCGGCACCGCAGGCGTACGACCCCTCACGCATCGAATTGGGAACGGCGGAGAGCGCCTCCTCCGTGGCCACGATGACCACCGGCAACGTGAGGAGCGCCAGGGTGAGCGATGCCCAGAGCAGGCCGCCGGTGCCGAAGGTGGGCTGTTTGTCGGCCACCAGGCTGGCACGGAAAAAGAGCTCGTCGATGCTGCCGCCGAGTACGTAACAGAAGAAACCGAGACCAAACGCGCCGTAGACGATGCTCGGCACTCCGGCGAGGTTGTTGATCGCGATCCGCACCGCCGTGGTCACCGGGCCCGGTGAGGCGTATTCGCGGAGGTAGAGCGCCGCCAGCACGCCGAACGGGGCCACCATCAGCGCCATGATCAGCGTCATGGCCACGGTGCCCCAGATCGCCGGAAAAACGCCGCCGGCACTGTTGGCCTCGCGCGGGTCGTCGATCAGAAACTCCTTCCAACGGCTGCCGTAGACAGCCAGTTTGCCGGCCATCGAGAGGCGATTCGGCTGCCAGGCCCGCACGATGGCCTCGAGCGGCAGCACGGTCTTGGCCCCTTCGGCCGTTTCCATTTCAAGCCCCCAGCCGTCGTTCTGCTGTCGCAGCGCCGCTGTTCGCGCGTCGAGTTCCTCAGACAGCCTCCCCACCCGCCCAGTGACCTCCCGCTCCCGGGCGGTGGCCGCTGCCTGCTGGGGCGACACGGCCCCGTCTGCCACCGCCAGCGGTTCGGAGTCGAGCCCGGCCTGCACCACAGCCAGGCGTGCGGCCCGGAGTTCACGCTGCAGCCGGCCACGCTCGTGCCGGTCGATCCGCATCGCCTCCCGCCACCGCCGACGCACGCCGGGATGCTCACGCTCGAAAGCCTTCCATGTCTCCGCCGGACCCTCGGCGACAGCCGCACCGTCGTGGAGCAGCCGCACCGGAAACCCGTGAAACCGGCCCCCCTCGAGCCGCTCGACGGCCGTGGCCCACTCCGGTCGGCTCGCGCGGGCGATCGCAGCGTCGTCGAACCATTCGTAATGATTGCCCGACAGCTCGAAGTTGGCGGTGCGAATGAGTCGGCGGCCGCCGCGTCCCTCGGCGGTGGCTGTGGCGATCAGCGTCTCGTCCCGCTCGGAGACCTCCCCGAGCGCCCGCCGGCCCTCGGTCAGTTCCACGAGTTCGAGTGGCACGGGCCAGAACGTGCTGGCCCCGCGGACGGCGATGAACAACAACAGCCCCACGATCATCGAGATCGCCAAGGCCAGGGCGCCACCGGTCAGCCAGACCCAGGGCTCTCCATGGGCCGTAAGGCTCGAATACGACGATCGCACCCGGCGGGGACGGTGCTTGTCAGAGTTCATGCGACCTCCTCCGGAAACGTTGCCGCACGAGTTCTGCCGCCGTGTTGACCACGAACGTCATGGCGAAGAGCGTCAGGGCGGCCAGGAAGAGCACGCGGTAGTGGGCACTTCCCCGGGCGGCTTCGGGGAGTTCGGTGGCGATCGCGGCCGACAGCGTCTGAAACCCGTTAAAGAGGTTCCAACCCATCAACGGGGTGTTGCCCGCCGCCATCAGCACGATCATCGTTTCACCGACGGCCCGTCCCAATCCGATCATGACGGCGGAGAAAAGGCCGCTGGCCGCAGCCGGCACGATCACCCGGACCGCCGTCTGCCACGGAGTGGCGCCCGCGCCGAGGGAGGCGCTTCGCAGATGGTCGGGCACGCTCGACAACGCGTCGTCGGCAATCGTGAAAATCAGCGGAATGATGGCGAAGCTCATGCCGATCGCGACGATCAGGGCATTGCGTTGCACGTAGGTCCCGAAGATACCGCCACGGGTTTCCAGCCGCAGCGCGTCAAAGAATGATGCGGCCGCGATGGCCAGGGCGACCGCCAGTGCGATGCCGACGACAAACGTGCCAAAGGACACGACCGCCGCCCGCTGCTGCGTCCAGCCGCCACTGCTGCGCCGCAGCCACGGATCAACGAAGCGGCCGATCACCATCGCCGCCACGATGCCGGCCAGCGGCAGCAGGGCGAGCACCCAGCCACCGAATCCGCTCCCGCCGCGGCCATCGAGCCAGGCAGCAGCGTCGCCGTTGAACAGGAGCCGCTCCATGGGGGCCGCCGCCACGCCGGCCGCCACGCACCCTGCGGGCATCGCCACGACGGCGATGAGCGGAAACCGCCAGCCCGCGTAGCTGCTCCGCCAGCCCGCCGGAAGCAACTGCCATGCAAACGCCCCGCTGAGGAGTGCCAGCGGCACACAGAAAAATCCGGCCAGCATCGTCATCAGCGACCGCTCGACGATGGGCGCAAAGACGAGCCCGGCCACGAACCCGAGCACCACGCTCGGCAGGCTGGCCATCATCTCGATGGTCGGCTTGATGCGGGCCTTCCAGCGGGGATGCATGAACTGGCTGGCAAAGATCGCCGCGAGGATCGCGATGGGGGTGGCAAACAGCATCGAGTAGAGCGTGGCCTTGAGCGTGCCGAAAATGAGCGGCACGAGACCAAACTTCGACTCGAATGATTCGTGGCCCGTCGTCTCCCAGGCATGGACCGGAGCGGGATATTTCTCGTACCAGACCCGGCCAAATAGCGACCGCCACGAGACGTCGGGGTAGCCCGCGTCCAAGGTCCATGCGGCGAGCCGGCTGCCGTCGCCGGCAAGCAGTTGGTTTTCACGCGGCGTGATGAGCAGCTGCCGAGCCGGCGCCCTGAGCGCATTGGAGGCGACGCCCCTGATGGCGGCCGTCGTCGCACCGGTGGTCGTCTGCAACAGTCGAATGCCACCGGAGGCATCAGCGGCCGCCACGAGCCGCGACCGCGGAGACGCAGCCAAGGCCGTGATCGCGGCCGTGGGTCCGCGATCGAAGACCGCCGCAAACACCTTCGAGGCTGCCATCTGCAGACCGTCCGTGGCCACCGGGTCAGCGACACGGGTCGCAAAAAACACCCGCACCACGCCCTGGCTGTCGCCGACAGCCAGCGCGTTGCCCCCAAACACTCGGGCCACACATGCCACCTCGTCACTGCCGGGCACCGCATCAAACGATTCCATCAGCACCGGCGACTCGACGTCGCGAATCTCATACCGCCGAGCATCCCCGTCCGCCGCGATCAGAAACAGCTGATCGCCCAGTTCAGACACCCGCACAAAACGCGGCGCGAAGGTGCCCGCGCGGCCTGCCGAGCCGGGCGACGTGGGGTCGATCGTCACGCCCGACGCGGTGGTGACAAGTTCGTCGGTGAGCAGGTTGCGTCGCGACGAGAGCACCTCCGCCCGAACCGTGCCGTCGTCGGCCAGTGCCGCCACCAGCGGGCCTCCGGAAAGCATGGTGATGTCGGCGTCGATCACCGCGTGCCCAAGGGCCGTGGACGGTGGCGACTCAAAAGTGGTCACAAGGCGGACCGTGGCATACTGCCCGTTGGCAGTCCGCACGATGACGGCATCGCCGTGGCCCCTCGCCGTGCCGACTGCGAGGCTGCCGCACTCGGCGGGCACTCCATCGGTGGCCAGGAACGTCGATTCGAGTCCCAGTCGGCCAACTCGAAACGAACCGTCGTCGAAACCGACCACCGCCTCGATACCTCCAGGCAGCACCCGGATGACGGTGACGCGGTCGAGCCCGCAGTCTTCGGCCCTGCGGGTCAGCAGTGTGGTGCCATCGGCGATGGTGAACACCCGCACCCGGCCAGCGCCGGTCGTGGAGGGATCACCGCTGTGCGGATCCGCGTCAAAGGCCCATCCGACGACGCCGGCCTCGTCGGCCCCCATCGCACTGGCATGCTGAACGCCCTCCTCCGGCCCCGAAGCCGCAGCCGGTATTCCGGCCGAGGACCCAGTTGAGAGCGTTGTTGGAGAGGCGACGACCGACGAGGCATGCTCCAGCGTCAGCCGCGCCGGCCGAAACAGCGGCAGCGCCACGGCCAGGAGAAACACGGCCACTGCCAGTACGGCGCCGATCGTACCGATGCCGCCGAGCGTGATCACCACGCGGGCCACGGTGTCTCCGGCCCGAACCCAGGGGCGGGTTTTCCGGCGGCGCGAACGACCTGTAAAAGTGGACTGCGGTTGCATACCCGGGCTCGTGGCTCACGGTGACGCGGGCTCGACAACACTCACGGGTTCGTGAGACCGACGCTCTGCAACGCCCGCTTGGCGATCGGCCCCGTGATGGGCAGATAGCCGTCCTTCCTCACGTCCGCCTGTCCGGTCGCACTGAGCACGTAGCGGATGAATTCGCCCCGCAACGGATCGATCGTGGTGCCCGGCTTGTGATTGACGCTGAGGTAGAGAAACCGTGCAAGCGGGTATTCACCCGAATAGGCAAACTTCGATTCGGTCGGAATCGGTGTCGCTCCCGGCTTGGCAGACAACGGAAGCGGCCGCACGTCGGCGGTGGCATACCCGATCCCGCTGTAGCCGATGCCATATTTGTCGCTGGCCACGGCCTGCACCACCGCAGAACTGCCGGGCTGTTCCTTCACCGTGGTCTTGAAGTCTCCCTTGAAGAGGGCGTGTTCCTTGAAGTAGCCGTAGGTTCCGCTCGTGGCATTGCGGCCATACAGGCTGATCGGCTTGTCCTTCCATTCGCCTTCCAGGCCGAGGTCGCCCCAGGTGCGGATCTCGTTCTTGGCACCCCCCGTACGGTTTTTCGAGAAGATCGCGTCCACATCCTGCAGCGAGAGGCTCTTGAGCGGGTTGTCCTTATGGACAAACACCGCCAGCATGTCGATCGCCGTCGGGAGGACGACCGGAGCGTAGCCATGTTTTTCCTTGAACGTGTCGATCTCCGACGGCTTCCAGTCGCGACTCATCGGCCCAAACGTGCTTGTGCCCTCGGTGAGTGCGGGCGGTCCCGACGCCGAGCCTTTTCCCTCGATCCCTTCCCGCACACTGGGATAGAACTTCTTGAATCCCTCCGCCCAGAGGGCGACGAGGTTGTTCATCGTGTCGGAGCCGACGCACTTGATGGAGCCCGCCACCTCGCCCGAAACTTTTGCATACGGTTTCAAGGACGGATCGATCGGTTGCACGGCATCCTCGGCGACGGCGGAACGAACGGCTATGCCGCCATCGAAACCGGCCATGAGGCCTGCGCACATCGCCAGCAGACCGAATCGCAGGGTCGAAAATGCCACGGTATGCATGCGGTGTGAGAGCATCACTGGTTCCTGTGGAGAGGGAGGTCGGCGGCGGATTACTGGGAAGGACGTGTCGCAATCTTAGCGGGAATTGTGTCTGGTTCGTGAGCGGGCTTTTTTCCTGAGAGGGGTTGTGCGGACACAAGCCTCCGCAGACGAACCTTCTGGTGATCAGACTTGAGCACGCAGACTTGAGCACTCAGACTCGAGCACTCAGCAACGCCCGTAAGACTCCACCATGTCGACAAGTCTGATTTTCTCCGCACATGCGTGCAATCCCGCCGTCCAGAAAGCGGGGCTGGAACAGTTTTAGGGCCCAGTCGCGGCATGGTATGATTCGAATTGGCCACACCGTGGGCAGGCTCGTTCCCCCGCCGACACACCCTTGCTTCACACGCACGTGAATCCTCCAACAGGACAGTCCTTCGATCATTTTTCAGCCGCGCTTGGGGAACGCGGCCCTGTGGTGCTGCCGGCGCTCCTGCTCTGCGACTTCGGCCACCTGGCCCGGGAAGTGGAGCGGCTCGAAGCAGCCGGTGCTCTGGGTCTCCATCTGGATGTCATGGATGGTCGCTTCGTGCCGCAACTGACCTACGGGCTGGTGGTGGTCGAGGCCGTTCGGCGGTCCGCCAGAGGACCGATCGAGGTCCACCTGATGGTCGAAGACCCGGCGGCATGCATTGAAGCCTACTCCAAGGCCGGAGCAGACATTCTCACCGTCCATCTCGAGGGCCTCGTCGATCCGCGGCAGACGCTGGAGATGATTTCATCGCTCGGCCCCCGCGCCCATCTGGCCATCAGCCCGGGCACCCCCGTCGAACAGGTCGAGCCGTATCTCGACAGCTGCGACGGCGTGCTCGTGATGAGCGTTGAACCGGGATATGGCGGCCAGCCGTTCAATCCGGTGGCCCTCGACAAGCTGGCCCGACTGGCAGCGCTCCGCGTTGCGATGGGCCGCTCCTTTCGCCTCGCCGTAGATGGCGGTATCTCGGTCGACACCGTCGGACCGGTGGCTGCGGCCGGCGCGGAATTGATCGTGGCGGGCAGTGCCGTGATCCGGTCCAGTGACTACGCCAGCGCCATCGCCCAACTCGAACACATCGCCCGGAGTGCCATCTGATGAGGCATCTTCCGCGGCCCTGCTTCTCCTGCGGCAACTTCGCCGCGGAGAACGTTTTTCTCCTGGAGCCAATACCTTCTCAATGCCCGATACCTTGATCGTGATCCGTTCAGGAGCCACCGACTACGAACTGCAAGGACGTATTCGGGGCGCGGTCGACATCCCACTGTGCCCCGCCGGCATTGCCGAGGCGGAGCACTCCGCCGCCCTGCTGGCCGGATCGTCGGCAGTTGCCATCTACACCTCGGAAGAGGTGGGTGCCGTGGAGACGGGCCGGATCGTCGGCCGGGCCGTGGGCCTGCGGCCGCGGGTGATCTCGAATCTCCGCAACCTCGACCAGGGGCTCTGGCAGGGGCTTCTTGTGGACGACATCCGCCGCAAACAGCCCCGGCTCTCCCGGCAATGGCAGGACAACCCGTGGGCGGTGGCGCCCCCCGACGGTGAACTCCTCGAGGAAGCCTGCGAACGCGTGGAAAAGGCGCTTGAAAAAATGCTCCGTCGGCATGCGGATGGCCGCGTTGCCCTTGTCGTGCCCGGGCCTCTCGACCGCATCGTCCGCTGGATCGTCGCGGGGGAGTCGCTGGGCGATCTGTGGGCCAGCGAGCCGCAGTGCGGGCACCTGGCGGAGCTTCCAATGGCGGCACAGTGGGAGCGAAAATCCTTCGCCGACCGCCGCCAGCCCACTCCCATCTGAAAAAGAGTCGTTCCGTCCGACACGTTTTCGGTCGTCCAACCGCCGTTGCGGCCAATTCCGGCGCAGCCGTGTGGGCGAGCCTCGGGCTACACTACCCAACTCACCACAGGGTGTGATTCGATCTGTCCCATACCACGCCGCGTGTTCCGGCACGCGGCGAAACCCCCGCCGAAATACTCGCCGAAATACTCGCATGGAACGCCGCCGCTCTTCGCAGCCGAGCCCCGCACGCGCCGTTGCCGCCCCTCCCGCCGGCCTGACCGACGCGGTGGCCAATCCCGTCGTGATCGGCGGGTCGCCGTCGGTTCCACCCGCAACATCCGTCGCCCCGCGGACCAAACGCGGCGTACCGGAAGGTTTGTGGCAGAAATGCGACGGCTGCAACGCCACGATCTACCGCAAAGAAGCGGAGGAGATGCAGAACGTCTGCCCTCAGTGCAACTTTCACTGGTACGTTTCGGCGGAGCAGCGAATCGCCCAACTGCTCGACGCGGGCACCTTCGAAGAATGCGACGCCAGCCTGCGGCCCTCCGATCCCCTCGGATTCCGGGATAAAAAAGCCTACGCCGAGCGGCTCGTCGCGGAGCAGAAGCGAACCGGGATGTGTGACGCCGTGATCACCGGCACGGGCATGATTCGTGCCCGCCGCGTCGCCTGCGGAGTGACCGATTCTTCATTCATCATGGGCAGCATGGGCAGCGTCGTGGGCGAACGTCTCACGCGGCTCGTCGAGCGGGCCACGGCCGGCAGGCTGCCGCTGATCATCATCAGCGCTTCGGGCGGCGGTGCCCGCATGCACGAGGGAATTCTCTCGCTGATGCAGATGGCAAAGGTGTCGGCGGCGTTGGCCCGGCATTCGCAGGCCGGGGGCCTGTTCATCTCCGTGCTCACCAACCCGACGATGGGTGGCGTGGCGGCGAGCTTTGCGTCTCTCGGCGATCTCTGCTTCGCCGAGCCGCGGGCCCTGATCGGCTTCGCAGGTCCGCGGACGATCAAGGCCACGATCCGTGTGGAACTGCCGAAAGGCTTCCAGACGAGCGAGTTCCTGCTGGAGCACGGCTTCATCGACCGGATCGTGGCCCGCAAGGATCTCAAGAGTGAGATCGCCAGAGCCATCGATTACTGCGGCGGCTAGTTTTCAACGTGCCTTGCCTGATGGTTCGGGGTGCCCATGCCCCGAGAGCCGGACGCCGGCTTTCGGTCCATGAGCACCCCTCATGCACCCGTGATCGTGAGAGGCCACCACGAGCGCCTCCCCGTGGGGGCGAGTTTGGAACGTGCCCGTATGCATGTGGGGGCGAGTTTGTAACTTGCCCATGCCTGAGATTCCGCCTTCACGCCGGTACCAGGCTGTCGATCTTGGCGGCGAGGATGAAGTCGTTCTCCGAGAGGCCGCCGATGGCGTGCGTGTAGATCTCGATCCAGATCCGCCGGTAGCCCTCCAGGTGGAGGTCGGGATGATGCTGCTCCCGCTCCGACAGGGCCGCCACGTTGTTCAAGAGCTTGACGCACTCGCGAAAGTTTTTCATCTCGAGGTCGCGGCGGATCCGCGTGCCGTTGTGCGTGAGCCGCCAGGCGGGCTGCGTTGCCAGTTGCGCCTCCGCTTCGGCATGGGAATACTTCGGCACACCCCCTTCGCAGGGCACGCACTTCTTGACGGTCAGGTCACTGGCGGCTTGGGGAGACGGCATCGGCATGATCCTCGTGAAACGGAGTGAAATGAATGAGGCTGGCAGGAGGAGAACAGACAGGGCACGTTGGAAACGCGCCCCCACAAGCATACGGCAGGTTGAAAACTCGTCCCACACGAGCAGGGCCAGGCTGCACGGCCTCAATACCGGCCTTCGAAACCTGCAAAGCCGCCGTGGATGATCGTGCTCGATCCGGCATCGATACCGGAGATGCTCGCCGGGCTTGAAATCATCGTCGGCCACTGGCCATCGGCCTGGGCGATGTTGCCCACGCCAACGACCCGGTAACCAACCGAGAGGCTCCACCGTTCGGTCACGTCCCAGGCCAGGCCCGTGTCGACCGATCCGAGCCAGGAAAAAACCCCCAACGTCGAGTGGATGTTGGCGGGATCGCCCGAGGGAAAGACCGCCTGCGTGCCCGCGCCGGTGGCAAGCGAGGTCGTATTCGTGATCGAATTGCCGGCGATCATGAACTTTGGAACCGCGGAGAATCGCAAGTGCGACAGGAACCGCCAGTCAAACTTCGCGCCGATCTGGGCGCCGTAGAGATTGTTGTTGGTGGCGACTCCCAGATCGAGCGTACCGGGAGCACCACCGCCCGGAAAACTCGTCTGCGTGAGCACGTCCTCGAGCTGGAAAAATCGAAACCCCGCCAGCCACATGAGGTTGATCGGCCGGCTCGGCAGAGAGGGGTCCTGCGAGAGGAATTCAGGCCGCCCCCCTGGAGCGTAGATCCAGTTGATCTCGACGTCGTTGACGAGATCGGAGCGGCTGATCGTCTGTGCCGCCGCATTCGTGAGATAGGCGGAGGCCGGCGTGCTTCCGATGCTCACGCCCGGTGCCTGCGGAATGGCGTCGATCGTGGGCGGGCTCGTCGTGGCGGTGGCCGCGGAGCCGATGCCGTAGACACCCCAGTAGATGAACTCAACCGCGTGCTGCTGCCGCGGTCCGAACCAACGGCCCACGTGCAGGTCGAGTCCCCCTGGCCAGGTGGCCGCGGCGCTGTTGGTCGTGAGCTGCACGCCGCCGGCAGGCAGCATGGTGGCCGTGCCCGCCGGGAGCGTGCGGGTCATCACCAGACCGCTGGCGCCGGCGAACCAGCGGGGCCAGAGTGGGAGCATGTCGGCGGCATCGCCGACGGGAATGCCCGCAAACCCTTCGGCAGTCAGTGGGTCGGCGATGTACATCGGCGGCGGATCGCCCACGGTGGGGAGAGCGGCATCGGAACCGGCTGGTTTTTCGAGCCCTGATTCGGCGGGGGCGATGCTGAACGAATCGCCGGCGGGGGCTACGCCGACCGGCGGCGGCAGTGGCTCCTCGGAGAAGCTGATCCGCGGCCATACACCTGCACACCCGACGGCACACAACGCCGCAAACAACCCGGCATTGCAGACAGCAGAGGCGTATCGCCTTCCAAAAGCGGCCTGCGACCGCCCTCGGACCGCTGCCGGTTGCGGTGTTCGCTGCGGTGTCGGCGGCGGTGTTGGTTGCGGTTGCACGGGCGACAGAACCATGGGGTAACGCTGGCCACTCGGGCTGTATTTCAAGCTGGATTTTAAGCCGGATCCAAAGCCAAATCGAAAGCCGGATCCTCTCGGCGGGAGGGTCTGGAAACCCGGGCCAGGGGTCAAGGCCGCTTTGTCCTCCACGGCATCGACTTCGACGGTAGACTCGGCCTCGAGAACGCAGCGGCCAGAGTTGTCGTGGGAGTCTGAGGAAGATGCCCGGTTCACGCAAAGAGCGGCACACCCGCGAGTCGGCGCTGGCGTGGCTCGACCGCCGGATCAATTTTGAACGCGTCGTGCCCGCCACCGCGGCTCCGGGCACGTTTGGGCTGGGGCGGGTCAGGCGACTACTGGCGGCCGTCGGGAATCCGCACGAGTCATTCCCGGTCGTCCACGTGGCGGGTACCAAGGGGAAGGGATCGACGGTGGCCATGCTGGCCGCCGCGCTGCAGGCGGCCGGCCATCGGGTGGGCCGCTACATGTCGCCGCACGTCGACGCGATCGAGGAGCGGATCTGTGTGGGCGGTCGGCCGATCTCCGCCGCCGACCTTGTGCGGGCCTTCCAGGCAGTCATTCCGGCCGTGGAACAGATGGACCGCACAGCCGCTCGTCGCGGCGGCAACGGTCCGACCTGGTTCGAGGTGCTGACGGCCGTGGCGTTCGTGCACTTCGCGCGGGCCCGCGTCGATCTGGCCGTGCTCGAAACCGGACTCGGCGGCCGCCTTGATGCGACCAACGTGTCGAAACCTGTGCTGTCGATCATCACCAGCATCAGCCTCGACCACATGCACCTGCTGGGCTCCACCGTCGGTCGGATTGCCACGGAGAAGGCCGGAATCATCAAACGCCGGTGCCCCGTGATCTCGGCGGCCATCCACCCGGCGGCCCGCCGGGTGATCGAGTCGACCGCCGCCCGTCGCCGCGCGCCGCTGCTGCAACTGGGCCGTGACTTCGAGTCTTTCTATCTGCCTCCCACCGCGCTGCCTCCCACCGCGCTGCCTCCCAATGCGCTGCCTCCCACCGCGGCTGATGATGCCCGCAGTCAGGGCCTGGCTCCAGGCAGCGTCGCGGTGCGAATCGCAGCCGCTCCGGCGGCGGCCGACATCGTCTTCCAACTCGGCATGCCGGGGCCTCATCAGGCGATCAACGCGGCACTCGTGGTGATGGCCGCCCGCAGCCTTACCGCCCGCGGCATCCGGGTGCCCGACCGGGCGGTCGTGCGGGGACTCAGGCAGGTCAGCCTGCCCGCCCGTGTTGAGACCATTGCCCACCGGCCGCTGGTGATCCTCGATGCAGCCCACAACGTGGCCTCGATGGAATCGCTCATGGCCACACTGGCGGATGCTGCGCCGACCTTTCGGCCGCGGGTGCTCGTCTTCGCCGCCAGTTCCGACAAGCAGATCGACGAGATGCTCGCCGTGGTGCGGGGGCACTTCGACCACGTCGTGGTCACCCGCTACGCAACCAATCCTCGGGCCGCGACGGTGCAGCAATTGGTGGCGTCGTGCCGTCGGGCCGCGATCCCGTCGCCGCAGGTCGCCACGGCACCTGCCGAGGCATTGCGGCTGGCCCGATCGCTGGCCACTCCCCGCGGTCTGGTCTGCGTGGCCGGCAGTTTTTTCTTGGCCGCTGAAATCCGTGCTGTGCTGTAGGGATGGTGCGTTAGGGGATCGCAACACCCGGCCCTGGATCCAGTCCACGATCCACTACTCCATCCAGAGCACTGGCCGAGCGGCCTGAACGGATGGCATCGACAGCCTTGGCAAGAACGGGGTCCACATGCCGCGGCAGCGTCGCGTGAGACGGCGACTCGGCCGGCCGCAGCGCCATCCCCTTTGTCGGCATGTTTGTGGGCAGTTTTGTCGGCACGGCGTCGCGAATCTGCCGCCAGGCCTGGACGGTATCCAACTGCCTTCCGGTCGGCGTGATCTCGCAACCCCGATCAGGACTGACACCCCACGGCGTGCTCGTGTCGTCGTCGCTCCGCCGATGGATGTTGACGCGGCTTGGCCGCACGTATTCCGATGTGGTCAGCTTCACCAGCCCGCTGCCGTCCGACAGAGGCATGATCGACTGCACCGTGCCCTTGCCGAAGGAACGGCTGCCCACCACGGTCGCCCGGCCGTGGTCCTGAAGGCAGGCGGCCACCACCTCCGCCGCACTGGCGGTGAGACCGTCGATCACAACGGCCACGGGCAGTCCCGGGCACACGGTGCCGCGGCTGGCCCGTCGAACGTCGACCGCCGCCGCGTCATCGCCAGCTGCACCCGCGTCGCGAACGCCGCGGCCCCGGGTCGACACGATCACACCGTCGTCGAGAAACAGGTCGCAGACCTCGACCGCCGACGACAGCAGGCCGCCGGCATTACCACGCAGATCCACGATGAGCATGCCGTTGGCAACGTCGTCGCCCATCTGTTCACGAATCGCTTCCAACGCCCGGCCGAGCTCTTCGGCCGTCCGCTCGCCGAAGCTGGTGATCCGCACGATCGCGGCGGTCGGTTCGCCCTCGATCGACCAGTCCCACGATCCGTCCTGTCGCCGCCTGTCGCCGAGCACGCTTTCCGTCTTGACGATTTCCCTCACGAGGTCGACGTCGCGGGCCGGCATGGTGGTGGCCTCGGCGGACGGCATGACCGCCGAAGAAGTCGCAATCGAGAGGCTGACCGGCGTGCCCGGCCGGCCCCGCAGCGATCGCAACACATTCTCCAAGGCCATCTGCCCGGTGGGCATGCCATCGATTGCCAGGATGCGGTCGCCTGCGGCGATGCCGGCATGCCAGGCAGGGGAACCCGCGACAGGGCTCACGACGGTGATCGCCCGGGGGGATTCCGACTCGGCCAACTCCAGCCCCACCCCGCCAAACTCCTGGTCGAGCAGGCTCTCCAGGCGATCGCGTCGGTCGCCCACGACAAACGCGGAATGCTCGTCAAGCCTGGAAAAGACCCCCTCCATGGCTGCGTTGAAGAGTCGCTGCTGATCGACCGGTTCGAGGTAGGCCCGATCGATCGTCCCGAGCACCTCGGCGAACCGCCGGCCATGGCCGTCGCGGTCCCGC